>JAEEGL011029195.1_pt1 | contig 29878 bp, 27 predicted proteins | sample 9134231 | NCBI WGS metagenome assembly JAEEGL01 (sample SAMN16246548, study PRJNA631951) | gut metagenome | biome: gut microbiome; feature: rumen; material: fiber-attached | host: Bos | place: Iran: Karaj | collected 2018-10
GCATAAAAATATTTTTCCGCCGGCTTTTCCTCTTGTTTTCCTTCACAGTTCATCGTACGTGCTTTCCATAAGCCTTTTTCCTGCGGGAGGCGCGGCTTGACCACGCCCCTGCGACTGGCTAGGCTTGATTCCCGCATGACTCTATTCATGTCATGCTTTATCTTAATTAATAATAACCTTAAGTTTTAGAAGGGACCGCCATGATCCGCTTCATCAAAAAAAGGGACTCCCGGATAGTCCCCTTCGACATCTCGAAGATCGACGACGCCATTTTCAAGGCCGCAAAGGCGCAGGGCGGCACGGACCGGAACCTGGCCCGCCGGCTGGCGGACCGCGTGTATGACATCCTTGAAGCGGAAGAAGGCGACACCCCCGACGTCGAGCACGTGCAGGACGTCGTGGAAAAGGTGCTCATAGAAGCCGGGCACGCGCGCACGGCCAAGGCCTACATCCTCTACCGCGACGAGCGCACCCGCGTGCGCGAGATGAAGACCCAGCTGATGAACACGCTGAAGGACCTCTCCTTCAACGAAGCGAAGGAAATGGATCTCAAGCGCGAGAACGCCAACATCGACGGCGACACGCCCATGGGCACCATGCTGCGCTACGGGAGCGAGGCCGCCAAGGCCTTCTACCGGAACTACCTGCTCAAGCCGGAATTCAGCCGCGCGCATGACGAAGGCGACATCCACATCCACGACCTGGATTTCCTCTCGCTCACCACGACCTGCTGCCAGATAGACATCAAAAAGCTGTTCACCGGCGGCTTCAACACCGGGCACGGCTTCCTGCGCGAGCCCAACAGCATCCAGTGCGCGGCTGCCCTCGCCAGCATCGCCATCCAGTCCAACCAGAACGACCAGCACGGCGGGCAGAGCATCCCCAATTTCGATTACGGGCTGGCGCCGGCCGTGGCCCGCAGCTTCATCAAGGACATCGACCTCATCCTCGACATCCTCGACGCCCCGGAAGATTTCCGCTCCGGCGTGAAAGACGCCCTGCGGGCCCGTGCCTTCCCCTCCGGCAAATACGATTCCTTCACATCCATCCTTGATGACGGCGGGCTGGACTTCACGCTTTCCCTGCTCCTCCAGCGATTCGAGGAGGAAAAGGCGCGCAGCATCATCCGGAAGGCCATCGCCAAGACCGACAAGGACTGCTACCAGGCCATGGAAGGGCTCGTGCACAACCTCAACACCATGCACAGCCGCGCCGGCGCGCAGGTGCCCTTCAGCTCCATCAACTACGGGACGGACACCTCCCCCGAAGGGCGCATGGTCATCAAGAACATCCTGCTGGCCGAAGATGCCGGCCTCGGCAACGGCGAGACCCCCATCTTCCCCATCCACATCTTCAAGGTGCGCGAGGGGTACAGCTACAACCCGGGCGATCCCAACTACGACCTGTTCAAGCTCGCCTGCAGGGTCTCGGCAAAGCGCCTCTTCCCCAACTTTTCCTTCATGGACGCGCCGTTCAACAAGCCCTACCTCAGGGGGAGCGATCCCAACCACGAGGTGGCCTACATGGGCTGCCGCACCCGCGTCATAGCCAACCTTCACGATCCGGAAAGGGAAACGACCTTCGGCCGCGGCAACCTTTCCTTCACGTCCATCAACCTGCCGCGCATCGCCCTGCGCCACCGCGGCGACGTGGACGGCTTTTTTGCCGAGCTGAACGAAAAGATCGACCTTGTGTTCGCCCAGCTCCTCCAGAGGCTGGAGATCCAGAGCAAGAAGCAGTGCCGCAACTACCCCTTCCTCATGGGCCAGGGCATCTGGCTGGATTCCGACAGCCTCGCGCCGGATGACACCGTGGGCGAGGTGCTCAAGCACGGGACGCTGACCACGGGATTCATCGGGCTGGCGGAATGCCTCAAGGCGCTCATCGGCGTCCATCATGGCGAGTCCGAAAAAGCCCAGGAGCTGGGGCTGCGCATCGTGCGCACCATCCGTGAGCGCGCCGATGCCAAGGGCGCAGAGACCAGGCTGAACTTCTCGGTCATCGCCACCCCGGCCGAGGGGCTGGCCGGACGCTTCGTCAAGTACGACCGCAAGCTCTTCGGCGTCATCCCCGGCATCACCGACCGCGAATACTACACCAACTCCTTCCACATCCCGGTGTACTTCCCCATCAGCGCCTACAACAAGATCAGGCTCGAAGCGCCCTACCATGCCTTCACCAACGGCGGGCATATCAGCTATGTGGAGGTGGACGGCGATCCGCTGAACAACCTCCAGGCGTTCGAGGACATCGTGCGCGCCATGAAGGAAATGGGCATAGGCTACGGCTCCATCAACCATCCCGTGGACCGCGATCCCGTATGCGGCTACACCGGCATCATCGGCGACGTCTGCCCGCGCTGCGGCAGGCACGACGGAGAGGGCATCCCCCTTTCCACCCTCAAGCAGATAAAGGGATACGTGCATGACAGCCGCAACAGCGACGAAAAGAGCGAATCCCGCGACAAGATCCCCAACATCAAATTTTAGGAGAGCATCCGCATGGTCCACGCCAAAGCAGAAACAGGGGAAGTTTCCACCGCCAGCCAGGTCTTGGTCGGGTCGGGCGTCAGGTTCGAACGCATCCGCCGCATCACCGGATACCTTGTGGGAACGCTGGAACGCTTCAACGACGCCAAGGCCGCCGAGGAACGCGACCGTGTCAAGCATTGCGACATGGGCGCCATGCACTAACGCCCCATGACACTGCAAAGAGGCGGCGCGGCAATATGCCGCGCCGCTCCTGTTTCAAGGGCATGGACGGCACCAAGGCCATCCCGCCGGCAGGTTCACTGCAAAAGGGGCGGGGCGCCCGCCGGTCATGCGGCCTTTTTTCTTGAACGCCTGGCTATCTCCATGAAAACAGGGGAGAAAACGCCGATGATGCAAAGCGCGATGAGCACCCAGCATATGGTGGAAGAAAAGAGGATGGACGGATCGCCATCGTTGATCATCAGGGAGCGCCGCAGCCCTTTCTCGCCGATGGGTCCGAGGATGAGCCCCAGGACGATGGCGGCATTGTTGAGGTCAAACTTGCGGGACAGATAGCCTATCACGCCGAAAATGAGCATGATGACCACCTCCACAAAATTGTTGTGGATGGCGTACGAGCCGACGACGCAGAGGATGAACACGGAAGGGATGAGTATGGCATCGGAAAGGCGTGAGATCTGCGCGAAGCCCTTGCAGCCCAGGAGCCCTATGCCCAGCATGAAGAACTGCACGAGGACGAATCCGGCAAAAAACGTGTATGTCATGCCGGCATAGGTCGTGAACAGCTCCGGCCCGGGCTGCAGCCCCTGGATGATGAGCCCGCCCATGAGCACCGCCGTCACGGATTCTCCCGGGATGCCCAGCGTCAGCGTGGGGATGAGGGAACCGCCGGTGACGGCGTTGTTCGCCGCTTCGGAACCGGCGACGCCCTCGATGGAGCCCTTGCCGAACTCCTCCTTATGCCTGGAAAAGCGCCGGGCTTCATTATAGCCCATGAAGCAGGCGATGGATGCGCCGGCACCTGGCAGTATGCCTACGACATTGCCGATGATCCATGAACGGATGATGGGCGGCATGATCCGCCGGAGTTCGCCGCCGGAGATGCCGAGCTTGTCCTTGAATGCGGCAGCCCTGGCCCGCTGCACGATCTTCCGCTCGGCCAGGATGAGCACCTGGGACATGGAAAAAAGGCCGATCAGGGCGCATGTGGTGTTGATGCCGCTGTAGAGGGCATCCTGCCCGAACATGAAGCGCGGCACGCCTTCCATGGGGTCCATGCCGATGGTCGAAAGGAGCAGCCCGAACACGCCCGACATGAGCCCCTTGAGCATGGACTTGGAGGAGACGCCGGCAATGATGGTCAGTCCGAACAGGGAAAGCCAGAAATATTCCGGGCTTTTGAAATTCATCGCCAGCTGAGCCAGCGCAGGAGAGAAAAAGTACAGCGAGATGCAGCTCAGGAGGCCGCCGCAAAACGAAGCGAAGCAGGCGACGGAAAGGGCCTTCGCGGCCTGCCCGCGCAGCGTGAGCTGATATCCCTCGATGGCCGTTGCGGCAGAAGCCGGCGTACCAGGCGTATGGATGAGGATGGCCGAGATGGAACCGCCAAAGATGGCTCCGCAGTAGATGCCTCCCAGGACGATGAGCCCGGTCGCGGGATCCATGCCGAAGGTGATGGGCAGCAGGAGGGCCACGCCCATGGCGGCAGACAGGCCCGGCAGGCAGCCGATGGCAACGCCTATGGTGGTGGAAACAAGCATGGCGAACAGGTTGACCAGGCTGAGCGCGTTGGCGAAGCCGGCGCCCATCATCCCCAAAGTCTCAAGCATTTCCGCCCTCCTCTACTTGAACAGCAGGCCCACCGGGAGCGGGACCTTGAGGAAAAGGGTGAACACGGCATAGATGATGCCCAGCATGGCTCCCGCCGTGACGGCGATGTGGAGCCTGGGCACGCGCAGGAAGAGCATGGCCGCCAGCATGTACAGGACAGTGGATATGTAGAATCCTGCCAGCCAGAGCAGCACCATGTACAGCACGCCGAGCGCGACAGTGCCGAAAAACTGCCCGGCCTGGAACGTGCCGAAGGACTCACTGACATCGTCCACCATCGCTTTGTCCCTGCGGTAGGCGAGCACGGCCCGGCCGATATACACGGTGTTTAAAAAAAAGAGTCCGGCCAGGAGGCACAGCGGATAGGTCTGCGCCTGTTCGGGCAGGTTCAGCGTCATAACGAAAAACAGCAGGCAGATCGCATAGATCACCGCCACGACGCCTATGTCGGATCGTTTCATCCAGGTCTCCGGATAGGACCTGGAGGGAAAGGCCGCCCCTTCCCTCCAGGAAAAAGATCACTGATAAAGCTTGGAAACGACGTCGCTGCAGAACACTTCCTGCGCCTTGATGAGTTCGCCAAGCCGGGCATTGTCCATGAAATCCATGCTCAGGCCGCCCTTGGCATGCATCTCGACCGTAGCGGGGTCTTCCATGGTCTTGCGGAACGCATCGACATAGAAATCGATGACTTCCTGCGGCGTGCCGGCCGGGGCCACGAGCGCACGCGCCGAACCGTACCATTCAGGGTAGTAGCCAAGCTCTCCCAGTGTCGGGACGTCGGGAAGTTCTGCAACGCGCTTCTTGGAAAACACGCCCAGCACGCGCAGTTCCGGGGCGTCACCCTTGATCAGCTTGGCGATGTCAGCGACCTTGGCGCAGGAGAACTGCACTTCGCCCTGGCGCAGCGCAAGCAGCTGGTCAGCCGTGCCACCATAGGGTATGGCCTTGTACTTGAAACCCGCCGACGTGGCCAGGAGCTGGGCCGCCGTGTGGTTGGAAGCCTGGGCGCCGTTGGTCGAGCAGCGGTACTTGCCCGGGTTCGCCTTGCAGTCTTCCACGAGATCTTTGAGCGTCTTCCACTTGCTGTCGCCCTTGACGACGACCACGCCGGTCTCTGTGAGATGGTTGCAGATGGGCACGACATCGGATGTCTTGAAGGTGGATCCCTTGGCCGTGGCAAGCGTCGTGAACGTAGGAAGGTTGATGAAGCCGATGGTCTGGCCGTTCGGCCTGGCCTTGACAAGTTCGGTCCAGCCGATCTTGCCGTCTCCGCCGGGAAGGTTGTTGATGACCAGGGTCTTGCCGACGTATTTCTGCGCCTGGGCGGCAAGCAGGCGCGCGCCCGTATCCGTGCCGGAACCGGCCTTGTAGGCCACGATCACGGTGACATCGCCTTCAGGCTGCCAGGCCTGGGCGGAAACAGGAAGCGCCAGCAAGGCGGCAAGGAACAGGGAATGCCATTTCTTCATCTCTTTCTCCTTATCGTTGCGATCCTCTTTCTGCCAGCTCCCTTCTGGATCCAGGCATCCCAGGATCAGGTGCCTGTAAAAATAACGAAGCGCCGGACGCATTGTCAATCTTTCCGCGCAGCTCTTTAAGGGCAAGCCCGGGGCAGGCAGCGGCCGCCGGCACGGCATCCCATGGAGGGGCCGGCATAACCTCTTGCCCATGGCGGCGCATGCTGGTACAAAGAGCCATCCCACATGCAACTCCCTTGTCGCCATGGCTTCAGAACTGCTCGAATCCCTTCTTTCCTTCGCATCAGACGTTTTCGGCGCGCATTCCATCCTGCTCTTCGAAGAGCAGGATGATTCCTGCGCCAGGATCCGCCTGGCGTACGGCCAGGACGACATCGACCGCTCCTCGCTCCTCTATCCGGGGAAGGGGCTGGCGGGCTGGATACTCCGCAACAAGAGCCGGCTGGTGGTCAACTCCCTGCAGAGATCCCGCGGATACCTGACCTATTACAAGGACAGCGCGATCCCTGACGTCCGATCCTTCATGGGCTGCTTCGTCCCGGGCGTGGGCGTCGCCTGCATCGACAGCCTGGAAGAAAACGCCTTCCCGCCTGAGAAGCAAAAGCTTTTCGGCGGGTTCTCCCGCACGCTGGCGCTGGCCTGCGCCGCCAGTGACGGGCAGGAAGGATCCGGCTACATGGCCAGCCTGGAAGAACTCAGCGCGCTGCGCCTGCGCTACACGGGCTGGACAGGCTACATCGCAGCCCTGCTCGCCCTGCTCCGCCGCCAGGGCGGATTCGATTTCGCTGCCTTTGCCACGCGGGCCGATGACAGGCATTACCGCATCGAATACTGCACCCCGGCCGCCCCGCAGGATGCCCGAAAGCTCGTCTTTTCCTTTTACAGCGACATCATCGGCTGGACGTTCCGCAACGACCGCTCCCTCTTCTGCGAAGGCGATCCCGGCAGTCCGGCGGTCTTCCCCAAGACGCCGTTCGAAAAGCACTTCCCCGGCTATGCCTGCCTGCCCGTTTCCATGCACTCCGGGCTGTGCGGGGTCCTGTACCTCGGATCCTCCGGGCCGATGCCGATCTCCCGCGGGCTCCGTTCCTTCCTTGCGCTCGCCGCCGGAGAACTTTCGCACACCCTCGAATGGCTGTCGTCACGTCACGCCAGGGCGTAAAGACCGCGGCGCGGGCGGCGTCCATGACCTTTTGCCCGCCGCGGCCGGGAGCGTTATGAAACTCGCCATCATCGGCAGCCGGAGCATCGCCTCCGTGGACCTGGCCCCGCTCATCACGGAACGGCCGTCGCTCATCATCAGCGGAGGGGCGCGCGGCGTCGATGCCTGCGCCGAAGAGTATGCCCGGCGGCACGGCATCCCCGCGCTGGTCATCAGGCCGGATTACAGGCTGCACGGAAGGACCGCCCCCCTCCTGCGGGACAAAGCCATAGCCGAAGCCTGCGACGCCATGCTTGCCGTCTGGGACGGGCATTCCAGGGGCACGCAGTTCACCATCGCGCATGCGCGCAGGCTGGGCCGCCCGGTGCGCGTCATCCTGATGGGCGCGGACCACCCGGCCCCCGCCTGCGTGCAGGGGACGCTCACGGCCGCCAGCGGCTTAAAAAAGGAAAAGTAACCCTTGAGAAAAATCCGCAACTCTGCTATCAGATGCAAAACTTTTTTGTTATGAGGGTGCTATGGAACCGTATTTTGCCGGGTGGCTGTCCCTTCTGCCCCCGATCATTGCCATTCTCCTGGCGCTGATCACCAAGGAAGTCTTTTCCTCGCTGATGATCGGCATCCTTTCCGGAACGCTCATCTATTCCGTGGGAACGGGCGCGGACTTCATCTTCATGAACACCGTGCAGTCCGCCTTCGCCATCATGGGCAAGCGCGTCGACTTCAACATCATCATGTTCTGCTCCGCCCTGGGCGCCCTGGTCTATGTGATAACCATGGCCGGCGGATCCCGCGCCTACGGGAAATGGGCGACGTCGCGCATCCGGAGCAGGCGCTCCGCCATGTTCTCCACCTGCGGGCTGGGGGCGCTCATCTTCATCGATGACTACTTCAACTGCCTCACTGTCGGCACCGTCATGAAGCCCGTCACCGACACGTACAGCATTTCCCGCGCCAAGCTGGCCTATATCATCGACGCCACGGCCGCGCCCATCTGCATCATCGCCCCCATATCCAGCTGGGCTGCATCCGTGGGCAGCAACCTCAAGGCGACGGGCGCCTTTGAAAGCGAGATGTCCGCCTTCATCGCCGCCATCCCCTACAATTTCTACTCCCTGCTCTCCCTGCTGCTCGTCGCCCTGCTCTGCTTCTTCAACTGGGATTTCGGCCCCATGCGCAGCGCCGAAAAGCGCGCGGTCCAGGGCGACCTCGGCTCCCTGGCGCAGCAGGAACAGGGCAAGCTCGACATCAAGAACGGCACCGTGCTCGACATGCTCCTGCCCATTGGCGCGCTCATCGTCTTTGCCGTGCTGGCCATGATGTACAGCGGCGGCTACTGGGGCAAAGATGCCACCTACCATACCTTCGGCGCCGCCCTCGGCAACTGCGATGCCTCACCTTCGCTGGTATGGGCTTCCTTCGGCGCCCTCGTGGTGGCCTTCCTGCAGTATGTGCCGCGCCGCCTGATGGCGCTTGCGGAATTCATGCACGGCCTGGTGGAAGGCATGAAGGCCATGCTGCCCGCCAACCTGGTGCTCGTGCTCGCCTGGGGGCTGAGCGGCGTCTGCCAGGAACTGCTCCAGACCCCCAAGTTCGTGGAATCCCTGGTCACAGGCGGGAGCATGGTCGGCCCCATGCTGCCCTTCCTCATCTTCATCATAGCCGGCTTCCTGAGCTTCTCCACCGGCACGGCGTGGGGCACCTTCGGCATCCTCATCCCCCTGGTGGTGCCCATCGCCCAGACGCTCTGCCCCGAACTGCTGGTCGTCGCCCTTTCCGCCACCCTTGCAGGGAGCGTGTTCGGCGACCACTGCTCGCCCATCTCGGACACGACCATCCTTTCGAGCGCAGGCGCCGGCTGCAGCCATATCGACCACGTCTCCACGCAGCTGCCCTACGCGCTGCTGGCTGCCACCTGCAGCGCCTGCGGCTACCTGATGGTCGGTTTCGTCAGCTCCAACCCCTGGATATGCCTGCTCGTGGCCGGCGGGCTGCTGATCGTCCTCCTTGCCGCGCTCAGCGCATGGAGCGCGAAGCGCGAGGCCGCCGCCTAGCCCTGCCAGACCGGACGTTGCGCCCCTCCCCCGCCGGGGAGGGGCTCTTTTTACCGGCGGCGTCCGCGCCCGCCCTGTCCGTGCCTTGACGCGCCGGCTTTTTCGCGTCTATCTTTCATGCCGGTGTTTTCCTCCCATGCGCATAAGGAGCCTTCATGCTGCATACCGTCATTTCCGTCATCGGCCGCGACTGCCCGGGCGTGGTGCATGCCATCGCCAGTGCGCTCTCGCTGGAAAAATGCAATATCGAAGAACTGAGCCAGACCATCCTCAAAGGCCAGTTCGCCTCGATCTTCATCGTGGCATCGCCCGAAAACGTCAGTCCGGAAGACATCCAGCGCGTCGTCAGCCTGGCGCTGGAAGAAAAGGGCATGGATCTTTCCGTCACGGCGCGCGCCATGAACCGCGACGCCTCCGGCCAGGTGGAATCCGAGCCCTTCGTCGTCACCGTCTACGGTTCCGACCAGCCGGACATCATCGCCGTCATTTCCGGCATCTTCGCCAGCCAGAACGTCAATATCGAAAACCTCAAGGCCATCCGGGTATCGCCCGGTTCCGATGAATGCGTGCTGGTGTTCGAAGTGGCCCTGCCGCTCTCCATCAACCGCAGCGCCTTCCGCCAGATGCTCCACGCCAAGGCCCGCAGCATGGGGCTCACCCTGAGCATGCAGCATCAGGACATCTTCGAGGCCATACACCGCGTGCCCATCGTCTAACAGGAGCAGAGGTCTGCCATGCTTACAGAACGCGAGGTGCTCAGCACCATCAACATGCTTCGCAACGAACATCTGGACGTGAGGACGGTGACCCTTGGCATCAGCCTGTTCGACTGCGCCAGCCATGACTTCGACTACTTTTCCTACAAGGTGCGCGCCAAGATCGCCAAATACGCCGCCCGCCTTGTCGAGACGTGCAACGAGGTGGGCGCGCGCTACGGGATCCCCGTGGTCAACAAGCGCATCAGCGTCAGCCCCATGGCCGTGGTGGGTGCCGGCTTTTCCGCATCCCAGATGGTCAGCGCATGCCAGATGCTGGACGAAGCCGCCAAGGACGCAGGCGTCGATTTCCTCGGCGGCTTTGGAGCCCTGGTGGAAAAGGGCATGACCCCGGGCGACAGGGCGCTCATCGAAGCCCTCCCGGAAGCCCTGGCCGGCACCGACCGCGTCTGCTCATCCATCAACGTCGCTTCATCGCGCGCCGGCATCAACATGGACGCCGTCGCCCTCATGGGCAGGCAGATCCTCAAGGTGGCGCAGGCCACGGGAACGCGCGACGGCATCGGCTGCGCCAAGCTGGTGGTGTTCGCCAACATCCCCCAGGACGTGCCCTTCATGGCCGGCGCCTACCTGGGCATCGGCGAGCCCGACGTGGTCATCAACGTCGGCGTTTCCGGACCAGGCGTGGTCAAAAAGGCCATCGACCGCGCCCGGGAGACCCAAAAATGCCTCACCCTCAGCGACGTGGCCGAAGTCATCAAGTCCACCGCCTACAAGGTGACCCGCGTGGGCGAGCTGATCGGCCGGGAAGTGGCGGAACGCATGGGGCTGCCCTTCGGAGTGGCCGACCTTTCCCTGGCCCCCACGCCCGCCGTAGGCGACTCCGTGGGCGAGATCTTCCAGAGCGTCGGGCTTTCCTCCATCGGCGCCCCCGGCTCCACCGCAGCCCTGGCCATGCTCAACGACGCCGTGAAAAAAGGCGGCGTGTTCGCCTCGTCGCACGTGGGCGGGCTCTCCGGCGCATTCATCCCCGTTTCCGAAGATTCCAGCATCGAGGCGGCGGCCAACACCGGCGCGCTCACCATGGAAAAGCTGGAAGCCATGACCAGCGTCTGCTCCGTGGGGCTGGACATGATTGCCATCCCCGGAGACACGCCGGCGTCTGCCATCTCCGGCATCATCGCCGACGAAATGGCCATCGGGATGATCAACGGCAAGACGACGGCCGTGCGCGTCATCCCCGTCCCCGGCAAGGGCGTGGGCGAAACGGCCGTGTTCGGCGGGCTCCTCGGGCAGGCCAAGATCATCCCTGTCAACCAGGGCGATGCCTCTGCCTTCATCGCCCTGGGCGGGCGCATCCCCGCCCCCATCCACAGCCTGAAAAACTGATTCCGCCGCTGCCGCCGCACCCGGACCAGCCCCGGCCTGGAGGCAGGCTCCATTAAAGAGCTTGACTGCCGCGCCGTAATGGACGATTATATTCCAGCGCATGTTCCGCTCATGCGTTCCCCCGGCGATGTTTACCTCCTTTTTGTCGCCGGGGCCTTTTTTATCCCCGCCTTCCACGCTCCCCCGTGCCGGCCGGTGCAAAAGCACGCGCCGGACTCTGCCGCGCAAAAGAGGAGGCGGCCTAACGGCCGCCTCCTCATGCGTCATGGTCCGATGGGAAGGCTTACATCTCCGGAGGCAATCCGTTGAGCTGCGCCTGGGTGAACACAGGTCCGTCCAGGCAGACATACTTGCTGCCGAGGTTGCAGCGCCCGCAGATGCCTATCCCGCACTTCATGCGGCGTTCGAGGGTGGTGACGATGTTCTCGTCCTTGAAGCCGAGCTCGCGGAAGGCCGCCAGCGTGAACTTGATCATGATGGGCGGGCCGCAGAGCACGGCGATGCAGTCATCAGGGCTGGGCTTGAGTTCCTTGAGCACGTTGGGGATGAGCCCCACGCGGTGCTGCCAGTTGGGAGCTTCACGGTCGATGGTCAGGGTGGTGTTGAGCACCTTGCTTTCCAGCCAGCCGGGGATGTCGGCCTTGTAGGCCAGGTCCTCAGGCGATTTGGCGCCGTAGAGCAGGCTCAGCTTGCCGTAGTCCTGGGCGCGCTCCATCAGGTGCAGCATGATGGTGCGGATGGGCGCCATGCCGATGCCGCCGCCCACGAAGAACACGCTCTTGCCCTTCCACTGCTCCCAGGGGAAGTAATTGCCGAGCGGCGCGCGCACGCCGACCTTGTCCCCGGGACGGAGCTTGTGGATGGCCGTGGTCACTTCGCCGGCGCGCATCACGGAAAACTGGATGTAGCCGTTCTCCGCCTTGCTGGAAGGCGGCGTATTGATGACAAAGGTGGATTCGCCCACGCCGAACACGGAGAGCTGTCCGACCTGCCCCGGCTGATGGGAGAAAGCCTGCCAGGCTTCCTCGTTGTCAAAGCGCACGCGGAAAGACTTGATGGTCGGCGATTCCGTGATCACCTCAAGCACGGTGGCGACTTCAGGCAGGTAAGGATTCTTGCTGCAGCCGCAATTGTTCTCGCTCATATCTTCTCCTTACCTTTTTTGGACTTGCCCTTGGCGTTTTCGGTCTTTGGAGCTTCCGGCGCGGGTTTTGCGGCCGGCGCAGGCTGCGGCTCGACCTCCACGCCTTCGATGGCCGCCGTGACCATGTGGCGGATGTCCAGGGAGACCGGGCAGCTCACGACGCACCTGCCGCAGCCCACGCAGGAATAATATCCGCCGTAGCGCTCAGGGTAGAAGCTGAACTTGTGGCTGACCCTGTTGCGCATGCGCGCATGCTTGGCGGCGCGGGAGTTGTGGCCGCTGGTCTCCAGGGTGAACAGGGGGGTCATGCAGGAATCCCAGCTGCGCAGGCGGCGTCCGTCCAGCTGCGAGCCTTCGTCGGTGATGGTGAAGCACTGGCAGGTGGGACAGAGATAGGTGCAGGCGCCGCAGGAAAGGCACTTGACGGTCTCCTTCGTCCAGAAGGCCTCGTCCGTGAAGCGCTTGGCGATCTTCGCCGGAACATCCTGCAGGCCGGGCGCGGGGGCGAGGGACGCGGCAGCCGCGGCGTGGGCATCGTCCACGGCCTGCCTTTTTTCCTCTGCGGGGGCAAAGCCGGAACCTTCAAGAAGGGCGGCGCCCTTGTCCGTCAGGGCCTCCAGCGCGTAGCCGCCCTCGACGGCGGTGAACAGCACGTCGGAGCCCTCTCCGTCAGCGGGATGGCTCCCGACCCAGTTGCAGAAGCAGGTGGAGAATGCGGAGGGGCAGGCCTGGGTGACGATGACCGTGGCTTCCCGGCGTGCACCGTAATACGGGTCTTTGAGGGGGCCTTCGAGGTAGGGCCTGTCGAGCACCACGAAGCCGCGGGCGTCACAGGGACGGCAACCGAAGAGCACCGTGGGCACGGCGGCTTCGGGCACGGTGAGCGTGGTGGTGAGCTTGGAGGCGTCTTCCGCGTCCTTCACGGACGAGAACTTCACGAGGACCTCGCTCTGGGGCAGGATGGCCTGCTTGGGCGAGGCCGTGGAACGCCGGAGAAGCGCGGCGGGATCCGCCTGGGCAAGCTGCTCGGCAGACTGCGGGCGGAAGACCACGGCGGGACCTTCCTGACGGGGGGCAAGCACGCGATAGCTGGCCGCCAGCTTCGCGAGCCACCCTGCCAGTTCCTTTGGTGTGGCAAAAAGAAGACTGCTCATGCCAGATCATGCTCCTTGATGGTTGGTTCATCCACCTGATAGGTAAGCAGCGGGGGCGTGGCGTTGACATCGAGGCCGGCGCCGAAGCCGAACACCTGCTTGATGATGCGGCCGAACTGCTGCTTGAGGGCGAACACCGGGATGTCCATGGGGCATGCCCGTTCGCATTCGTAGCAGCCGGTGCAGCGCCCGGCGAGGTGCTGGGCGTGGACGAGCTGGAAGAAAAGCTTCTGCTGAACGGTGTCTTCCTGCGTGACCCATTCCGGGTTGCGGGAATCTGAGACGCAATGGTCGCGGCAGACGCACATCGGGCAGGCGCCGCGGCAGGCATGGCAGGCGATGCAGCGTTCCATCTGCCCCTTCCAGAAGCCCATGCGTTCGACCAGGCTCAGGGAGTCCAGGAAGCGCAGCGCCGGGCTGCGCCCGTCCTTCGGCTCTTCAGGCTCGGTGGTGGGGCTGCCGCAGAACACGTCCGAAAGCACGGCATTGGGCCTGGTGCAGATGCGGCATTTGTCCTGGGCGACTTCGGCCATGGTCATCTCATAGCTTGAGCCGCCGGCCTGGACGGTGATCTTACTGCCCTTGCAGGCGACGGACCCGATCGCGGCGCCTTCAGGCAGCCTGGCCAGGATGCGCTGGACGCTCACCGTACCGTTGCAGCCCATGCCGAAGATGGTCACGTCTTCACGGGCGATGAGGCCTTCGGCAAGCAGTTCGACGACGCCCTTGCTGTCGCAGCCCTTGACCACCACGCCGATCTTCTTCCCCTTGTACAGGGGCAGCTGGACGGCAAGGTTCTGCACGTTGAAGGGGCCCCAGATCAGGGAATCCACTTCTTCAGGCGTGGTCATCAGCACGGGCTCGGCGTGGATGGCGTCAAAGCCCTGCTTCCAGCCGAGGACGCCCTCCAGCCCTTCCGCGAGCGCCTTTTTGATGGCCTCCTTGAGCTCGGGCAGCGAGGGATGCGCGCCGCAGCCGAGCGGGCGGATGGGCTCTGCGAGGTCGGCGGGCATGTCATAGCGGGCCGGAACGTCTTCCCATTTGGGAGCCGGTCCGAGCTCGTGGATGCGGGCGGTGAAGTTGGTCACCACGTTCTTCCAGCGCGGGCCTTCGGATGCGGAGACCCAGGTGTACTCGAAGCGGTTGGGATCGATGCCGATGACCGGCAGGAACTGCTTGAGCAGCTCCAGGCGGCGGCGGGCAAAGAAATTGCCCGCGGAATAGTGGCAGTCCCTGGGGTGGCAGCCGGAAACGAGCACGCCGTCGGCGCCGTTCATCAGCGCCTTGAGCACGAACAGCGGGTTGACGCGCCCGGAGCATGGGACACGGATGATACGGAGGTCCGTCGGCTGCGTGGCACGGGCAGTGCCGGCAGTGTCGGCGCCGCCGTAGGAACACCAGTTGCACAGGAACCCGACGATACGGAGTTCTTTACCTTTTAGCACTGACATAGTGCGTTCACCTCCGCAAGGATCTGATTGTCCGTGAAGTGGGAGAGCTGGATGGCGCCCTGCGGGCAGGTGGCCGTGCAGACGCCGCAGCCCTGGCAAACGGTCTCGATGACGTGCGCCTTCTTGATGCCGCCGCGAAGCTCCACTTCTTCGATGGCCTGGTAGGGGCAGACCTTGATGCACTTGCCGCAGTCCACGCAGCGCTTGATGTCGACGACGGAGATCTGCGGGTCATTCTCCAGCTTGGGCTTGGCGAACAGCGCCATGACCTTGGCGGCCGCCGCGCTGCCCTGGGCCACGGAGGCCGGGATGTCCTTCGGCCCCTGGCAGACGCCGGCAAGGTACACGCCGGCGGTGTTCGTCTCCACCGGGCGCAGCTTGACGTGGCTCTCCACGAAAAAGCCGAAGTGGTCGTAAGAGATGCGCAGGGTCTCGGCGAGGTGCGAGGCGCCCTTGGCCGCCTCGACGCCGACGGCGAGGACGACCATGTCGGCATCCACTTCCACCTGCTTGCCGAGCAGCGTGTCCGCCCCCCTGACGATGTAGCCGACCTTGCCGTCGGGACGCACCGTGGGCTGGATGGCGGAAACGCGTCCGCGGATGTACTGGACGCCGTAGTCCTCCTGGGCGCGGCGGGTGAACTCATCGTACATCTTGCCCGGCGCGCGGATGTCCATGTAGAAGACGAAGGCTTCGGTGTCGGGCAGGTGGTCCTTGGTCATGATGGCCTGCTTGGCCGTGTACATGCAGCAGAAGCCGGAGCAGTAGGGCCTGCCCATGGAAGGATCGCGCGAGCAGACGCACTGGATGAACACGATGTTCTTGGGCTCCATGCCGTCGGAGGGGCGGGCGATGTGCCCGGCGGTGGGGCCGGAAGCGGACATCATGCGCTCGTACTGCAGGGAGGTGATGACATCGGGGTACTGTCCGCCGCCGTATTCCTTGATCACCTTCCAGTCGGCGAGGTCGTAGCCGGTGGCGGCGATGATGGCGCCCACCTTTTCCTCCACGATCTCATCCGCCATGTCGTAGACGATGGCGCCCGTGGGGCAGACCTTGGCGCACACGCCGCACTTGCCGTCCTTGATCTTGCGGCAGTAGTCGGGATTGATGGTCGCCTTCTTGGGTATGGCCTGCGGGAAGGGGATGTTGATGGCGCGGCAGAAGCTGATGTTCTCGTTGAACGCGTCGGGCACGTTCTTGGTGGGGCACTTCTCGGTGCAGGTGCCGCAGCCGGTGCACTTGCTCCAGTCCACGTAGGTGGCGCGCTTGCGGATCTTCACGGTGAAGTTGCCCACGAAGCCGGAGATGCTCTCCACTTCCGAATGGGCGTAGAGGGTGATGTTCGGGTTCTGGGAGACGTCCACCATCTTGGGGGCGAGCACGCAGCTCGAGCAGTCGATGGTGGGGAAGGTCTTGTCGAGCTTGGCCATCTTGCCGCCGATGGTGCTCTCGCGCTCGACCATGACGACTTCCACGCCGCCCTCGGCGGCGTCCAGGGCCGCCTGGATGCCGGCGATGCCGCCGCCGATGACCAGCACGCGCTTGGTCACGTCGAACTGCCTGGCGTACAGGGGGGCGTTGCGGCGGAGCTTTTCCACGGCAAGGCGCACCAGCTCGGCGGCCTTGTTGGTGTTGGCTTCCATGTCGCGGCCGATCCACGAGACGTGCTCGCGGATGTTGGCCATCTCGAACATGTAGCGGTTGAGCCCGGCGCGCTCCACCGTGCGGCGGAACGTCGGCTCGTGCATGCGCGGCGAGCAGGAAGCCACGACCACGCCGTCCAGCCCATGCTCCTTCACGGCATCGACGATGCTCTGCTGTCCCGGTTCCGAGCAGGTGTACATGGTGTCCTGGGCGTAAACGACGTCAGGATACTGCAAGGCCGCCTTCGCGACTGCGGCGCAGTCGACAGTGGCGGCTATATTGCTGCCGCAGTGGCAGACAAAAACGCCTATTTTCATGATGCTGCTCCTTAGGACTTGCTGGGATTGGCCGCAGCGCGGCGCTGGGCGATCCGGGCCAGAAGCGGGGTAGGATCGACGGCGAGCTTATCCAGGCGCGCGGTCTCCTTGGGCAGGCCGTAGGCAAGGCAGATCAGCTGCGTGTAGTAGAACACGGGCAGGTCAAAGAACGGCTTGCCGGAGATGCGCGCGGCCTGGCGCTGGCGGAGGTCCAGGTTCATATGGCAAAGCGGGCAGGCGGTGACCACGGCTTCCGCGCCCACGGCTTTTGCCGTGTCGAGGATGCGCCCGCTGAGCGAGGCCGGGATGTTCACGTCAGGTATGCCCATGGCAGCTCCGCAGCACTCCGTCTTGAGGGCGAAGGGCAGCACCTCGGCACCGAGCGCCCGCATGATGTTGTCCAGCGAAACGGGGTCTTCGGGATCGTCGAACTTGGCGACGTGGGCAGGCCGGCTGAGCAGGCAGCCGTAATAGGTGACGACCTTGAGCCCCGTGAGCGGATAGGCCACGCCGGTGGCGATCCTGTCCACGCCCACATGCTCCACGATGGCCTGCAGGACGGAATAGGTCTCCAGCAGGTCGGCGCCGCCCTCTGCGTTGGCCGGGGTCGGAGCGTCGAGCAGCGCGTCCACGCCGGCCTTGAATTCCGGCTTCTGCATGCGCCAGCGCGCCATCTTGAGGTTGGAGGAGCAGCTTGGGCAGGGGGATATGACGCAATCGGCGCCTGTCTTGGCAGCCTGCAGCAGGTTGCGCGCGGAAAGGGCCCCCGAGAGCTCATGGCTCACAGAATGCGCAGGGGTCGAACCGCAGCAGTTCCAGTCGTCGATCTCAACAAGGTCCATGTTCAGGGCCTTGCATACGGCGCGCGTGGAAGTCTCGTACTCCACGGAGGTGCCATGCCCGGAGCATCCGGGATAATATGCGTACTTCATGGCTACCCTCTCTTTTCCGCATAGCGTTTGAAGATCCGCGCCACTTCTTCCCGTCCGTGGATGAGGGAGGGCTTAAAGGGCATCTTCCTCTTGAGGAGCGCCGTGGGCGCGATCTCAAGGTTGCCCCAGCCGCGCATGGTGCGCGCCATGTAGTCTGCCATCACGCCCATCTCGTAAGAGCGCCCGGTCACGCGGACCGTGTCGAGGAAAGCCCGCCAGAAGGACTCGATCGGACGGTCCTGGACCAGCCCCTCGCGCCGCGCCATCATGCGCAGCGTTTCCATGACGGCGGCCACATCGATGTCGTTCGGGCATCTTGCCGTGCACGTCGAACACGTGAGGCAGAGCCAGAGAGAGCGGTTCCTGAGGGCTTCGTCCTTGAGCCCCATCTGCACGGCGCGCATGATCTGGCTGACCTGCTTGTCATACACCTGGGCGCCGGGGCATCCCGCGGTGCATTTGCCGCACTGGTAGCAATGGGACAGATTCTGACCGCTTTCCTCTTCGACCTGACGCTTGAACTTCAGGTCCCTGGCTTTATCAAGCCTGGTAACGTTCATAACAACTCCCCTGAACACCTGCGGGCTCGGCTTGTCCGCAGGCATTGGAATGCAATGGACAGACGCTTTGTCCATTTTTAACAGGAAACATATAGCCCATTTGGCGCCTTCTGTCCATCCCTATTTCGCCGGGGCATGCAGCGCCCGGATAAAGGCTTTCAGCGCGCTTTCCGCATCCCGCCCGCGAAAAGCCACACCCCCGCGCACAGCAGCGGGAGGCACAAAAGCTGCCCCATGGTGAGCCAGCCGCCCAAGAGATAGCCGATCTGCGGATCCGGCACGCGGAAGAACTCCACGGACATCCGGCTGAGGGAATAGAGGATGGCGAAGAGCCCTGCGACGCAGCCGCGCGGACGCGGCCTGGACGAATAGATCCAGAGTATGGCGAAGGTGAGCAGCCCCTCGAGCCCGGCCTCATAGAGCTGCGAAGGGTGGCGGGGCATGTCGCCGGCGCCGGGGAAGACCATGCCGAACATGCTGTCCGTGGGCCTGCCCCACAGCTCGGCGTTGATGAAGTTGCCCATGCGTCCGAAAAACAGGCCCGTGGGAACGAGGGGGGCGACGAAATCGAGGATGTCGATGAGGCTGCGGCCGTGCCGGCGCCCCCACAGCCATGTCGCCAGGACGACGCCCAGCAGCCCCCCGTGGAAGGACATGCCCCCGTTCCATACCCGGAAGATCTCCAGCGGATCCGCGAGATAGACCGAAAGGTCGTAAAAAAGCACGTAGCCGAGGCGGGCACCGAGGATGACGCCGAGCATGACCCAGGAAACGAGGTCGTCCACGTCGGATCCCTTCCAGCCGTTCCAGGGGCGTGAAGCCCTCCATCTGCCCAGGAGCCATCCCGCGGCAAAGGCGAACACGTACATGAGCCCGTACCAGTGCAGGCGCACCGGACCGATGCTCAGGGCGACCGGATCGATCGAAGGGTATTGCATGCGCACACTCCGTGCCGGCCACGGCAGGAGCCGGCGGCGAAAAAAATGGACTTAATGCAAAAGCTCCGCTACGATACCGGCAAACGACGAAAACGTAAAGGAAACGCCATGCCCATCCTTCCCGCGCGGGAACTCCCCCTGCTGCCCGCCAGCCTCAGCGCTGCGGGCATCGCTTTCTGCTCCTGGGTGCTCATGACTGGGGGCGGGGCCCTGTGCGTGACCGAAGGATGCAGCCTCTTCCAGGATTTCCGCATCGCGGGCTATTCCCTCTGGGAAGCGGGCCTCGCCTTCTTCACGCTCCTCCTCCTGCTCTGCATGCTCAGGCTCACCCCGCTCGCCAAAGGTGCCGCCGCCCTCGCGCTGGCTGCCGATTCCCTGCTCCTGGGCATCATGCTTTTTACGGCGCCCTGCCTCAACTGCCTGGCTGTCGGCCTGCTCGCCGCCCTGTGCTACCTTGCGCTCAGGCATGCCTGCTCCGGCGGCAGGGCCCGCGGCATATCGTTCCTGACCGCACTGTGGACGGTGCTTTTCCTCTTTGATGTCAGCGGCGTCCTGCGCGATGCCGTTGAGCCGTGGAGCCCGGCCGCGCAGGACGGGCAGCCTTCCGTGCGCGTGTGGTTCTCTCCGAGCTGCCCGGCATGCCTGAGGCTCGTTCAGCAGCACGGCGCGATGCCCGGCGCAGCCTGGTATCCCGTGGCCGAGGACGAAGCCGACCTGCCCGTCATCAAGTCCATGGCAGATCTCATGGGCAGGGGCATGCCCCTGCCCGAAGCCGTCGGGAAAGCCCGCAGCGAAGCAGGCGCCCAGGCAGCCGCCCGCGCCGCCCGGCGCTTCGATCTGATCCGCCCGGACATGCTGCTCCTGCAGTTCCGCCTGTGGGTCAACCGCGCCCATGTGCTCACCGCAGGATCCAGCAGGCTGCCCTTCGTGGAATTCCTGGGGACGCCATCCTTCCTGCAGGAAAAGCCCGCTCCCGGCAGCCTGCATGATGGCGGCGGGACGACGCCCGGTGGCGGCCCCGCTTCCCCTTCCGGCCCGGAGGGGACAGGCGGGCAGCCGCAGGCCATCCCCGGCATCCCTGAGCTTGGCGTCGCCGGTTTCTGCGACGGTTCCGACCCCGCCCCCTGCGATGACGGCGGCAGTCAGCCCGCAAAGCCCCTCATCGACACCAGCGGCATGATGTGAGCCCCCGCCTGCCATCCCCGGTGCTCCGCGTGCCGCCTTCCGCAGACGGGACGAGGCACAAAAAAAAAACCGGAGCGCAAATTCCTCCCTTGTATCCGCGGCGATTTTTACGTATGATCATGCAGCCGGGCATCTGCGGTCTCCGCTGTTGTCCGCAACCGCTGACACACGAAGGTTTTTTATGGACATAAAGGCTTTCTGCTCCGGCAAGGCAGAAAAGATCACCGGGCTGTGGATCGACCGCTTCTTTGCCAGCTACCCGATCGACAGCACCGGATTCATGCGCACCCTCAGGGACAAGTTCGCCAATCCCGTGGGAGAGACCACGCGCAATTCCGCCGCCGTGCTCTTCGGATCCGTGATCGGTGAAGATGCGGATCCCGAGGCCGTGAAGACCGCCCTGCACGACCTCATCTGGATACGCGCCGTGCAGGACATGGCTCCGTCGCAGGCCGTCGGCGCCCTTGTCCTCCTCAAGGACCTCCTGAGGAAGGAAGTGCTGCCGGAATGCCTTAGACCTGAAAACGCCAGCTCGGGGGCCCTTGCGGGCTACCTCGAGATGGAATCCCGGATAGACACGCTCTGCCTGCTGGCGCTGGACATGTACGCCGAAGCGCGGGAGCGCGTCTACAGGGTGAGGATAGAGGATGTCAAGCAAAGCCAGTCCCAGGTGATCAGGCTGGCCGGGCTTCGGCGGGAGCGCAAGGAACCGCTCCCGGAAACAGACAACGAGGGGTAGAGGAATGACCATCGCTCTTGCGGCAACCCTGCTGATCCTTTTCGTGGGATGGGCAGGGCCAGCAATTGGCCTGCAGTATCTGTTCGGCGTCGTCTTGCCGCTGACGGCAGGTGCTGTGTTCATCATCGGTTTCATCTGGAAAATCATCCGCTGGGCCAAGTCTCCCGTGCCCTTCGCCATCCCCACGGTGGCCGGGCAGCAGCGCTCGCTCAGCTGGATCAAGCCCAACCGGCTCGACTGCCCATGGACGGGGCCGGCCGTCTTCGGCAGGATGCTCCTGGAAGTGCTCGCGTTCCGTTCGCTTTTCCGCAACACCAGGGCTGAGCGCACGACCATCGACGGCACGCCCAGGATGACGTATTTCTCCAACAAATGGCTCTGGCTGTTCGCCCTGCTGTTCCACTACAGCATGCTGGTGATCATCATCCGCCACGCCCGCTTCTTCCTCGACCCGGTGCCGGCGTGCATCGCCGTCGTGGAATTCCTCGACGGCGTGTTCCAGATCGGTGCGCCCCGCTTCTATATGTCGGACGCCCTCATCATCCTCGGCCTGGGCTTCCTTTTCCTGCGCCGCGCCTGCTCGGAAAGGCTGCGCTACATCTCCCTCCCGGCTGACTGGTTCGCCCTGTTCCTGCTCATCGCCATCGCCGGATCAGGCATCTGCATGCGCTACATCAGCAAGGTGGACATCAACCAGGTCAAGGAAGTGATCATGGGGCTCGCCACGCTGCATCCCGTATCGCCTTCCGGCATCGGCAGCATCTTCTTCGTGCATGTCACCCTGGTGAGCGCGCTGCTCATCTACTTCCCCTTCTCCAAGCTCATGCACATGGGCGGCGTGTTCTTCAGCCCCACGCGCAACACGAAGTGCAACACGCGCCAGGAACGCCATGTGAACCCGTGGAATCCGCCGAAGAACTTCCATACCTACGAAGAATACGAAGACGAATTCCGTGACGCCATGGTCGAGGCGGGCCTTCCCGTCGACAAGCAGCCCGAGCCCAGGCCGGAAGAAGCATAAGGAGGACGACCATGGCCAAAATGCCCACACCAGACCAGCTGCTGTCCGCCATCCCCGCTTCCTTCCCGAAAGAAGGGTGGATGGACACCAAGCCCGATTTCCATCCCGGCAGCTACTGCTACCCCGCCAAGGTCGACAGCCTCAAGTCCCTTGGCTTTGAAAACGCCCATAACTGGTCCCCCGCCAACGAGGACTGGGAACTCCCGGAAAACTGGGAGGAGATCATCTACAACTCCCTCAGTGACGCGCTGGAAAAGCACCGCTCGCTCAAGATCTTCATGGACTGCTGCGTGCGCTGCGGGGCCTGCGCAGACAAATGCCACTTCTTCATCGGCACCAACGATCCCAAGAACATGCCCGTCCTGCGCGCGGAGCTCCTGCGCTCCGTGTACCGCCGCGACTTCACCACGGCCGGAAAGCTGCTGGGCAAGGTGGCCGGCGCCCGCAAACTCGACAAGGACGTCATCAAGGAGTGGTTCATCTATTTCTACCAGTGCACGGAATGCCGCCGCTGCTCGCTGTTCTGCCCCTACGGCATCGACACCGCGGAAATGACGGTCGTCGTGCGCCAGATGCTGCTCGACCTCGGCCTCGGCATCAACTGGATCATGAACTCCGTCGCCGACTGCAACCGCACCGGCAACCACCTGGGCATCCAGCCCCACTCCATGCGTGAGATCGTCGAGTTCCTGTGCGACGACATCGAGACCATCACCGGCATCCGCATCGACCCGCCGTGGAACGAACGGGGCCACGAGGTCATCTTCATCACCCCCTCCGGCGACTACTTTGCCGACCCGGGCGTCTACACCTTCATGGGCTACCTGATGCTCTTCCACGAGATCGGGCTGGACTACACGCTCTCCACCTACGCCTCTGAAGGCGGCAACTTCGGCTCCTTCGTATCATTCGACGTGGCCAAGCGGCTCAATGCCAAGATGTACGCCGAGGCGGAGCGCCTGGGCGTGAAGTGGATCCTGGGCGGCGAGTGCGGCCATATGTGGCGCGTGGTCAACCAGTACATGGCCACATACAACGGTCCGGCCGACTTCCTGGAAACGCCCGTCTCCCCCATCACCGGAACGGTGTTCAAGAACGCAGCGGCCACCAAGATGGTGCACATCGCGGAATTCACCGCCGACCTCATCAAGAACAACAAGCTCAACCTGCGCCCGCGCCGCAACGACCACATCATCACCACGTGGCACGACTCCTGCAACCCGGCGCGCGCCATGGGCATACTGGAAGAGCCGCGCTACATCATCAGGAACGTCTGCAACAACTTCGTCGAGATGCCGGAGCACACCATCAGGGAAGAGACCTTCTGCTGCGGTTCCGGTTCCGGCCTGAACGCCGAGGAGATCATGGACCAGCGCCTGCGCGGCGGCTTCCCCAGGGCCAACGCCCTGCGCTACGTGCACGACACCAAGGATGTCAACTGGATGGCCTGCATGTGCGCTCTCGACCGTGCCGCCCTGCCGCCCCTGGTCGATTACTGGGTGCCCGGCGTCACGGTCTCCGGACTGCATGAGCTGGTCGCCAACGCCCTGGTCATGAAAGGCGAGATACCCCGCACCATGGACCTGCGCCAGGAAGACCTGCCCTTCCCCGATGAAGACACTGAAGCCGCGGAGGAAGCGTAAATGTACAACAGCAAATTCATCATCCCCGGAATCATCGTCTTTGCCGGGCTGTTCACCGCTCCCTTCTGGATCAATGCGTTTTCCCCGAAGCATGAAGCGGTCAAGGTGGAGCTTCCCAAAGAGCCTGTGGTCTTCTTTGGCGAAGCCAGGAAGCAGTGCATCGAGCCCAGGGAATGGATGGCCGCCAACCACATGGAGATGCTCATCGAGTGGCGTGACCAGGCCCTGAGGCAGAACAAGCGCATCTATGTCGCAAGCGACGGCAAGAAATGGCAGACCAGCCTGCAGAACACCTGCATGGCCTGCCATGCCAACAAGGAAGAGTTCTGCGACAAATGCCACAACGCCAACAGCGTGAGCCCGTACTGCTGGGATTGCCACGTCGAACCCCAGGGGAACAACAAATGAAAACAAGCAGACGTTATTTTCTCAAAGTCGCGGGGCTTTCCACCTTTGCCCTTGCCGCAGGAGCCGCCGGGAGCGAGGCGGCTGAATACGAAGCCTACCCGGAAGCTCTGAAAGCCCATCGCTGGGCCATGGTCATAGACACCCGCCGCTTCACCCGTCCGGAACAGATGAAGCCCATCGTGGATGCCTGCCATAAGTTCCACAACGTGCCCGACATCCCCGGACCCAAGGAAGTGAAGTGGATCTGGGACGACACGTTTGAGCACGCCTTCGCATCCGATCCTTCCTCCATCCTTCCCGAACGCATCGAGAAGCGGCGCTTCTTCCTGCTGTGCAACCACTGCACCAACCCCTCCTGCGTGCGCGTCTGCCCTGCCGGAGCGACCTACAAGACCCCGGGCGGCCTCGTGGCCATCGACTACCACCGCTGCGTGGGCTGCCGCTTCTGCATGGCCGCCTGCCCGTACGGATCCCGCAGCTTCAACTTCATGGATCCCCGTCCGCACGTGAAGGCGCTCAATCCCGAATACCCCACGCGCATGCGCGGCGTGGTGGAAAAGTGCACCTTCTGTGCCGAACGGCTCGAAAAAGGCCAGATGCCGGCATGCGTGGAAGCTTCCAACGGAGCGATCATGTTCGGCGACCTCAACGATCCCAAGTCCATCGTCCGCAAAGTCCTGGCCAGCAACTTCAGCATTCGCCGCAAGCCCGACCTGGGCACGGATCCCGGCGTCTACTACATCATCTAGGAGGGAACCATGGTCGAAAAAGTTCTCAAGGGTTCTCCCAAATACTACTTCTGGCTGCTTTTCCTGCTTTCCATCATCGGCTACGCGTTCATCGTCTATGTGTTCCAGCTGATGTACGGCCTCCAGACCACCGGGCTCACGCGCAACACCTCATGGGGCTTCTACATCGCCCAGTTCACCTATCTGGTCGGCGTCGCGGCAGCGGCCGTCATGCTGGTGCTGCCCGCCACGTTCCACCATTACCATCCCTATCACAGGGTCATGGTCTTTGCGGAATTCCTGGCCATCGGCGCCGTGCTCATGTGCATGCTGTTCATCGTCGTGGACATGGGGCAGCCGCAGCGCGTGATGAACGTCATCCTGCATCCCACGCCCAATTCCGTGATGTTCTGGGACTGCACCGTGCTGTGCGGCTACCTGCTGCTCAACGCCATCATCGGATGGACGTCGCTGGAGCATGAGAGCCGCCATATCGAAGTGCCCCGCTGGATCAAGGTGCTGGTGGTCATCTCCATCTTCTGGGCCTTCTCCATCCACACGGTGACGGCTTTCCTGTATGCCGGGCTCCCCGGGCGCCACTACTGGCTTTCCGCCATCATGGCCGCCCGCTTCCTGGCCTCCGCCTTCTGCGCCGGCCCCGCCCTGCTGCTGCTCTGCCTGCTGCTGCTCAAAAAACTCACCGGGTTCGATCCCAGCCGCCCTGTCGTGCGTTCGCTCTCGATCACCATCGCCTACGCCATGGGGCTGAACATGTTCTTCTACGTCCTGGAACTGTTCACGGCTTTCTACAGCGGCATCCCCGGGCATGCCCATCCCATACACTTCCTGTTTGGCGGCCATGAAGGGCTGAACGTCTGGGTGACGGGCTGGATGTGGTTCGCCGTCGTGCTGGCCTTTGCGAGCATCTTCTTCCTGGCCATACCCAAGTACCGCCACAACATGAAGATACTCCCCTGGGCGCTCGTGGCCCTCATCATAGCCACCTGGATCGACAAGGGGCTCGGCCTGCTCATCGGCGGCTTCGCCCCCACTCCGTACGAGACCTATGAAGTGTACACGCCCAGCTTCTGGGAAGTTTCCGTCGGCCTTGGCGTGTTCGCCGTAGGCGCCCTGGTCATCTCGATACTCTGGAAGATCGCCCTCGAGATGAAGAAGGAAGGGGGCGTTCCCTTTGAACTGCCCGAAGGCGAATAGCCCTTCCCGCTGAACGATGACTCAAAAGCCCGCGCATATGCGCGGGCTTTTTCCATGCTCTCCTGCCTGCTCCGGCAGGACCCTGCCCATGGACCTTCAGTTCCTGCCAGGGAGCGGATAGCGGCCGCAGGTGAACTTTTCGCCTTCCGGACAGTAGCCCAGCCGCTCGCACTTGGCGCCGGCATGGCGGAATATCTCCGGCAGCACGCGGCGGCAATGCTCCAGCATGGAACGCGCCGCGCCGCGGATCTCCCACTGCGCCCGGGAGCAGCAGCGCTGCTCGAAAAACTGCAGCAGCGAGCGGCAGTTCATGGTCACCACGATGCTCGTGGCCGCGGCCTGCGGCAGCACGAACCGCGCATCCTCGTTGGCGTTCTTTCCGCGCCCGCCCGCCTCAAGGAGCGCCTTCAGCTCGCGGTAGGCGGAGCCGATCCCGTCCATGCACGCCTCAAAACGGGCAAGGGCCCTGGGATCGGCGGCAATGGCCGGAGGCACGACATAGTCCATGGCCGAAGCATCGACATAGCGCTGGCTCTGCTGGGAATAGCTGGCGATGCGGTGGCGCACGAGCTGGTGCGTGAGCGCGCGCGACACGCCGGAAAGGGCAAAGGTGAAGCTGACATGCTCTACAGGGCTGGCATGCCCGGACGCGATGACCTTCTCCACGAACTCCGCCTGCTTCTCACGGCTGATGGCGCCGGAAAGCAGGTCTTCCCACATGTCGGCCACGTCGCCTGCGTGGTAGCACTGGCGGAAGGCAGCGTAAATAAGGGCCAGGGGCTCCGGCGTATGCGCCAGCAGCTCCACGCGGCATTTCTTCTGGGGCATCGTATCTCCTTTGCGGCTAAAGCAGGCTGCCCTGCCCGCCGGGGCAGCGTTCGGAACGGTCCATGTGGCGGTAGGCCTTGGGCGTGGCCACCCGCCCCTGGGGAGTGCGGTTCAAAAAGCCGCACTGTATGAGATACGGCTCGTAAATGTCTTCGATGGTGCGCATTTCTTCGGAGCAGGCCACAGCCAGGGTCTTGAGCCCCACCGGCCCGCCATTGAACTGGTCGATGACCAGGGAAAGGATCTTGCGGTCCATCTCGTCCAGCCCGGCCTCGTCTATGTCCAGGCGGGCAAGGGCGGCACGGGCCTGCTCCCCGTCCACCACCCCGCTGCCGTACACGGCGGCAAAATCACGGACGCGGCGCAAAAGGCGGTTGGCGATGCGCGGCGTCCCGCGCGAGCGCCGGCCGATCTCCAGCGCGCCGTCATCTGTCACATCCACCCCCAGGATGCGCGCCGAGCGCCGCACCACGCGCGCCAGTTCTTCGGGCGTGTACATCTCCAGCCGGCTGATGATGCCGAAACGGTCGCGCAGCGGCGAAGAAAGCAGCCCCAGCTTGGTGGTGGCTCCGACAAGGGTGAAGGGTTCTATGTCCAGCTTGACGGTGCGGGCCGCCGGTCCCTGCCCGATGATGATGTCTAGGGTGTAGTCCTCCATGGCCGGGTAGAGTATCTCCTCCACGGCGATGGGCATGCGGTGGATCTCGTCGATGAACAGGATGTCGTGCCGCTGCAGATTGGTGAGTATGGCGGCAAGGTCGCCGCTGCGCTCCAGCACGGGGCCTGACGTCGTCACCAGGTTGACGCCCAATTCCGAAGCCATGATGCGCGAGAGCGTGGTCTTGCCCAATCCCGGCGGACCGTAGAAAAGCACATGGTCCATGGGCTGTCCGCGCTCCATGGCGGCGTTGAGATAGACCCGCAGGTTGGCGCGAAGGTCCTCCTGCCCGATGAATTCCTCCAGCCGCTGCGGACGTACGGTCTCGTCCGCATAGTCGGCCGCTCTGCCCTTGGGGGCGCGTTCCGCCATGCGCTATTTCCCTCCGCCGATGATCCTGAAAGCCCGCGAAAGCATCATCTTCTCGTCCATGCCGGGATCTTCCGCCTGCAGCTTCGCCAGCACGGACTGTGCCGTGACCTCGTCGACGCCCATGCCCACCAGCGTGGCAAGCACGTCGCGGACCAGGGGATTGCCGCCCTGCGAAGGCCCCGCAGATGCCTTTCCGGCAAAAGCAGCGGCTTCGTCCTTCATCTTGTATTTGAGGTCCAGGAAGATCTTCTGCGCTGTTTTCTTGCCTATGCCGGAGACCCTGGTGAGCGGGGCGCTGTCGTCCTGCGCCACCATGCTCCGCAGATCGTCAGGCCTGTAGCTGGAAAGGATGGCCAGCGCCGTGCGCGCCCCCACGCCGCTTATGCCCGTGAGCATCAGGAAGGTCTGGCGCTCGTCCCATGTGGAAAAGCCAAAAAGCTCCTGGGCGTCTTCGCGCACCACCAGGCAGGTGTACAGCGCAGCCTTCTCCCCGCGCACCGGCAGGGAAAGCAGCGTGGTCTCAGGAGCGAAGACCTCGTATCCGAGCCCCGACGCCGTCAGCAGCACGCAGCTCGATCCGCCGCGCTCCAGCACGCGCCCTTCGATATAGGCAAGCATGGATCCTCCTCGTCCCAGCAGGTATGACTAGGGCAGGGTAATGGATATCGTGCGGCTTGGCAAGGAAGACTCCGGCGGCGGGGGGCCCGCCGGCATCCGCATGGCATCTTCCGTTTTCACGAAACGCCCCGCTGCCATGGGCGCTTTTTCTGCGTCCGCACCTCCCCTGCCCTGTCCCTGGCGGGCGGTATTTTGCGGGATCGGGGGAGCAAAGCCTTGACGAAGGCATGCACCTTGCCGCAATATTGCCGCGCGGGATCAGCCCGCCCATGTCATTTTAATGTTCAAAAGGGATGCATCATGAAAAAGCTGCTCTTTGCCGCAGGGATGGCGGCGCTGCTTGCCGCCGGGACGGCCCGGGCCGATATTTTTGACGCCGCACAGTCCGGAGATGTGGACGCCGTGACCAAATTCCTCTTCCAGGGGACGGACGTGAACACCAAGGCCAACGGAGGGTGGACCCCCCTGCACTGGGCAGCCCGCCACGGCAAGGCCGGCGTGGTGCGGGTGCTGCTCGCATCCGGAGCCGACGTCATGTCCAAGGACAGGAATGAGCGCACCCCCCTGCACTGGGCGGCCGAGAACAACAGCCTGGACGTGGCCAAGGCCCTGCTGGAAGCCGGAGCGAACGTCAATGCCAGGGACCACGACGGCAGGACGCCCCTGCATACGGCAGCCCACTATGGCAGCGTGGACATGATCAAGACCCTGATGGAAGCCGGAGCGGATATCAAGGTAAGGGATGAGATCGGCTGGACGCCGTTGCACAGCGCCGCCCAGGCGGGCAATGCCGACGCCGTGCTGATGCTGCTCGCGGCAGGCGCAGACATGAACCTCAAGGACAACAAAGGCAAGACCCCGCTGGAACTGGTCTCCGCCAGGGACAAGGCAGGCATGGAGCAATCGCTGCACGTGCTGCCCCAGGATGACAAGCGCCTGGTCCGCATCGTCCAGGATGCCTGGATGCCCGCGTTCCCCAAGGATGAAGGATACCTGAACACCGGCGAAGCCTTCACCGTGTTCTTTGGCAAAAGCGGGAAATGGCAGGTCATGGAAAAGACGAAGTCTGCCGCTTCGGTCCGCTTCACGGGGACCTTCGGCAAGGACGGGCTCAAGCATCAATTCCGCATTTTCTTCGCCCTGAGTGTGACGGAGAGCGGCACTCCCTCCTGCGAGCCCGCCGCGGCCAGCATCAA
>JAEEGL014860486.1_pt1 | contig 29878 bp, 32 predicted proteins | sample 9134231 | NCBI WGS metagenome assembly JAEEGL01 (sample SAMN16246548, study PRJNA631951) | gut metagenome | biome: gut microbiome; feature: rumen; material: fiber-attached | host: Bos | place: Iran: Karaj | collected 2018-10
CCCACAATATTTTTTCTGCCCGGAAACAAATTATATGCCACATTCTCGTCAAACGAAAGAATGAATTTGCAGACGTTCATCCTGTAAACTGGACATATTTCCGGATTCATTGTAATATGAATTTCAGCAGAGCAGTTCACATCGGTACTTCCGTTGCCCTTTATGTATTTCAATGCCTCCGCAAGCATTATTTTGGCATTCGCGTAGTTCACGACGGGTGTCGTTATGCAGTCGCAGAAGTCATCTTCCGAAAGTTCAAACGGTTCTTTCGGTTCCGAACATTCCTTGTTCAGTTTGAAATGCAGTCTGAATGAAATCTTCGTGCTTGAAAGCACATCGTATTTTGAGACATTCATATTATTCTACCTCCTCTATTCTGACGGGTGATACCCTGATTTTTATATTTCTTCTATCTATAAACGATGAGGTGACATAAGTATTCACCTGAACGGGTGCTTGTTCCGATGACACACCACCCAATGGTCTTGTAATGGTGTTCACCTGAAGGACAGGTCCGCTTTCAACCCTGTTATATACATGAACATCATTCACCGTGTTTATTTTTGCGTTCACCATATTCAAACCGAATCTTCTCGGATTGATTATGGATGTTGATGCGCTCTTAATTATTGTTGTATTATCCTTGTTGTTTGATATGCGGACAACGTAATTTATTCTCGCACCATCACTACCACCAAGCATTCTCGCAGTATTCTTAAGAACAGGTCTAAAGAGAATCTCTGGTGATTGATTGTTTTCATACATGCTTGTAAGATTGTCCCACGTCTGAATATAGGTTATAGGTGTTTGAACATAAGTTTGTGTGTCATTGTCATCATCCGTATAGGTTTCTGTAACGGTTATAATATGCGCAATGGAGAATGTGTTGTTATAATGCGTCAAATACTCATAAAGCGATGCAAAATCATAAACGGGGCGTGTCGGGTCGTTCTCGTAATACGCATACAACTTATAGTAATCGCCATCAGTTGCAGGTCTTACACTTGCGGAAAGTCTTTCATACGCATCCTTATTCGGAAACATCGTGGATGTTATCATAGTTGATTTCAAAATCTTGAAACCTCTGTCCATCCTGTAACCGACAATGGCGTGAAGGTCTATTCCGATTGCGGGACTATCATAAAAACCAATGCCATGAGTAAGGAAATAAGGAAGCGTATCCTCATCAGGATTCTTCCTATCGTAATCACGGACATCAGGAACACACCACTGATTCACTATCATTGAATCCGAGTTGCCCATATTGGATGAAAGGTATGCGGTTGATGGAACACGATATTCCACGTAGTTTGTGTAAAGTTTGTCGGCAAACCAAAGCGGTTCGGAACACATCTTGTAATTAGTATAGTTCTCGCAAATTACGTTAAGCAGATTAACGTACTCATTGTTTCTGTTTCTTGTGTATATGTTGAATATGAAACCATCATACTCGGAATGATATCCGCTTTGAAAATAAAATCTAACTATATCGTATGGAACATATTCATCATTGAAAGGTCGTTTCTCAATACTTGATTCCCCGAAGGTGTAGTTAATGTCAGACCACTTGATATCATACTTGGAATAATAGCAACCTGACACACGTTTCATTTCAACCCACTGTGTCTGGTCTTTTGATATGGGAAGCAGAGTATTGTCAATGGTGTTGTTTGTTACGTTTTCTGAACCGCTATCGTTCATGAAATAAAGTTCATTAACATGTGTATTTCTTGTTATGCAATACTTGTTCGGATATTGTATACTGCTGATGTTAGATGTATTGCTTCCATCATTCGCACCATAGGTATTCATATAGTTCCCATCATTATCACATGTAATGACATCATCGTTTATATTATTTGTTATTGAGGATGAGTCCTCAAACCTGTCGCTTACATAGACATACTCCATAAGTATGCTATCAGTTAACTGCAAATACTTTGTTCCACTTTCGGTTGGTTTGGTCATAATTCTTTAATTAAGAACGTTTACTTTATTTATAAATATATTATTATTGATATATCAATGATATATCGCCCGATTTAATAAAATTGCAGTATGACCGATTACACGAATTACATAAATGAGATGCTCAACCGTCTTATGCCTGACGAAATGCTTCTTGAAAAAGATAACAATGGGAATGTATATGTAAAAAGCGCACCGAAAATCAAAGGTTATTTCAAATTCATATCCGTGCGTTATATGTTACGCATGAAGGATATCAAAAAAATGTGTGTTGAGTACATTAACACCTATGTTGAAAGTTGTTTGAATGTCGCCAAGAATATGGATGACGTGAGAATAATGGATGAGCAAAAAAAGGACACACTTGCAAAAGACCTTGATTTCTCAAAAATGGGTGTAAGCACGAATGGTACTGAAAAAAACGCAACAAGCAAAGAGGGTGTGTTATTTCTTACTGGAGATAAAGCATTGCTTGACAAGGTAAATGCGATTGCAGACAAAATCAATGCCCGTGCGCAGAAAAACAAACTGCTTATGGAATGGGCAAATCTTATGCTTATCCAATCAAAAATTGTTGCAAACGACATTGTAAGAAGGGAAACAACAAAACTACTGAAAGAAGAAAAGAACAGGAAAGAAGCGGAAAAAATAGCAGAGGAAAAAGCAAAAAAAGAACAGGCAAAACTTGATAAAAAAGAAAAGGAAAGAATGGCAAGTCAGAAAAACAATTCCATTCTCTGCACAAAATATGGAGTTCCTGATGATGTTATTGTCAAACTTAAGTTGACAAAAAAGGAAATCAAGCAATCACTTAACAATATCAATAGCGATTTCTTTGATGAGAAACTTGCAGATGAAAAAGATAACACCAAACTTGATGACAAAGTTGAAATCAACAAAAAAAGATTTGAGTTCTATAAAAAATGTAAGGCGGATAAGTACATCAAAGACGCTATTGAATTTGCAACAAAAGATGGTGCAGAATCACCAGTTCAACATTTCAGGTTCGCATCATATATGGTAATGAATTGCGATTTGAAAAAAGACGAATACCCTTGTCCTATCGATATTATGATTGCCACATTCAACAATAATGAAGTGATTACGAACATAAGCAAAGACGTCATTGAACCAATTAATGGAATTAATAAAGATGATTTTACAAATAGTGATATAGATGCGGCAAAAGTTTTTGAAAACGATGGTGATTATAAGAATACCGATTATACCCTCAAATGCGCTTTCCTTTATCTCTCAACAATTTCAGAAGCGAATGCCATACTTGAAAGCAAACATTCAATCCTTACCACAACACAGTTCATAGCGGAATCGGCAATCAATGCACAAAAAGAAAGACTTGATAACGAAATAATGCTCATTGACGTCCTTTCCGATTACGAGAACAATATTGGACTTATTAGGGATTATAAATCACGTATGGGGAATGTAAATAGAATTGCTGTTGATGAAAATGGAAAACCATTGTTCCTTGATGCAAACGATAACCCCATTGAACTTACGGATGAGGAATTCAACGAACTTACATACTACATTATAACAAACTACTAATATGGGAAGAGTATTCAGGTTCATCCGGGCATTGTTCAGATACGCAATCTATGGACATTTCAAAAAAGTGGAATTTGTCGAATATGCCGAAAGACTTAAAACGTGTTCTGAATGTGAAAATGTGAACTTCGAAAAATGGACTTGCGGGATATGCGGGTGCTACCTGACAAAGAAAGCAAAATGGCAAACGGAAGAATGCCCGCTTGACAAATGGAATAATATTGACTAATAACATGGATGTATGGTTCACAAGAGATGGTGACGGAACACTTTGTATGCACTTCACCGAACCGATTGCAAACAAACTCGGAGGATTTCATTGGCAATCTTTCCCATACAAACACATGCTGAATGTGGATAACACTCCTATTGATGAGAAACTTGCAAATCTCAAACCAACGGACAAACCACTTAAAGTGAACCTTAAAATATAGAATACAACTATGAAGTATATTAAAAAATTCAACGAAATGCAAAACACCGATTTGCGGACAAAACTTGCAGGAATGTCATATGTGCAAATTACCAATTTCTTACGTTCAATCCAAGCGTTTGGCGAGTCTGACTTTGTAGACAAATTTTCATACAAGTCGCTTAACGACATCATCAAGGACGCAGTAAATGATGGTTATGATGTAAAGGTGTCCATCAAAAAAGGCGAAACCGCACACATCTTCGTGAAATACATCAGAAGCACATACACAAACAGTTGTGAAATTATTGGACTGGGAGGAGATATTATTGATTCACTTCCATTTGACTTTAACAAAATTGCAGCAGACTATCCATCAATTTAATTCGGAATTAACCTTTTTGGTCTGAATTATCAATTTTAGTCTTGTAATTCTTCTAAATAATACAAGAAAAATATACATTTGAATATGACACACATAATGAGAATTGACGAAATGGTTAAAACACCCGTTTTGGATTTAAGAAGAGATTATGATTCTGTAGGAACTGCCCGTAGTGAAATTATCAATATAAATGGTAATAAATACCTTTGTATTGTATATAAACGTAAAGACAATACGTTTGGATGGTATTATCACGATTGTGACGAACCATATAATTCGTATGAACATGCTACGGGTTTTAAAACGGAAGATGAGGCATATGAAGTTATGATGTATGATGAACTTGGACTTCCGACTCCCGAACAATTAAGACCGACAACAAGCAAATTTCCACTCGATAAAACTACTGATGAAATGAAAAAATTTATGGAAACTACTGAATTTGAAGATGCCAGACCTTTAATTAAAAATGGTACAAAATATAATACATTAGATTTATTTAACGAGTGTTGTATGGGTAAAAAAATTTATTATTGGGAACCTGGTAGATTATATATTGCAGATTTAACTAAAGGCGAAACAAACACTAAAGAAAATCCATGTTTTTATGTTAATAATGCAGTAGAACGTGATCCACTTTTAACCAGAGAAGAAATTGATTATCGTCTTAAAGATGGCACATATTCTGGGAAAAGAATTTCTAAAAAAGAAGCGGAAGATATATTGAACAAATGGTTTGGATGGTAATGTGATGAATTTACAAGTCTAAAAGGGATAATTCCGAAATTTAATTTTTGATATATCCTTGATATATCACAACATACAAAAAGAGACCTGAACATTCAGGTCTCTTTTATTTTATTTCGGAGTTTTTTTTTTACATTTCCTCAATATAATTAATCAAGTTCACAATGTCATCCAAAGTCAGATCCTCATAACTATAAAAATCATCATCAACACTATTCAAATGGACACCATCATTGTCCATTGACATAACCTCAAACCATTCACCTTCTGCATTGCCATACTCATCACTTCCATTGCATATCTGCAAATCACCAAAGTGTTCATCATCAACCTCAACATAACCGCCTTTTGATTTCACCAAGGATTTGAGTTGTTTTATATAACCGTTCAACTGCGGGTCATTGTTTACCATTTCATCAATTCTTAAAATGTGTGTCATACTTTTTTTTTATTGTTCAATATATATTTATACTATTCCAAACCGAGTCCGTTTGTCATACTGAAATCCTTGATTTCCGAAATGGTCTTTTTGCCAACATTCCTATATCTTGCAATATCACCCAACTTGAAATTTATCAAATCACCAATTGTGTTGATACCAAGTCCTTTAAGACAGTTGATTGTACGGACACTCAAATCACATTCACAAATGCGCTTATCCAGCAAATCCCCACACAATATGGTTTTCTTATACGGAACACCATTCCGCAAGTTGCGGTTCTCGTGTTCCAACTCCGCAACCCTTTTTCTCAATGCCTCATTCTCACTGACCGTCTTGTCATATCTTGAGGAGGCAATTCTGCGGCAGGCAAGGTCGGCAATGCGGATAACGCTTGATACCTCCATACTGAACTTGTTTGCTGTATTTACCACATTACCATAGTTCACAATATCAAAAAGAACATCCTGTGCAACATCAGGCAACGTATCGCCATAGGACATAATGAGTGATTTGAGCAAATCCCTTGTAATCTTGCTCGCTGTCGAATGATTGAACAAGTATATTCCCTCCATCGTGCTATCAACCTCATCAGCAAGTTTCTTGTTCGCCTTATCTCGTTCAACAAGCAGTTCGGAAAATCTGCGCTTGGCATTTTCAATATCCTTTGCCGTATCAGCAATCTCGTGCAGCGTGTTGCTATCAACAAACAACTTGCCATTGATATGATGCCCTTTGAGCATTCCGCTTTCAACATAATTGGTTATGGTCTGCAAACTGCATCCCAAGTATTCTGCTGCATCCTGTCTTGATACCATTCTTCTGTTCTTTTTCATATCTCTTTTTAATTACGCTGCAAAAATACATCTTTTTTGAAACACGAACACAATTTCTGCTATTAGCAAAAATCACATAACCTGTATTCCCGCAATATTGAATGATGCTATGCCATTCAACATAGAGTATCCCTTCAGGAACATAACCCCATCCTCCATCGTCAGGTCGCCCTTGACGACCTCTGACAGAACTTCGAATATCTTTTTGTTCGTGCTGTCAATCTCGGACTGTGTGCTCTCTATACACAAGTTGACACACTCATCCATATTGGAGACGAACATGGAGGAGAACAACCCATGCAGACCAACCCGCTCGGCAAACTCCGCTCCCCAGCACATAATTCCGATTACATTCTTTGCCTGTATGCTGCCGACATTCATTTCATGAATGACATATTCACTCCAAGACTTCGGTGCAAGGAGTCCATAAACACTTCCGTGTCCGCAGAACAAAAGGGTGTCCTTCTCTTCGGCAATCGCCCATTCCACACTGCGTTCAACCCAATGGTTCCACTTTGTTATGTGAAGTACCTTTGCATCGGGAATGCCTTCCCAAAGAATTGAGAGGAGTTTTGTGTCGTTGTCTCCCCAGTCGCACCATATTATTGTAGTTGACATGATATTTCAATTTACTTTATTGAATATAATAAAAAATCAGACAATGTGTCAACCTTGTCGTTTTCCAAGATAAATGAACACATATGGAGTTGTGTTATACATTCTGCTATGGTTAAGTAAATGCACGTTAATTTCATCATAGAAATACTCATAATGACTTTTGAACGAAACGTCATCATTTTGTATAACATCCCTTGACGTGCATATTCCTTTCATTACAACATGGTTGCCATCAAAATCAATACTGCTACCGAGTTTATCAACATCAAGAATTTTAGTCGTTCCTGAAAAATTGGCACAAAACGAAACATACACTTCCCTAAAAGGATGTTGTATGGTATCAAACACAACCTTATCAAAATCCTTCCTTATTTTGAATCTCCAATCAAACGAAAAATTATTCTCCCTCTCATTGTAATCAAGAGAAATGCAATCATATCCAACAAGTTCCGTATCTGTTAATCTTGCCATATACTAATATTCTTTGTCGGAAAACTTATCAATGGCATACTTGCCGAGATAGATATAAATGCCTTTCATATTATCTTCCAAGTCCCAAAACTCACAAAGGAAATCATCCCCATAATGCTCGTGTACCATCAGCATCCTGTCATCCAAATACAATGAATCGTACTTGCACATCCCTCTCACAAATACATCATTCCCATTGACTTCAACCTTGCAACTGTCCTTTATGACATTCATAAAAAAACAATCGCCAAGTTCCTCGCCAAAAGCACCTATAATCTTGAAATTGCTGCAATCAGCAAAATTGTTAAGAACTTCGGTCAGTTCCGCATCGAAGTCATCTTTGTTCACAAACCTCCATTCAAATGAGAACTTCAAACCTTCCACATTCGTGAGAATGAAGTACTCATTATCCACCATATTCAAACCACTTAACCTCGCCATATCTTTTCCTTTGACATTTTACTTTTTGTTTTCTGTATTTCCGTTGTACCGAAACGGTTCTTGATTACAATACCGTTTTTTATAACGACCATAGGGAGAGTCATCATCTTAAAGTTACTATGGTTCTCTTCTGCCTTCCGATACTCTTCGGCGATGTTTCTGCCATAGTCACTGTCGGAATGATACATACAGTTCTCGACAACAATGTTGTCGAATTGTTCCATATATTCATCGAATGGTGTCTCCATATCGGAAGAAAATCTCAAACTGTATATTTTTTCACGAACCTCATCTGGAAGTTCGGACAGTTTTTTGAATTTTGTTGTTTCTTTTGCCATAATATTATCCGTCATATCTTTTTGCATTTAATTTTTTACGATTGTTTGTGACGAATTCAACCTTGAAGGTGTCGCATGGTTCAATCAATATTGCCATAATCTTTCTCTAAAAAAATCAATAAGTTCTTCTTTTCCAATATCAGGATTCTTACAAGCAAGGTCAATCATATCGGACAAGATACGACCAACCTCAACACCAGGTTCAACACCAAGCAGTTCAATCACATCATCCCCGCTTACGGGCAACTTGTAACCGAACATATTACATTCCCCATTCCAAACCCTTCTTCTGATGTCGTTTGTATCATAGCAAAGTCCAAGCACATCAATGGCATTCAGAAGTTCAATGAAACATTCCCTGCTGAACTCCAACTGCACCTTTCTGATAAATGCGTTGTTATACCCACCACCAAAAGCACGCAAATGCGAGACAATCTTCGAGACGTGGTTTGAATCCTTTGACGAAAACTTGAGCGAAAGCAATGTGGAACGGCAGTCATCACCAGAAAGTCCATTGAACACCACGGCAAGTCTTGTGTAAAGGGAATAATTGCATCTCGCACATTCATCAAGTGCCTGTGAAATCTTGTACCCGCAATCTTCGGGCAATTCAAATCCCATAACAACCTCCCACAAACCAAGTTCGTTGATAAGACGCATCGCATTGCCGGGATACTTGGTATTGAGCATCTTCACAAATTCTTGCGTTATGCGTTCACGGGAGATGATAGAAAGTCTGTCGGCATATAGTTCCATCGCTTCCTTTGTGCGATTTTCAATTTCCCATCCATACTTCACGGAGAATCTTATAACCCTCAATATTCTCAACGGGTCATCGTCAAAAACAATATTCGGGTTCGTGTTGGATGTGCGAATAACCCTATGGGCAATGTCATACATTCCCTTGCCTGTGGGATCAACAATACCCGACTTGAATATGTCATAGTACAGGGCATTGATGGTCAAATCACGTCTGATTGAATCAGCGTCAATCCCCGCAAAAAATGTTTCGGGATTTCTTGAGTTCTTATCGTGATATTGCTCACCCCTCGTATGCACCGCCTCAAGTTCAACATCAGGAAACTTTTTGAGCGAGAACATACAAGTCCCATAGGTCGGATATGTAACAGGTTTGTGTGTCAGACAACCGAGTCCGTCAAGATACAAGGCAAGGTCAATACCCCCGTTTGGAATATCAACAACAAGGTCAATGTCCTTGATTTCCGATTGCATAACCAAATCCCTCACGCTGCCGCCAACTGCAAAAACGTGTCCCTCAAACCTGCTTCCCTTGAGCAGGTTTAAGAGTTCAACCATTATACTCATAAAATCTGTTGCTGTCATAATTATTATTGTTGTTGTTTATTGAATATAATAAAAAATATTGGAAAATGCTCATTATGAAAAAACTTTTTGGAATTGTGACACATCCATGATTTTTCTATTATATTCAATAAAGGGAAAACAATAACAACAAAAACAAAGAAAAATGGAAAGAACATTCAAATCAAAAAAGGAAATTGAGAACGCTTTAAGAAAGCAAATCACAACCAACCCGAAGCAGGCAATCAAGGCGATGCTTCGCATCTTTGAATACCAAACCGATGAAGAGCAGGAAAGCGGTAGTGTGTACTCATACAATGGAGTGGGATTTGTAGGAACCGATGCCAAACTGCTCACATCATTCTGCAACTTCTACAACCAGCACGGATACCTGTCAGACAAGCAAATTGGCATGCTGACAAAGAAGATTGGAAAGTACGCAGGACAACTTACAAGACTCGCAATTGAAAAGCGATTGTACATAAAGGAAGGCAAGGTTTGGATGGTCAACGAATAATAAAGCAAAGTTTCTTTTTTATCATATTAGTAGTTTTATAAGTTAATTGGGAAAGGGGATGTCATTGACATCCCCTTTCCTTTTATACAATTGTCATATACAATTATCATATACAACTGCACTATACAATAGTATCGCATGTAAGGTCAACCGTATAAGGTGCATAAACAAATGGGTTCATAACAACGATAATATCCTTTATAGGATTAATCATATCATATCCCTTATCGGGGTCAACATAAATGCCATTATGCTCACCAACCACATTCAGTTCATACCTGCCCTCTTTTGCAACGGACTCCAATCTCTTTGTACATTCGGTTCGATGAGGTTTTTCACCACCCATATCAACAAACTCACCGAACAGGCAGAACACCCCATCATCCGAGATGTCATAATCAGTCGCCCTGAACATAATCTTGCCGCCCGTATGTACCCCATACATAAGCATATCAATCACATCAAAATACACACAACTTGAATTGAAAAACAGGTCATACAAATATTTGGAAAGCACATTACTTTTAACTTTGTTTCCATAGTTTGTAATGCCATTGCAATGACCTTTCAGGCATAACGTATGCCCCGCACAATCGTTTCCAAAATCACTTTCACTCAATCTCATATTCATATCTTTTATTAAACAAACCTATAATGCCCCAAAATCTCCCCATATAACGATTCACATAGCAAAACCGAGTACTTTGTTGTTGTTGGCACATTCGCCTTTATATGCCCTTGTTTTAGTACACGTCATCATATTTCTCCGTAATCTCAATATATGTGCTGTCCAAAAAACTAGTAATCTTATAGTTCCCCCGAAGGATGTTATAACAAGAGAACTTGAATAGTTTGTCGGACACCATTGGAAACTTGGATTCAAAGAACATACGTTTCAATTTTCCACTAACCACATATCCATCAACAGCACCGTTCTTTTCCAAAACTTCAACATCGCTTATCTTGAAATTTGCATAAACGGTGGTCAATATATATTGTGGCGAATCTGACCATCCACCACCAAGTATTTGTTTTCTATACACGCAAACCATAAAATCCGCATCGGAGTTCTTCAAGACATCGTTGATATCGTTACGGACACTTTCATACCTATCATACGACTTCTTATCAACAATCAAGCATACATCAATACAATTCCCGATTTTTTCGGGGATGCTTATGTTCTCATTATTCGTAAGTCTTGCCATATTTTTGCTTTATTGAATATAATAAAAAGGCACGACAAAATGTCGCGCCTCAAATAAAAACCGAAAAAATTAATCACAAGAGTTTCAATATGAAATAATGAATCCTATCAGGGAGAATATCACCATCCTTTGTTTTTCTTGGAGGGGTGACGTATGGTTTCAACTGACATTTCTTATTGGTGATTTTATCTTTTATATATTCCCTCATGGATGGCGACAAATCTTCATCCTTTTCCGAAGGTATGTAGTCCCTTTTGAATGAACGGTCATAAAGTTTCATTCCAATGCCATAAAAGTCCTTGAACACCTCAATGTATTCGACAATGAAGTATGCAAGTATGTGACCCTCGCTCTGAATGACATTCAAAGCACCAACGCTGTTCAGTATCCCTCCTGACAATTTCCTGTCACAAAAACGGTTGCACGAGTCCATCCAACTTGAATTTGAAATCCCTTCGGGAATTTCACCATAAACAATAAAATCCGTATTGGTCTTATGCAAACCAATATCAGAAAGGATATCATCATTCCCAATGCCGCTTAACTTCATATCTTATTCTTTTGTCTGTTCAACATTGACATCAACATTATCGGTGGTCGTTGAAATGAATCCATTATCAATGGTTCCTCCATCCGATGATGTGGTTGTGCAATCACACCCCATCGCATCGCCATATGTCACATAACCTCCTGTATCTCCACAATACACGCATCCGCAGTTATCATCTTCATTCTCATCCTCATCCTTTTTGTCAACAATTCCCATTTCAGCAAGTTTGCCGATTATTTCAAAATCGGTGCAGGTGACACAGGTATCGCAGAAAGCATCAATCTCGGATGTAATGTCCTCCATCTTATCATAAAACAATTCCTGTTCCTTGAAGTAATCAGGTGTTTTCACAACAAGTGCAAGTGTGGAAAGGGTTTTTAAAACCCTTTGTCTATGTTCCGAAATTTCATAATCAGGTTCATCACTTGAATAATCCCACCCGCAATATACAAGTTCGCCTTCCTTCTCGCATCGCTTTACGGTATCCCTAAATACCTCACTTCTTATTGAATATTCAATGTACCGCAAATTCCTTTCAATATCGCTTATAATGGTATGCGTGCTTTTATCGCTATGGTCAAGCATGCAGTACAGGCAAAGATCAAGTTTGCTTTGCTCGGACAAATTCTCATCTCTCCTGCAGGCATACCTTCGGAGTTCCTCAATTGCCTCCTTTGTCACTTTCAAAAGTTTTTCGTAACCCATAATTCAAATTTTTATTCCACTTGAATATAATAAAAAATTTCCATTTTTTATGGATATATCAACGATATATCACTTATAAATATCTGCGCATAAATATTTAAACCGCAAACAATTATTATGAAAAACATCTTTTTTGCATTGCTCATTTCGTTATTCAGTTTCCAAGCATATTCCCAAATCCCGGAAACCCATCAACCATATTTCTCAGTTGAGGGCGATTGGGTGGTCACAACACACGCTTCGTTCAACGGGAGTGCGATTGATACTATTGGTAGTGTATTCGCAATCGTAATTTACTTTCCCGAATCAATGGAGTTCACAATACTGATAGGGAATGATTATGAGAACGGGGAAGTTGAAACCCTATGGTTTCCCATCACAAGAGAAGAGTATGGGAATGGTGCATCCATAAAATACATTTCAAACGATTCCGCAGAACTTGTAATAGATGATGAGCAGGGTGTGGTAAATGTTAGTGTGGCATACATATCAACGCAAAAACACCCCGTCATATACAAATACAACGGGGTGTTCTATATGGAAGATGATGAGGATTAATCCAATCCGAACATTTTTTTAAGGTCGTTCACCTTATCGGTGTTTTCCCAACTGAAGAACACTACATGCTTGTATGTTTTGCCATCGTCTTTCCTGAATGTGGTTTCATCCTCATAAAAAACCTCTACATCATCCACATAGGGAGTTCTTCCGAAATGCCCATATGCCGCAGTCGGTTCATATATGGGATTGAGCAAATCAAAATGGTTTATGATGTCATATGGAGTCAATGGGAACATGGGTTTGATTTTCTCCGCAAGTTCGCCATCGCTCATTCCGACTTTGGATGTTCCATAAGTGTTCACATAGAAACCAACGGGTTCGGCAACACCAATTGCGTATGCAAGTTGCACAAGCACCTTATCACAAACACCTGCGGCAACCATATTCTTTGCAATATAGCGTGCCGCGTATGCTGCGGAACGGTCAACCTTTGACGGATCCTTGCCTGAAAAAGCACCGCCGCCATGCGCACCATGACCGCCATAAGTATCAACGATAATCTTGCGACCCGTAAGTCCCGTATCGCCATTCGGACCGCCAATCACAAATTTGCCCGTTGGGTTGACGAACAACCTGTAATTGCAATCAAAAAGTTTCTGCAACCTTTCAGGCAATTGCTTCACCACACGAGGAATGAGAATGTTTTTGATATCCTCCCTAATGCAATTGAGTATGAAATCATCCATACCCAAATCACTCATATCATCATGCTGCGTTGATACAACAATGGTATCTATGCATTCGGGAACCCCATCATCCGAATATCTGATGGTCACCTGCGATTTCGCATCGGGACGAAGATATGGCATTTCAACACCCTCCTTGCGTATCTTCGCAAGTTCCTCAACAAGCATGTGAGCAATCTCAATGGTTGCGGGCATATAACAATCCGTCTCATTGCAGGCATAACCAAACATAATGCCCTGGTCACCTGCACCCTGTTCTTTCTCGTTGTCCCTGCTAACACCCATATCAATATCCTGCGACTGCTTATGTATGGTTGATATTACACCGCAGGACTTATAATCAAACTGATAATCGCTTTTGTCGTATCCAATACGTTCAATGACATCCCTTGCAACATCATCAACCGATACATAACCGTTTGTGGTGACCTCGCCCGAACATACAACAAGTCCTGTTGTGACGAGAGTTTCGCAGGCAACATGTGATTTCTTGTCGTTGGCAAGAAAGTTATCAAGCAGTGCATCTGAAATTTGGTCGCATATTTTATCGGGATGACCTTCCGACACCGACTCCGAAGTGAATAAATAACTCATATCTTATTGTTTTAGTTTAATAATCAAATTATAATGTAATATAACAAAAAATAGAATTATTTTTTGACGGATGCACTCGCTTTCTTTTTATTCTGCTTTACAAAAGATTTCATCATTGAAACTATGCTCTTCTTCTGTCTGTCATTCAAGTTGGAGAAATTCAAATCTTCGGGTATTACTCCTATGGTATCAATCGTTTTGGATATGATATCAAGTTCTTTCTTTTTCTCTTCAACAAGCGTACATAACTTCTGATATTCAGCATGCTCACCGATTTTGTTGCAAAGTTCCCCCTTTATTTTATTGAGCGTATCACTCCGTTTGGCAATATTCGTATCAATTATGCAAAACAATCCCTTTGACTCACATCTTGCATAATCACAGAAAGTGCGTATGAATAAATTGACTTCCCTTATCCCTTTGTAAACAATTGGGTTGTTCCTTACGCATACAATCACTGAATCACAGTTGGTTGAACATACTATGTTTATGCACTCACTAAAATTCTTTGCGGAAAAATGGTCGGACACCCTCACCTTGACACCCCCGATTTTATAATAGACGCTGTTGCTTGCATCACTTTTTGAATCGAACTCCGCACCGTTTTTCAAAAGGGTTTTACCAATCTTCTTTATGAATGAAATACTCTTATCGTTTTCCATAATCAATTATTTTCACACTTGTTACTTTCGCACGATACACCTCGTGCAATCTCACACAATAACGTATAATATACTGTTTCAAATCAATTTCAAACATATTCTGGTTTTTAGTTGTGTTGAATATGATGCGACCATCCGACAATACACATCCCCCATAAAACTTAAAGATTGAATTGAGCGTACTCTTAAATGTCGGTGACATGTAAAATGATGATTTGTCCGAATAAAAAATGTTCACCATAAACCTGCTTCCTTTCTTCACCTCAACGTCATTGACAGCAAATGGTATTTCGGGGTCGGTACAATATTCAAGTCCGACCTCCATGCATTTTGCAATTTCAACGTGACCGCCAACGCTTTTTCCGAACATCTGCAAAAGCAGAACTCCGTCATAAAGATCAATTGTCGCCTCATATTCCGCAACACATTTTCTTGTACTATCAGATTCAGTAAGTCGCATTCATTTTTTGTTTCTTGAATATAATAAAAAACAAATAAATTCGTCATGCTTTTTGTTATTTTATAGTAACAAACAATATATCATGATAAAAAGTTACATGCCAAATGGCACACCAATATTCTACGCATCAAATTGGATTGAAAGCATATGTTATATGCACATGGAGCATTATGACAAATGCCCTGAATATGTATTCTGCATAAATACGAGTATAAACGATATGGTTGAAATACTGAAAGAAAAAACCAACGGGCGAAAACTCATTTATGTGAATCTTGAACACAAATGTCCAATAGACGAAACGGGCAACCTAAAATACTGCTCGCAATACTGGACAGATGTTTTCAACAAAATGATTGGAATGTATTTTGATGAAGTATGGGATTTTCAAATAGAGAACTATGAGTATTTCAAATTCCACAAACTTGCACACAAATACAAGTTCAGACCATTAAAATATACATCTTGGTTTGACAAATACAAGACAAACGATACACCAGAATTTGACATACAGACCGAATGCGTGTTCGACACAAACACAAGACTGTGGATGATAAACCAACTCACCAACGAACCAGCAAGGGTGAATAATGGTGTAGTAGAGCGTTTGGATAATGGTGAACGCATAAGCATCAACATTACTAACACCTCAAACTCGGACATAAAATTTGCAGCAAAGGACTTGTGCAAATATGGAATTGATATGCCGCATTATGACACCCCCTGCACGAACAACTGCACAAGAATTTATGAGTATGTCTGCATGAACAAACCAGTCATCGTTTGGGACAGGGATAAAATGACATCGCATAAGTATTACGATAACCTTTGCATATACATTGAGGAGTTCAACACTTGGAACGTGAAAACCGAAACAATGAAGGAACCAAGGCAGAATGTTGCGGAGGTATACAAGGCAATGACTTATTCGGATGCCGATTATGACAACTACAGGAAAGCAATAATCGAAGACTATATTGAAAGAACAGGCAATACTATCCCCGATTCAGTTATGTGAATTTACCTATAAATACATAGATAATAAAACACGGAAATGAAAATAAAGAAAGTAAACGAATTCCTTAACACAAATGATGAAACACCTGAAGTGAAAATCGGTGACACCATCCATATTGTAAGCATGAAAGGCGAACCGAGATACACCGACAAAGAAGGTGTTGTTGACCATATAGACGCAATCGGTCAACTTCACGGAACATGGGGTTTTGAACAGCAAATAAAAATCTATGAAAAACTATGAAAAAATAATAAAAATTAGTACGTTTTTATTCATAAAAATTCAAAGAAAAGACTATTTATAAATATAATGGACGGAAGTAGGAAGTCGTCCAAAAAAACATAACAAGAGATATACAGAGGTTTAACTTTGTTGGTACTTCCTACTTTACTGCCACAAAGTTTTAACCTCTTTTTTATTGACTATGTTGCGAGGAATCAAGATACGGTTATATCCTAACAAGGGACAGACATTCAAACTGAACCAAGTGCTTGGATGTTACCGCTTTGTATATAACCAATGCCTCGACCGCAAACAAAAAGAATATACCGAAAACGGTAAAAACCTTGGACTGACCGAACTTTCAAAGTGGTTTCACGGAACGATGCTGAAAGACGAACATTATGCTTGGTTGCAGGAACAGAATACCAAAGTAATGAAACAGTCAATCATACAAATGCTTGACGCTTATACAAAGTTTTTCAAACAGCATAAAGGATTTCCGAAGTTCAAGTCCAAGAAAGATAACCAGTCTGCATTGTTTCCGTTTGAGGCGATTTCCAAACGCAACACATTTAACGAAAGAAAAATAACTCTCACTAAAGACTTAAAAGATATACGTTTCAGATGTTCTGACTTGTATTTCAAGAGACTGCAAGACCATAAGGATTGCATAAAAAGTGCGACCGTATCGAAAACCAAGAGCGGAAACTACTTCTTGTCAATCCTTATGGACATCCCGAAGGATGAACTTGTGAAATTCGCTTACACTAACCAAAGTGTCGGAATCGACCTCGGTGTAAAGGACTTTGTGATAACCTCTGATGGTGAGGTCTTTGATAACAAGCACTTCTTCAAGAAGCAGGAACGTAAGGTCAAGAAACTGCAACACCAACTGTCAAGGAAGGTCAAAGGTTCTAACAATCGCAACAAGCAGAGAATTAAACTTGCAAAAGCGTTTGAACGACTGACAAATCAGAAGGAATCGTACATTCATTATGTCGTGAACTGTCTGCTGTCTGATTATGACTTGGTTTGTATGGAGGATTTGAATGTAAGCGGAATGCTGAAGAATCACAAGTTGGCGAAGGCAATCCAAGAAGTCGGATTGTACAGGTTCAGACAAGTTCTGACTGACAAGGCAATGTTAAACGGCAAGCAGATTGCGTTTGTTGACCGTTTCTATCCGAGCAGCAAGACCTGCCACAAGTGCGGATATATGAAGAACGACTTGACATTGGCAGACCGAGAATGGACTTGTCCGATATGCGGCGAACACCACGACAGGGATGTCAATGCTGCAATGAATATTTTGAGTGAGGGAATAAACATAATAGGCAGCCGTACTGCCGAATATACGCTTGCGGAGAACCCAACCGTGGATGACCGTTGTGAAAGCAACCTAAAAAGCGGTGGTTCGTTGAAACAAGAAGAGAAAACTAATAATTCCAGTTTTTATTAGATTTTCTCATACGGTGGACTCGCAGTCATTCCAGGAGAGGATGAGTTCTATGTAGTGGAAAATAACGATTAAAGCATCGCTATACACTCTTTGTATTTCAAAGCAATATCATCAAGCACATCCACAATACTGACTGGTGTACAATTGTGTGCATCAAGTGCAACATTGTACATATAAGGTCTATCCTCGTAAAACAGTTCCTTTGAATGTGTATGTCCGAACAAATTTATCATATTGTGTTTGGCATCCTTTTCAAGACTCCCGCAAAGGCAGGGATAATGAGTAAGGAAGAACGAATACCCTCCATAACGCAACCGAATTGCGTGTGCAGTTTCAACAACATTCGGTAGGTTCACATACAAGGCAATCCTGTTATCAGTATCGTGGTTGCCGAAAACTATGTGCAGTTTTCCATTCAATCTTTCAACAAAACCGCAACCCCTTTCGTTATCCTTGAGCATCAGGTCACCCAATATATAGACATCATCGTCATTTGTTACAATGTCGTTCCATCTTTGAACAATGGCGGTGTTCATATCCTCCACGTTATTGAATCCTCTTGGTTTGTAAAGGAACTCCCTGTCGTGGCAAAAATGCAAATCTGATGTGAAATAAATCATTTGTTATCCGTTTATTTATTGAATATAATAAAAGTTTCAACAAAATGACACAAACTCAATTTTTTATTATATATCCGTTTTTCTTCTGATTATTATGCGGGCATAGGTTTCCCTTCCATCAAGCATAAAACGTTTCCCGTAATTCGGATTGTCGGGCATACTTTTGTCCATCCCGACTATCTCAAACTGTTCGGGACACCATTTGGAAATGAAGGATATCGGAACACCCATCAACCCATAATAGTCCATAGGAACATCCTTGCTTCTATCAACATTGATTGCATCATAGTTATCATACTTGCGATGCAATTTCTCATCGTATTTGACCGTGAGTTCAAGCGGTTCCCTATGATAGTCATGTACAACATTGGTAAACCATGTTATCTGCACCTCCCCATATTTGGATCCGTCATCCTCAATTCTTGTATAGGTATCATAGTCATCGGAAAGATGGAATTCCGTGCTTGCGTTGCAATTATACCCCGCCCAAAGTTTTCCATTCTTCAATCTGTTGAAAACATTGTCATAGGTGAATGCATTGTTGTTTCCAAGAATAATATACTGCTTCCTGCTTTTGAATACAACATCCATGAACTTCCTGAAAAGACTGAACGGGGGGTTGGTGACTACAATATCACAATTCTCCAATAATCTAATACACTCATTTGACCTGAAACTTCCATCCCCCCTTAACGTTTCAAGATAGTTTCCATCAAGGGATGCAATTGCGTCAATATCATAAGGCATATTATCATCCACCTTGGTGATATGCAACTTGTATGCCTTGTCGTTAATTGATGTATCATTGAACTCATCTTCACTGAACAGGAACAGATGTTTCGGTTTCTCCTCACAATAGCAGGTGGCATAAAGTTCCTTCAAATTAAGTCTGTTGAAATTGGTTATGAACCATTTCACGAAATTGGACTTGTATGGATTGTCGCAGTTGCAGTATATGGATTTACCGGCAAGTGATTGGGTGTAATGTGACAACTCGTCATCAATATCCTCAATCAATGTGTAGAACTCATCGTTCTTATTCTTTCTTGCGTTGTTCAAATTGCTGTTCTTGCTCATACATTTTACAAGACTAATGGGGATAATTCCGATACTTTTTTACAAGACTAAAAGGGATAATTCCGAATACTTATAATATAACAAAAAAGCGTCCCGATTTTATAAACAGGACGCTTATGATATATCGTTGATATATCGGATATTATTCAATCTCCGTATCAATCACTTCTTGTACATCATAAATATCAAGCAACTGATTGTAAGCACCTGTTTCATCAACATCGTAAAATGATGCAGACAATTCATTTCCATCCATATCAATGAATGTGAAAACATAGCAGCGTTCCCTGCCTTCATTCACAACCTCATCAAAACTTTTGACATACTTGCCTTCGTTTGCGTTTCCAAAGTCCTTGTTGTTGATTGAATATCTGCGATAATCAAAGAATGACTCATCCAACCCCTTGCCCGTTCCGATGCGTCTTACTCGCTCGGCAATCTTCCTTGATTTGTTGTCGTCAAACAGGTGTATGTTTTCAGGGCGGCAACCGAAGCAATGCGTGATTTTGCTTGTGCCATAGTTAATCAGAAATTGGATGTTCTTGTCGTGGTCTTCCACCATTATCCCGCCCATTCTTGCAGTAACCTCAACACCACTCTGACGCTTCTGCTCCATCTGCATTGTCCTTTTATTCAGTTCCCATTTCATAGTCGTGTTTATTATTTGTTCTATTTATATATTCTTTCAATATCCGCTTTTATTTTGTCGAGTTCATCGAACATCTCGTCAAGTTCCGTAGGGAGGTATTCTTTTGTGGTTGTAACTTTATCCCAATTATAAGAATCTTTAATTTCCCATATATCACTTACATTAGAATAATAACCATATTCATTAACAAGAATTTCACGAAGTTCCATATTTATAAACGGGGTAAACCTCACTTTTATTGAATTTGCCGAACGTTTACCCCAAGGTTTCGTGTCAGTTTGTTTTATAATATGTTTTGCACCCGTGTTAAAACTATAATTAACATCAATTTTATTTGTGTTAAAACCAAATGCAAATACATATGTCCCATCATTATAGATAGAAGATACAGTGGCAACCCCTTTGGTTCTTGGATTATATGCGGGATTCATTATCACATTCAATTCATCCATTTTTTTATTAAGACGCTTTATATCAACTTGTGATATTGAAAATTGTACCGTTTCATACAATGACCCGTTTTGATTGTAAAGTTTGCCATCAACACCAAGTAACAGACTTTCACTCATATAAGTCACATTGGCAATGATTTTCACACCACGCTTCATATCGGGTCGTTTCAGAATATATGGTTTTACAAGAATAATGTCACCAAAATCAATATGGTCAAGCATATCGGTATGCTTGACAAGATTCCTGATTTCAACATTCTTCTTTAATTCCGGCAAATCAAGATACTGACCCGAATGTGTCCGATTATTGCTATCAGTAAACTCAACATCAAACCCACCTCCAGATTTCTTCTCAACCTTGTCAAACCACACATCGCTTAACAGGTTTCCGTCATTGTCCATAATATTATATTGACCATCTTTCATCACCTTTATGTGTTCATTATCAAATGGTTCAATCTCATCATAATCAGCAATCATATTGCGTTTGATTGCCATTTCGTCAATTCTTTTAATGTGTATCATGATTATTATTATTATTCAAATTTATTATCTTTCAGGAACTTCTTGATTGTCGGAAGTTCATAGAGTTGGTCAGGTCCTATGTTATACTTAATGAGTTCCCGTCTTGCCGAGTCATCCATTTTCCGTATTTCCTCATATCCCGTCAAATATGATGCATCAAGGGATGTTGCAAAATTATCATTCCAGAATACCACCCGCATTGCCCTTATGATTCCAACAAGGGCATCATCAAGTTTGCTGTCCGTCATATCCATAATCTTATCCACAAGTTCATCAGTAGGCATGGTGAAGAGATGCTTCAAGATTATAATCTTCTTTGAAATATAGAACATGATATTCGGTTTCGGTTTCGGGGACTTGTCAAGCGAGTTGTATATTGCCATACCCTCATCATACTTTCCCGCCCCGTGCAGACCATAGAGGAATAGGTTCAAACCCGTCTTTATACCACTATCCTTTCTCGCAACATGGGTATTCACCTCATGCCGTTTCAATGAATCAATATCAACCTTGCTGAAATTGCTATGTGCGTTTATCAGAAACTTCTTGTATGTTTTAACGCTCATTCTTGGAACAAGGTTATCATCAAGTTCAACTTCCCAATCATATCCATTTTTCTCTATTTCCTTCTCCATTTCCTCCTTTGCCTCTTTGGGAGTTATAACACGCTTATAATCCTTATCCTCTTTCTCAAGGTCATGAATATCATCAACGGGGTTCTCTTTAATATATTTCAATGCCTTCTTATACAGGTAATCCGATGGTCTGTAGAATTTTTTTGGAAGTTTCCTGTCCCCATTCACATAATCGTGTATGTATTTCACATTCTTCTTGACCGTTTCAAGTTTGTCAAGATAATAACGTGTCAGATAACATACCTGAAACTGTCTGAAATCATCAATCAATGAATTGACGTCATCCATGAATTTCTTATATTCCTTTTCATCACTCCAAGCGGATTTCTCATATTCAATCTTATCAAAAGTCAGGTCATAATCATCCTTTTCACGAAGATGCTTCTTATACCTGCTTATGAGTTCGCTCATGTTGGTTATGTTTTGGAAGTGTGATTTCTCCTTATGGTACTTATCCATTATCTTCCCATAACGATCATCGTATTTTATGAGTTTATCCCTATTCTCTTTGGATAGTTTTATTTTCTCATCAATATAATCATTGACCGATTCAGCAACAAACATATTGGAGTATTGGAAGTTTATCTCATCATGACCGACAAGTTCGGCATCGGTAAGTTCAGAAAACGGCACAACCCTAATGTTGCTGTATGTATCATCATAACATATGTAATTGAGGGAGGTATTCACATCCGTTACCTTCACCTGCCCGTTCTCTTTGGTTATGTTCAGCGAAACCATCCCACCAACCCTTTTCTCAATATCATCGTCTTTCTGCTTTGCAACGCAATTTCCGAGAGAATACACACAAAGTGTTTTTCCAATCCATTTGACAGGTTGTATAACATGCGGGTGCGCGCCCAATATGACATCCACCCCAAGTTGTGAAAGAAGGTTTGAAATATGTTCCTGTTCTTTATCTATACTGCCAAGCATGTATTCCGTACCCCAATGCATTGCGACAATGACCGCATCGGCATTGCGTTTCGCATAAAGAATATCCCTTATTCCATACTGCTCGTTCCATAAGTTTATGTCGCTTACATATTTCTTGCGCATGGTATTCACACGTGTGGTATAGGAAACAAATGCAATTTTTATTCCATTTTTCTCAAAAATCCTAACTCTTGATTCCGGCACATCGTCATCAAGACCCGATACTATTGCATTCGTACTCCCCCAATATTCCTTTGTTTTCATTATACCGACAACCCCGTTATCAAGCACATGGTTGTTGGCAAGTGATATCAGGTTAAACCCCGCATTCAAAATCGCATCACCGAATTCCTTGTTTGCGGAGAATATTGCGGTTCCCATACTCCCAATTTCACCACCATGTATTTCGCCATCCATTATGGGTGTTTCAGCATTGCAGTATCTTAAATCATATTTTCCAATTCTATCCTTCAACACATCAAATATGGAGGTATAATCATATTCGCCATTAGCAAAAGAATCATCATGTACCTCGTTGTGTGCAAGCATATCGCCAACAGCAACAAGACTCACAACATTTGGTGAATTCATTTCGTTAATGAAATTATCATATGATTTAACGTATTTCATCAATTCACATTATTCCGTTATATTTATAAAACACATAATTTTTTTCGCTTTTGTGACACATTCCGTTTTCTTTTATTATATTCAATAAAGCAAACCACGTTTGTGGAAGTAACAACAAAAAAACAACAAGAATATGAAAAGACAGAAAGAAGAACAAATTGAAAAGAAAATTGCCGAACTCTTTGAAAAGAAAGAGTCCGTAAAGCAAATTACGGAATTGCACAATTCCGAGATGGGATTATTGAAGGACAACCCTTCAAAATTGAGAATCCTGTACAAATTCTACGATAAACAATTGTGGAAGATGCACAACAAAGGCAACAACGAACTGCTTAACTTATACAAGACCTTGCGTGAGGAAACAAAGGAGTTCGCTGTGAAGAACTACAACTTTAACGAAATTTCAGTATTTTTCAATAATTAAACAACAATTAAAAACAAAAAGAATTTATGAAAAAAGTAAACCTTAACCTGAATGGACAATTCAAGCACAACAACATTGGTGTGCATAAATTCAAATCCCTCTTGGCAAGAGTGCTTGCAAGACCGAGCGACCAAATGCTGCTCGTACTTGGTGCGCCGGGCATCGGCAAAACCCAAATTGTTTATGAGTTCATCCAAGAAAACTTCGGAAGAGTCATTGACCAGGGCGAGTTCAAAAAAGAGGGCGGCATCAACCTCGTTGTATTAAGAACGGAGGATATGGACAGAAGTTCGTTCTCGCTTCCCGGATATGACCGCCCCACCGATTCTGCAGGTCGCCGCGCAATCCAATGTCCGTTCGGTTACATTCCCGCATACAAACCCGTAGGCGATATGCCGAATCCGAATGACCCGGACTACGAGGAAAAATGCAAAACAAGTGTAGACTGGAACGCAGACCGCAATTTAGGTCGGGGCATCATCTTCTTGGATGAGATTAACCGTTGCAACCCCGATGCGGAGGATGTTATCAAGAACATCATTGAACGCAAATTCTGCGATGGTTGGCACATTGGAAGCGGTTGGGGAATTGTTGCCGCAGGAAACAGATTGGAGGATGACCCCGACAGAGTACACGAAATCGGTACGGCATTCTTCAACCGTTTCGGACTCCAATACAACTTCGTACCCAAATACGAGGAATGGCGGGAATGGGCAACAAGCAAAAATTACATGAACACCCTTGTCCTTGATTGGATTAAGGACAACCCCGAACACTTCTATTTCAACACCACCTGCGACACGGAGGAGAATAGCGGTGCGGAGGATAAAAAGTTCACCACCCCACGTACTTGGGAACTCGCATGCAAGAACCTTTCAATTGCAGCAAACCCGATGGTTTCATCCAACCCCTTCAATTTGACACCATTGAAGAAATATGACATCACCACATTCTCCGAATCACAAATCAGGGAGGAACTTTCCCCGCTTGATCCGAAAACGGTCACCGAGTTCATCAAGTTCCTCAACATGATTAAGGTGGTGGATGTGGAACGCATCAAATCAGAAATCTGGACAAAAGGCAAGAATGCCATGAAGATTCAGAACAGCGATGGAACATCCGCAACAACCGCAGTTGAATGCGCCATTATCAAGATGTGCGTTGATGCCAAATCGGGCGATGTTCCACAGAATACCGAAGAGGCAAGAAACACCATCAAACAATGGTTGCCGAAGATTGATGAGGTGACGAGTTTGTTCAAATACCTCACCAACTACAACGCTTCAATGGCGCAAATGACTTTGCAGTATTTCTTTGACTCCTTCAAAATCTTCAAGGAGGTCTTCCAAACCTACATGCGAATGATGGATTGCGTAAAGGAATACAAGACCGCAAAGGAAGCGGAAAGACGCGATAAGTCCAAACTGATGGCAGACCGAATCAAAGAAAGACTTGTTTCAATTGACATGTATGACTACTGCGACAAGTTTGACGAATGTATCGGCGACATCCTCGAAGAAAAATGGCCCAAACTCGTATCCAAAATCAATTGGAACGAATAAGTGGTTTACTTTCATATTATTATTTGTTAAGTTGTTACGAGAAAGGGCGGTGATTTCACCGCCCTTTCACTATGATATATCATTGATATATCCGAATTGTTTTTATGGTATCATACTGCCATCATTGTAAATTTTGACAATGCCATAACCATCATCATTCCAAGTTCTCGTAACAACACTTACACTTGTGTCCCTATCCATCATGGTATCAATAGGAATAAGAATTGGTTCCATTCCATTCACAAATGAATTTATTGCAGGCATAACCTTTACGTTTTTAATATAGGCACTATAATTTCCAACATTGCCGTTAATCTTGTTGAATAACACATTCTCACCATTATCCATTTCAAGATAATTGACATGCAACATGCCATTAAGCATTCCGAAATAAACTTTGGTACAATCACGAAGGTCGGTCTTTGTAAATTCAATTGCCTGTACATACTCACAATCGGTTATATCACTCATGTTAGTATAACCCTTCACCTTTTGATAGAATGCGCTTATAACCGAAAGCGAAACATCAATAATATTGGAATCAACGACATTCATCGCAAACACCCAACCGCAGTTACGGAACACCGATGATTTCACATCATCCATATAAATCCTGATGCAGTTATCAAATACGGCATTGCTTATACTTTCTTTAATTTCTGAGAACACACTCTTTGAATTATTGAGTCTGACATTAACATTGCCTTTAAGCGATTTCGCGTTATAAGGAAGCAAACCACAACAAATCGAATTGCTTATCACACTATCATAAAGATTATTTGTATAAACAATATGCGCCTCATGTATTGAGTTATTCGTAATATCGTTATACGATCTATTTTCATCATCGCTATGTATGAATGTATTCCAAAGTGAATTGCCCGTTATTTTGTTATGCGAGACAACACCAGAAGAGCAGAACACATTATTCGGCAATATGTACAATGCCTGATAACCGAAATATGAATGTGAGTTCTTTGACACCGGTTCATTATGCGGTATCGTACAGGTGTTATTGGTCGCCAAACCATATATTGAGGTATCCATAGAAACCCATTCATCAGTGGAGTCCACCATTGAATTATCAAACGTGTACCTATACCTTACATTTTCCAAAGAATGAATATATGCCGATGAAAGAAAATCAAAACGATGTACATTGCCAACATAACCAACACTCACTCCATAATATGTCTTCGTATTTGTATACGGACAACTAAAGAAATTATGCTGAACCCTATGCTTGTTATTCGTTGTAAGTGCGCCTTCAGTAGTCACAAAATTAGTATAACCACAATTTGATATAAAACCTCTACTGACATCATAATCATAATACATGACATCAAATATTTTTCCATTAGAGTCATGTGCGACCGTTGGTGTACCTGGCGAATCAGGCAATGCAGTAACACCACCATACATTGTCGTTCTCGCAAACATAATGTTCTTGAAATCATATGGCATAACATTGGCATATTCATCCTCCATGCGGAATACCACACCCTTTCCGAAGTCGTCATAAATGACGTCACCATATGTGAAGGATGTGACGATAACGTGTCCGTCACCTACGGTTTCTATGGATTTGCCCTCCATTGAATCCATATAGTTGCAAATATTGAAGTGTGTACCAAGACCATTATTCCAAGTTGTTGTACTTGTATCATTGTACTTGCCATCAAAATAAAAGTGGAGGTCACCCTTCCAAATCATATAATCCTTCGTAGCATTGCAATAATTATAATTCAAGTCATAAATATCTATTATTGATGGATGCTGCGACTCAATATCGGCATGACTATAAAGCATAAAATAGTCAGTCGTGCCTTCCGTCCAATAGTAATAGGTCTTGCTACCAACCGTCTTTTTCTGACCCGTAAAGACATAGTACTTCTGTTCGTTTCTGTCATACAGAATCGGCACACCCTTCATCGAAATAGTCGGTATTCTCGCCCAACTATAAGCACTCTTGTCATTGAACAACGTATACTTCAACCACCATGCACGAAGATTGGATGCGCCAAAATAATCATCCTCATACATGGATTCCCTAACCCTATCATAATAGGTCTTTGACGTTGCATTATTCTTCATCTCGACAGTGGCATAACCGCTCTTGGCATTATAGTTTTTATCAGATTTTGGAGTGGGATATTCCTCATAGGTTTTATCATAACTCTTATCTTTCTGATTATACCTGATTATATAAGTCTTATTCGACTTATCATCATAATACACTGGCATTAAAACATCATTGTAGTTCTTATCCGACTTTCCAAAAGTCCATGAACCAACGGGCGATAAATCAAAACTCATCTTGAGTTGGATAGAATGCGTTTCCTTACCATCATTATACTCAATATAATAACCGCCATCCGTATTCACACTAACATCATACACCGCATTATCACCCTCATAAATCGCCTGCGCGTCATAAGCACCACCACCTTTCTTGCCGCCTGAATAATCCACATTCTTTATATCACCATCATTGTTAATGTAATAATATGAAATATTATCATCCGAATAAACGGGATATGCGTTTCCATCCTTATCAACATACCAAATTGGTGATATGCCAATCGAAATATAAACTGCTATGCTTTGCGTAACACCACCTTCATCTTCATAAGTAATCATAATATACGTTCCACTATTATCAGTTTTCACATCCTTAGGTGTGTATTCATAAGTCTTGTCATTGTATTGGACATAAAATTTATCAGGATCATCACCACCAGAACCACCGCCATCATCCAAATAAGTCTTATCAAAACTCTTCTTGTTCTGATTGTAACGAACAACATATTCCATCTTCTTGCCTTCCTTATCAATCTCCACATAAACAGGCGAAATTACATCATTGTAATCTTTCACACCCTTTTCGGAATACCAATGACCAATAGGCGACAAATCAAAACTCATCTTGAGATTGACCGAATACTTTTCTTTGTCCTTCTCATACTCAAAATAATATGCACCATCATCAGTTGTTTGAACATCATACACCTTATTATCACCCGCATAAATTGCCTGCGCACTATAAACACCACCACCATTTTTGCTACCTCCAGGATAAGTAATGTATTTTGTATTGCCTTCATTACTGATGTAATAGTAATTACCATCATCATCCATATAAACAGGATATGCGGTTCCATCACCCTCAACATACCAAATTGGCGACATACCAATAGACAAATAAATGGTTAATGTCTGCGTAACACCAGTATCATCCACATAAGTGATTGTTACATAAGTTCCCGTGCTATCAGTAACAATATCATCTTCCGAAAATTCGTAATTCACACCTTGATATTGTACATAATACCTATTTTCAGGTTCCTCCTTAATATGTTTTACCGCCCTCGCATTCTCATTAAGCGTGGATTCATCATCAGCAAATACAATAATATCATAATCATGATGTCCCATTGAATACTCTTGGAACGTAACAATTTGATCCGTATTGTTCATTTGATGAGATATATCATCACCAACATAATAATCCGTGCTTAAATCATAAAGGAGATATTCATCAATCAAAGTTTCATAGTCAATAATACGGTATTGCTTACCCTTAACAAGTTCCGCATTCTCAACAAGAGTAACCAAATCATCATAAGTAATAAGCGTCATCAACTCTGAACCTTCACCCTGAATACCTTGAATGCCTTGCAAACCCTGTATTCCCTGAATGCCTTGAATGCCCTGTATTCCCTGAATGCCTTGAATGCCCTGCAATCCAAATAAACCTTGAATACCCTGCAATCCAAATAAACCTTGAATACCCTGCAATCCGATTAGACCTTGAATGCCTTGCGTACCTTGAGTACCTTGCGTGCCTTGAATGCCTTGAGTACCTTGTGTTCCCTGAATACCTTGAGTTCCCTGCGTACCCTGCGTACCTTGCGTACCTTGAGTGCCTTGAGTACCTTGCGTGCCTTGAGTGCCTTGAGTACCTTGCGTGCCTTGAGTGCCTTGCAATCCTTGAGTACCCTGCGTACCTTGCGTGCCTTGAATGCCTTGTGAACCGGTTATACCCTGCGTGCCTTGAAGTCCTTGAAGTCCATCAGCACCTTTCTCACCTTGCAATCCTTGAAGTCCTTGAAGTCCATCAGTACCTTTCTCACCTTGAATGCCTTGAATACCTTGAAGTCCATCAGCACCTTTCTCACC
>JAEEGL010526666.1_pt1 | contig 29876 bp, 27 predicted proteins | sample 9134231 | NCBI WGS metagenome assembly JAEEGL01 (sample SAMN16246548, study PRJNA631951) | gut metagenome | biome: gut microbiome; feature: rumen; material: fiber-attached | host: Bos | place: Iran: Karaj | collected 2018-10
AATGGGTAAAGCTGTCGCCCGCGGAGAGGGCGGAGTTCTTCAAGATGCCTCTGGAGACTTTGAAGGCCCGCGGGATGTACTACGCCGCTCTCGTCACCGTCAGCACCGGAATGGTCCGCGAAGACGCCCTCAGGGAGGTCGATGCTTTGATAGATATCATCTCCCGGGCGGTTTCCGATGCCTCCGGCGCAGGAAAAGGAAAAACCGGAGTGTGGGCTGTTATTTCAGCGCACAACTCTCCTCTCGCGGCCCCCGTTGGTTACGCTGTCGCCGCCATGATCGCCGGAAACGCGGTCGTCATGGCTCCCTCCAAATACTGTCCGTCCCCTGTCTACGCGTTCTACAGCCTGACCGAGAAAGCGGGTCTCCCCGGAGGTGTCCTCAATCTGATCGCCGACCGCAAAGACTCTTCAACGGAGGAACTGGCCAACGATTCGCGCCTGACCGGTGTAGTGGCGGCCGGATCCGGCGAAAGGCTGGAGGATCTGATGTTTCTCCAGGTGGACGACGAGCTGTCGTTCATCAACGAGCTGAAGGGAATGAATCCGGTGCTGGTATACAGGCCGTCCAATATCAAAGCCGCCGCGAGGGAGATTGCCGATTCCGCCTTCTATTACTCCGGCCAGGGCATGTTCTCCTGCTCCAAAGTCATTATAACTGCGGACGAGCAGGATCAGTTCATTAATGCTCTTGCGGACAGAATGTCCGAGCTTTCAGTTTCCGACCCGGTCAACGACACCTCTTTCACCGGTCCGGTCATATCGAAGGAGGCCGCCCGGAAATATTCGGATTTAGTATCTGAGTATTCCGGATTCGTAATATCCGAGACCAGGCCGGACTGCGGGGATCTTCAGGGTCCGTACGTTCCTCTGATCGCCGTCTCCGGACTGGACGAAGACTGCGATCTCAATTACATGGATTCCGGATTTCCCGTTCTGAACGTGAAAGTGGCCGGCGGCATCGGCGACGCTCTGGAAGAGCTGGAGAACACCGAGTGCGGCTTGTCCGCCGGGATATTCACGAAGGACTCCAAAGTTCTGGAGCGCTTCAGGGAAACTGTCCAGGTTCCGTACGTCTTCGTGAACGAGGGCAGCAGATCTCTCAGACCGGGAATCAGAGCCCGCGTGTCCGAGTTCATACTGTGACGATCCTCACGTCCTTGACCGCCTCTCTCGCCGGCGCGGCCAGGGACAGGATCTCTTTTTCTGTGAACTTCTTTCCGTCCGGCCCGCTTTTCGGGACTCTCAGGATCATCATTCTGGATCCGGCGGCGTCTTTTGCCAGTTTGCCGAGGGCGGATCCGTCCGTTTTTCCCGGAATAACCGTTGCGGTTACCATGAACGGGCATCCGCAGTCGTTCAGGAGGCGGACGCTTTCCTTCTGCTTCTCGTCCAGCGGCCCGTCCGCGGTCAGGTTTACGTAATTCACGTATCCGGCGCCTGTCAGATCGTCGAGATCGCCGGGGCTGCGCCCGTCGGTCACCAGCAGGAGCATGCGGTTGGGGAGTTTCAGATGTTTGAGAATCACATGCAGCCCCTCCAGGCGGAGCGGCCCGGGCCCGTCGGGGGCTACCGCGACGCCGTCGATGGCGTCAATATCCCTGCGTATCCCGGAGGCCGCCTCGTCCGGGCTGATTCCTTGGCCATCGCCGTCCGATATGTACACCACGGACAGGAACGATCCGGGTTTCAGGACGGTATCCATGCGGGAATACCTGGAAATGAACATGAAACCGGATGCCCGCCGGTAATATTTATAAAAATATGTAAGGGATTTTAAACGGTTTGAAGGGAGACGGCGTCAGCTGATCTCCGTGAATTCGACGAGTTCGAACACTCCGTTGAGGCCGGACATGCACTCCGGAAGCTTGTTTTTGATATCCTCCGCGCTCATATCGCTCTTTCCGATGTCCATGACGATCTCCAGATACATGCTCTGGTAGCACACTTTGATCTTGCTGAATACGGAAATCAGATTTACGTTCCACCCGGCGATGACAGCCAGAGCCTGGGATATTCCTCCGGGGCAGTCGGGGATGAGCAGTCCGGCCTTCACCAGACGGGTTCCCTTCTTGAAGAACGTGATGGACATTATCCAGGAATCCGCGTCTATGGTGACCATGGCGTCCCTTCCGTTTATATCACCCAGCACATCGCCGTAAAGCTCGGCGACGTCGAAATGCCCGTCCCTCAGAGTGACCGGGTATCCGCGCCTGATCTCCTTCTTCCCGTCGGAATCGCGGCTTTTGAACAGCCTTCCGACCTCGGCCGGTTTGATGTCTATTCTTCTGATCTTAGATACGGAGGGATCGTCCGCGGATTTCAGCGACGAGAATTTTTCCAGAAGGATGTCGCTCTCTCCGGCGAAATTGAGATCCGCCATGAGTTTCCAGACGATCACCGTATCCGATATTCCGTTCAGGGAAACCGAATTCAGGATGTTGATTCCTTTCTTCGCGAGGAAATCCGCCGCCTGCGCGCTGGATCCGGGAACGTCGTCCAGATACATGGTGATGTGGGTGAGAGTGCGGTAATTTTCCTGGGGGAACATGGAGATGATTATCTCGTAATCTTTGGGTCCCTGATCCGGATGCTTGAAAAGAGTGCTGTACACGCAGCTCCCGTCCAGCAGGCCCATGGTGTCAGACATCCAGTTTTCGACCTTTATTTTCGAACCTTCGGCTTTTTCGAATTCCCAAATCTTCACGGAGAAACCCTCCGCCCGTTATTGTCAGAATCCGTAATATAGGTTTTCAGGCGCTCGTCGGAATCCGGACGGCATTTCGTATTCTTGGGGGACGCCAGAGGCTCCGTCCAGCATGGCTGCTCCGACTGCCGGTATTTCAGATCCGCGATTATGTTCCTCAGGCTGCCTGCGTCAGTTCCGGAGAACGCTATCTCTCTGATGATCCCGGAGACGTTTCCGGCGCGGGACTCCATGCCGGACATATGCAGAGCCGAATCGATGAGATCCGCGGCCTCCCCGAGAAGCTCCGCCGCTTTTTCCAGTGACTCGATTCTGTCCGTTTCTCTTCCTCCTGACGATATATCTGGACGGTCTCATGTACGCCGATTTGACGCTGTATCCGCATTTCGGGCACCCGTATCCCGCCGCCGTCACTCCGTCCCCGTCTATCAGGCGGTTGTACGCGGTCTTCAGCTTTCCGCCGCACACGGGGCAGCGCTCCCTCTCCGTGTATCTGTCGGTGCGGGAATACGTGATGTCGAAGGTGAAAAGATTCCCTTCTATCCCGACGCGCTTGATGCGCCCGGGAGTGGTTCCGCGCGGGGACAGTTTTTCCGAGACATCTCTGCAGAGGGCGCCCAGCGACGGATAACTTTCGGAATCCTTCAGGCATTCGCGGATCGCCTTTTCGATTTCCCAGTCACGGAGAATCTTTCCCGCCATGAACCGGGTACGGCGATTCCCGATATACAAGTACCGCACGTAGGACAAACAGTTTTATCGGCATCGGACGATTCTTACGCGGATGCCGCGAAGCGGAGGGATCTGAATGGAGATAACGGTGAATTACAGGATCGGAACTGGAAAATACGGCGGCAGCGGCGAAGTATGCGAATGGACGATGAAATCGCCGGACGCAGAGTGCCGGAAAGCATACACGCGGGCGGTGATGACCGGCGAGGATTTCGAAGACGTGCCGGAACTGCAGCGGATATGCGCCGATGCCCGCCGCGAAATCGGGGAATACGAGCTGAAGAGGCTGGCCGGCTCCGGCGAGGATTATTTCGTGCTGGAATGCCTGGGCGAGACGGAGATGGATCCGGACGAACTGAACGGGCTCGTCCGTAAAAAAGATCCGCATGCTCTCAGATTCTTCGGCCTCGAGGGCATGAGCCAGGCCGATCTTGAGAAATGGGACTCCGCGGAAGCGGGAAGAATCCCTCTGGTAAAGGAATTCGACGGGAATTTCAAGCCGAGGAATCCTTTCGAATGCGGATACACCCTGGAGGTTTGGCTTCCCGACGATGCCGTTCCGGGCGATGAGGAGATCGAAGAGTATCTGAGGGAGGTTCTGTCCGTGGGCGATGCGGATCTCGCCGAGGAAGCGGTTCTGGAGCAGAGCGGGAACTATTCCGGGGATCTTCTGAAGAAATCGCTGGAAATCGCCGGAGAAACCGGGTGCCGCGAGTTCATCGAGAGGAACGGATCCTGATCCGTTTTTTTATAATCTTTTTCCGGAGACTGGACCGGGACCGTTTTACGATCCCGGTATCTGCCAAGTATTATATCGGCAATAGTTCGTTGTACACCCGGGGATACGCACATTTTCTGCGGACTAGATCTGACCGGAAATGGGGTGTTTTCCGGCAAGCGATCAGGTGAATAATATGTACGGCAGGGAATTGCGCAAAAGCCGCTTCGGCATGCTGATAATTCCGGCGGTATTCCTGCTATCCGTCATCCTTCTGGCTTCTCCGGCGGCTGACGGACAGGGATCCGGGAGCGGCTATTCGATTACAATAGATACCGATGCGGGGACGGTTTACTGCAATTCCGCTCCGGTAACGTTCATCCCTTCCGCGGATTCCGCGGAACTGGTTCTCGTCCCCCATACGGGATACGAGCCTCTGGACTGGAAGGTTAACGGGGAGATCTGCGGATCCGCCCTGGAGCCGCTCGTGCTGGATGACATAAGCGAAAATCTCGCGGTTTCCGTCAGTTATCGTTATTTCGCTTCGAGCACGTCCGTTCCGTCGACGGTGAACAGGGACACTCCGGGATTCGGCGAGATAAACGGGACTGTCAGCGCGTACGTCGCCGGAGGAATAATCGATACATCGACCATGAGCTGGACGGGACATTCCTCTATTCCTCTGATCGTTGACGATTATCTTTACATCCGCGTGGCCGACAGGATCTACAAAGTCGAAACCGACACGGGATACGCGATGACCACAAGCGACGCGGCCTCCGTCAGCACCTCCCAGTACTTCCATTATCTGAGTTACGGAAACGGGATGATCATCGATAATTTTACGGGAAAAGTGTTCGATCTCGATCTCAATCTTATCTTTACGCTCAAACGCATTAACGTGAGCGCGGAATATTACGACGGGTACTTCTACACGACCGGAACCACTGTGTACAAATTCCCTGCCGACGCTTCCAAAGCCGTTGACGGAATGATGGCTCTTGAAAAGGTCGGAAAATTCGAAAGGGAGATCTATACCGCTTATACCTTCCCTCACAGCATCTTCGCGGACGGCTTCGTTTACAGAGTCAGCTGCGTAGGCGACGACAGGGGAATAGCCGGAATGTGCATCGATCCGGATTCTTCGGATTACGGAAAGAGCACGTACGTTAATTTCCCGGGGATATCGAAGTATTTCATGGATGACGGCTGGTTTTCGTACGACAACGGATACATTTACTTATCCGCTTACATCGAAGGCCTGTTCGGGGAGATTTCTACAGACGGTTGCGATAAAATCGTCTGCGTCAAAGCCGACGGGCTGAACTTCGGAGAACCCGTGTATTATACGTTCGACGGAGTGGTAAAAACCGCGACCGAACTGGTATTCACGGGGGATCACGCGTTCATCAACATGGGAACGTTCTTCATGTTCGACGTTTCGGAGGACGGAAGCCTTGCCAAGATCGCAGAATGCGAAGGCGCGATGTGCCACGGATCGATAGTCGTGAACGACGCCGTTCCGGACGAGTATACGATCTACATGATACCGTATCATTCCGATGGTGAAACGATGGTCGTTATCCACGCTTTCAAAGAGGGAGGAGAATGGAAATTAGAGCGCACCGCAACCGCCCATATGCCCGTCGAGTATAATTCCCAGGCGGTAAGATCCGATATAGACGGAAGGCTGATGTGGTACAACGATTCCGGAATGATCCAGTGCTATACGGTTCCGGAGAAGAACGTGTATTACTTCTTCGTCACCGACGGGGAAGACGGAATATGGGTCGAGAGCTGCGGAGCGAGCGTTTCCGATGCTCTTCCTTCAGATTACGTAATGAGCTCCGACGGGTTCGTCATCGCCGCCAGAGTGAATCCGGATCATGAATTCACCGACCGCTGGGACGTATACGGGCTGACCAACGGCGAAGATATCAAAATCCCGATGGCCTGGGAGAACACGGGTCCGGACATATACGGGAAAGACCGCATCCATTACTGGATGATCACCAAGAGGGATCCCGAAACGGCTGCGGGCACCGGATGGTATTGCGCGGAAACGGGTTCCCCGTACGAGTTCAGAGACAACATCGGAGACCGCGGGGTGATCGGCCAGACGCTCGTTTCCAGGCTTCTCGAACTGACCATACAGTGCTCCTCCGGAGGAACCGTCACATGCGAGAACACTCAGGTAATGCCCGGTTCCGAGGTCACACTTGAGATATTTCCGGATTACGGATACGCTCTGGATTTCATAAACGTCGGCGGAACCGAGATGTCCCAGTACGTTACTGACGGAAAACTCACGTTCACTGTGACGAAAGACACCATCGTCGCCGCGATTTTCGGCAAGATATCGTCTTTCACGTACAACGGCCTGAAATACAGCGTGATCTCCGACGGAAAGGTATCTGTTACGGGGTATGACGGGGAATGCGTGAATCTTATCGTGCCGAAAACCGCGGAGTACGCCGGGTCCGAGTTTATCGTGACGACGATAGGGGCTAAAGCGTTCTACAAATGCAAGACCATCGAAACCGCGGATCTCGGAAGCGTTACGAATATCGGAGCGTCCGCCTTCGCTTACTGCTCCTGCCTGAAATCCGCGGACTTCGGAGATTCGCTGAAAACGATAAGCTCGTACGCTTTCCTCAAGTGTTTCCAGCTGAAGAACGTCGATCTTATAGATTCCTCCGCTTCGATGAAGACCATCGGAACGTATTCGTTCAGCAAATGCAGCAAGATATCCGGAATCGCGATATCCAGCAAGATCCAGAAGATCTATCCCACGGCGTTCACCATGACGTTCGCCGACAAGGACGGAAACGTTCTGGACGTTTCCGCGGATCTCAAGGGATACATTTACAAGAACTCCGGCGGAAAGCTGGTCCGGCAGGACGCGGTCGAACCCGGAACGGAATTCGCATACGGAGACCTGAAGTACCGCGTGACATCGTATCTGCCGTGCATGGCGGAAGTATGCGGATATACCGGAAAGATCAAGTATCTGGCCGTGCCGGAGTCGGTTCCCTTCGGCAATCTGGATTATAAAATCAGAACTATCGCCGCGGGAGCGTTCTCCAAATGCAAAACCTTGGTGACCGCCGATCTCGGGAGCGTCAGGACGATCGGAAGCGAGGCGTTCTCGGTCTGCTCCAATCTGAAAGAGCTGAAGATGGCCGATGTTACAGACATCGGAACGAAAGCGTTCTCCTACTGCGGTAAGCTCGCCGACGTGGATTTCGGAGACGATCTGAGCATCATAAGGGCCGGGGCGTTCTACAGGGCGCTGTCGCTGAAAACGCTGGATCTTCCCGATTCTCTCAAGACCATACGTGTGAGCGCGTTCAGCAGCTGTCCGATCGAATACGTCAGTTTCGGAAGCGGCCTGACCACGGTGACGGATACCTCCTTCGCGGGAATAACGTTCATGGACGGGGATCAGGTTCTCGCGCCCAAGGCCGCTAATCTCAGGGATTCGGTGTTCGCCGGTACCGGCGGAGTCCTTTACCTTCAGCGATACCGATCGGTACCGCCAAACCTTTTTTCCGGCATTCCGGACGGATATACGCGGCGAAACGGCGGGAGATGATAGAACGGAACCGAAAACAGAGTCCTGCTCCCGCCCGCCGTCCGGATACGGCGACGCCCACATCTATCTCGCGCTGCACCTCCTGGTCAAAGAGGGCAGGATGAGCAGGAAGAAACTCTCCTCGGAGCTGGGTCTCGGAGAGGGGAGCGTCCGTTCCATGATTTCGGAGATGAAGGAATGGGGCATCGCCGCAACGAAGCAGACCGGAGTTTACGTTACCGGTTTCGGAAAGTACGCTTACGATCGCATTCCGATGAGATACGCGGACGTCGGCAGCATATGCGGTTCCGGCAAGGGGCAGGGAATGCTGGTGACCGGCGCCGCCGGCGCAGCCGAGGGCATGCAGAAAAAGAAGCCATACGAAAGCGATCCAAGCATTACCGTATTCCTGATGAGAAACGGAGAGATCGTATCTTCCGGCGGAACGGACATCGGAAAAGAATATCCCGGCCTGGAATCGCATATACGCGCTTCGGGAATTTCCGAGGGGGACGTTTTTCTTCTGGTTTTTTCGGAAAGTCTGCTTCAGTCCCGTCTTAAGGCCGCATCCGCGGCGCTGGAGATGCTCCGATGTTCAAAACCGGAAAACATCTTTAATAATGTATCCGCGATGGGGGACGGCAGGCGGGGGTAGCCGAGCAGGCCAAAGGCGCGGGACTTAAGATCCCGTCTTTAGTAGTTCGAGGGTTCGAATCCCTCCCCCCGCACTTTATTCTTTAACGGTTTCCGCGCCCGGGACCGCATTGCCGGTCCGCATCTGAAACCATACGGACATTATAAAATACTGCAAAGCGGATTACCGGCTCATGGCATCAAACAAGTTCAAAGTCCAGCTGCTTGAGACGTTTGCCGCCCTTATCACCGCGGCTTTCGGTCTCGTGGCGGCTCTTGCCTGGAACGAAGCTATCAAGACGGGGGTCGGAATGATCTTCAACAGCGGCGACGATATCTGGGGACTTGTCGTTTACGCGATAATAGTCACCATTCTCGCGGTGTTCATGACCCTCATGATCGCCAGAGCTCTCGGAAGGGCTAAGGAAGCCGTCGAAGCGGAAGAGAAGAAGTGATTTTCCTTCAAACTTTTTTCCTAAACCCTTTCAGTTTTCTGTTGCGGTTGTTTACGTAATTCACCAGGTTCATCCCGGTGAGTTCTACGCTGGACGGCCCGGATCTCACGAAGAACTGCTCGGTTTTGCCGTCTTTGAGGAATACCGCCTTCTTCGCCGGCTCGCATTTCACCCTCACAACATATTTCCCGCCGAAGTCGATTGCTTTGAAGTTAATATACGGGATGAATCCGTTGCCGATGGCGCTGGCTATCATGTTGGTGAGATGGAGATTCATCTTATCTATCGAAGCGAAACTTTCGATGTCGACTCCGCGGATGTCTCCGTCATCGGATACCCCTATGAGAAGGGTTCCCCCGTCGGTGTTGAGGAAAGCGACCAGAGTTTTCAGGACGGCTTTTTCCATTCTTTTATCGGTCTCTCCGGTCTCCAGATTGGTTCTGATGGTGGATTTGAATTCCAGCCTGTCAGATTCTCCGCCGGCGATGAGTTCTTCGATGTCGCGCTTTTCGCGGGCTTCGAGTCCCAGCATTCCGCTGTTGTTCTCGAGAAACGTGTTGACGGTGTATTTGAAAATCTTGTGATCCCTGAATCTGACGAACAGCACCGCGATTATGAGCGATCCTACGAATACCCAGGCCAGCTCCTCCATGAGCCTGTCGATGGATGTCATAAGCATGGATTTCAGAACGAAGGACATCGCGTACTGGAGCATATTCATGGCCATGAAAACGGCGACCGAGATGCAGACGGCGATTATCGCAACGATCTTGGGGTTCTCGTCGCGGACCCCCGGCATGGTCCTCAGAAGGATGAAAACTATGATCAGTCCGATCAGGGTGAGGTTGACTCCGGTCAGAATGCTGGCAATGTAGGATATCATTCCTCCGTCGGCCATAACGCGGCTGATTACGGTCAGGATCATCGAAATCCAGATCATCACTACTGTGAGGACGGGAAGATGGACCGTATGGCGCTCCGAGAAGATCGTGATAGCCAGTATGCCTATCACGGGGGCGGTGAGGATCAGATCTCCGCTGTCTCCGTTCGCGAGACCGAATACGGCGAGAAGCACCGTGGTAGCGAACAGCAGAATGTACGTAGCTATCGTAGATTTGGAGGTCGGCGTTTCCTGAACCGCTTCGGATCCCGTATCCATGGATACCCGATGCGTTCTTTGTAATAAACCGTGACTGTCCGGGAAGCGGCGTCTGCAAGGATCCGGGGGGTTTAACCGCCGAGGTTTTTAAATACAGATGTTTGATTCGAGGCTATACGGAGTTATAATCTTGGCAGGTGAAACTAAGAAGAGCAGACCGGGCGCGGGTTCTTCCGGAGGATCTTACGGCAGTTCCGATAAATCCGGTTCCGGCAGGAAAAGCAGCGGCGGAAAACCGAGAACCAAAGAGTCGACTAAAAAGCAGGCGATGCTGAACACCCGCAGGATAAATCCGTTCAAGTACGACATGAACGAAATTCTCGGAAACTCTTCCATGGATCCGTCCAAGGCTTCGTCTTTTCTCGCATCCGTCATCGCCAAATCTTCCCGCGTATCCACCAAAGACGCCAAGGATTTCGTCAAGACCTTCCTTGATTCCGGAGATCTGACGAAAGAGGAATACGATAAGATCATCAGGCTGCTGGACAGATACAGCAAGTTCCGCTGAAGTTTTTTTATGGCCTCGGAAGAGATTCTCCGCAGAACCCTCGCCAACGCCGACGGGAAGCCGTTCTCCAAGTACAAAGGGCTGGAGAACAATTTCACACTGGAGAGATTCGAACTTATTATAGACTCTGTTCAGAACGACAGATCCGGGCACACGTTCATGCGCGTCAGGGTTCCGCTCAGGGCCGCCGGTTTTCCTCAGGACACTTACGATTCCGGAGTAAAGAAAACAGCATTATGCGATCTGATCCTCAGGCGCTTCTGGGAATCCGCCCGCGCGAGGGCCCGTTCCCCCATCCCGAAAACCGACGGGGGGCAGATCTTCATCCCCAGGCCGGGGCAGGAGATACTCGAGCGCGGATGCGTTTCGATAACGGAGCACTATATAGAAGCCAGATTTACCGCGGATCTCCCGTCTTCCGGAGGAAAGGCGGACTCTTCCGCTATGGAAGTTCTGATTTTCGACAGGATCTCCGGCATCGCCGGCGAGTCGATGTTCTATTCCGCATACAAGCAGTCCAAACTTTATCTTCATATTCACACGGCCGAAAACGCCAGTTTTATAAGATCGTCGCTTAAAGAGAGGGGTCTGGCCGCATTCATCGCGGAGGGTTCGGTGATTCCCCGCAGGGAAGACGGGCTGGGGCCGATGATCGATGCGGTTCCGTTCTCCTGCGACGAAGCTTCCCGGACGGAGTTCGCCGTTCCCAGCGGAGATACGATCAGAGGATGGGGCATACCGGCGGGGTTCACCGCAGTCGCCGGACCCAGCAGGCAGGGGAAATCCTCTCTGACGGACGCCGTTTTCTCCGGAGTCTACAACCATATTCCGGGAGACGGCAGAGAATACGTCATCTCTCCGGAGGACGCCGTGTTCGTGGCGTCGGAAGAGGGAAGGGCCGTCTGCGGAACTGATATTTCGATGTTTTCCGCCGGGGCGCACGACGTTACCGATGTTTCGGTTTCCTCTCCGGTATCCGAGTTCTCTTCGGTTTCGGAAGCTGTCGAGATGGGCTCGTCCCTGATAATAGCGGACGAGGAATACTCCAATCCGTGCGTCGTCCGCAGGGGATTTATGTCCGAGGGCGACGGGTATGTACCGTTATCGGAGGCCGGAAGGGCCATGGCCAGGGCGGGAACGTCGCTCATTCTCATAACCGGGGACGAAACCGCCGTCAGAATGGCCGATAACGCTTTCGTCATGAGGGATTACTCCGTTTCCCGCATAGAGATCTCCGGCGAAGACAACAATCTGCATTTCAGAAAGCCTTCCGCCAGGTATCCCGTCTTCAGAAATATCCAGTTCGAGAAGGGCCGCAAGGAGATCAGCACCTCCGCGGATTCGATCAGGTGCGTGGAGATCGGAGTTCAGAAGATAGACGTTCCCTTCGCCGCGTTCTTCGAAACCGCCCAGACTAAAGCCGCGGCCGACGCGTTCGTTTTCGCGAGGGAGATCGCGGACGGCTCCAAAACTATGAAAGAGGTGTGCGAGGAAGCCGTCCTTTCCGAGAAGAGATCCGACTCGGAGCCCGGAAACGTTTCGGGAATGTATCATTCCTATCCGAGGGCCGTGGATCTGGCGGCGGCAATCGGAAGGCACCCTCAGCTTCTGGTAATAAAGAAGGGATGAGTCCCCTCATCTTCTGTTGTTGCCGAACATGTCCTGCCAATGGTCGAAGACTCCGTCGGCGTAGTTGTTTATGCGGACCTGGTCCTGTTTGCTGTCCGGCACCACGAATCCCCGGATCGGATATTCCCTGTCGCAGAAGGGGCACCTGACGTAGGGGCAGTTCTGGCTGGCCTGGGGGCATGCCTTGCAGGCGACGGCCCTGGACTGGAAAAGGCTGAACTCCCTTCCGCATCCGGGGCAGACGTATCTGCGGGCGGCGACTTTGAGATCCTTGGTTATTCCGGCCGCTCTCTCCTCCGGAGTCAGCCACATCGGCGCGCGGGGAGAGATGGGGGTGTTGTAGGACGGACGGTCCTCGTCGTCGTAGTACATGGTTTCACAGGCCTTTGGCCGCTTTCACGACCTCTCTGAGCGTGTCCTCGTCATCGCATCTCTCGAGGAGGGTTCCCGTCACTATAACGTCAGCCCCGGCTTCTCTGGCGGCCGCGGCGGCTTCGGGAGTCCTGATTCCTCCTCCGACGATCAGCGGGATGTTTATCGCGGATTTCACGGCCCGGATCATCTCCGGAGGCACGGGACGGTCCGCTCCGGATCCGGCTTCCAGATAGAACAGGGACATGCCCAGCATCTCTGCTGCGAGACCATAGGCGACGGCGCCTTCGATGTTGTCTCTTTTCAGAGGTTTGGCTTCTCCGACTTCCCCGACCTTCATTCCGGGTTCGACGATGACGTATCCCATCGGAATCGGTTCGATTCCCAGTCTTTTCACGACCGGCGCGGCTTTGACATGGGCTCCCACGACGTTGTTGATATTTTTGCTGTTCATCATGCTCATGAACAGTATCGCGTCCACGTCCTTGCTGAGCGCCGACGGCCCTCCGGGAAACAGGATCGCATGGAGCCCGGTCGCTTCCTTGACGGCTCTGGCCGTCTCGGAGAGATTTTTGTCGTTGACTCCGGTGGACCCGCCGATAAAGAAAGCGTCTGTCCCCGATTTTTTCATTATTCCGGCGATGACTCCGGCTCTTTCGGGCGTCTGTTTATCTGGATCTATAAGCGCAACATGGATGGTCCCCTGCGCGATTTTATCGAGAAGGTACTGCTTGACGGTCATCTTATCACTATCTCCGGTCAGGGACGGTCCGCTCAGGCCGCCGGACTCTTCTTGATAAGGGTATATTAACTTCAATAAAAACATAATCGCATAAACAGGGCGCGCCGGTACATTATCCGTGCGAAATCCGAACATTAATCCGTTGTTCCGCGCAGATCCGGCATCAGACGTTCCTGAAGATGTGGTAATGTCTGGAAAGCGATCCGTGGACTCTCTGGACGTACATCCCCTCCAGTTTCATCGTGTCGAACGAGGCAGGGTAAGGAAGAACGATTCCCGCGCGGGCTCCGGGTTTCAGCACTTCCGGGACGGCCTCCGAAGCCTTTCTGTAAATATCCCGAATGTTCTCGCCGCCGGTTTTGGTCGATCTTCCGTAGGGGGGATCGGTGCACACCGCGTCTATATCTTCGAATCTGCCGGCGATCCCGCTGACGTCGGTGACTTCGAAATCCTCCAGAGAATAGCCGTAGAAATCCATATTTTCGCGGCATCCGGCTATCATCTCCTCGTCGAAATCGGATACCAGGGCTTTCATTCCCATGGAAGCCGCTTCGATCGCTATTCCTCCGGTGCCGCAGAAGGGATCCAGGACCCTCCCGCCGGTTCTGACCCCCGTCATGTTTATGAGGGCTCTGGCGTACTTCGGATGAAGGGAGATCGGAGAGAAGAACGGTCTTTCGCTGACCTTTCTCTTTTCCAGAAGATTTTTCTCCGTAGTATGATCTTCGATGAACAGGTGCACCCTGTCGCTCATGTGCATTTTCACGGTGAAATCCGGATTTTTGAGATCGACGTCGTTGTATTTCGACAGCATTCCCCCGATTCTGCGTATCATTCCCTGGGAATCGGCGTCCGCCATCATTCCTTCGAATCTTTTTCCTTTGACCGCGAACGTTCCTGCGGGGAGCATAGTTTCGTCGAATCCGGAGATCTCTCCGGATATGTATTCTCCGAGATAGCGTCCGGCGCAGTGGGAAAGCGCCAGTCTTTCCGCGGCCCTGCCGAAGAATTCTCCGTTAAAGGACGCTATCACGTATCCGGGGCCGGAGTCAGTCACGGAAAAACCGTCCGTTTCGGCTTCAAGGCAGCCGATCACTTCGGCTTTCGGCATCTCTTTCAGTTCGCCGGACAGTTCGAAGAAAAATTGGGGGCACACGGCCCCGGTTAAAATTCAGTCCTTTATACCGTCTTCGGTAACGGAGAAGACGGCCTCGCCCTCGGGGAGGTTGGGGGAATCGATGAGTCTCGCGATTCTCTTTCCGGCTTTTCCCTTTCTCAGGTAGATGCGGAACGTCGCCGTGTGCCCGACGATGTTCCCTCCGATGGGCCTGGTGGGATCGCCGAAGAACGCGTCCGGTTTCGCGGCTACCTGGTTCGTCACCGCGATGACGGCGTTGTTCACCGTCGCGAAATTCAAAAGATCGTGCATATGGCGGTTCAGGATCTGCTGCCTCTCCGCAAGCGATCCTCTCCCGACGTATTCCGCTCTGAAGTGGGAAGTCAGGGAATCGACTATGAGAAGCCTGACTTTCATGTTCTGCGCGAGTTCCATCGCCTTGTCCACAAGCAGGACCTGGTGCTGCGAGTTGAACGCTCTGGCGACGTGTATTCTGGCGAGAGTCGTTTCCGGATCCACGCCCAGATAGTTCGCCATCTGGATGATCCTTTCGGGTCTGAACGTGTTCTCGCTGTCGATTATGATGACGTCCGAGTCCAAGCCTCCCCTCTCCTCGGGAAGGGTGGCGTTGACGGCCAGCTGGAAGCAGACCTGCGTTTTGCAGCTTCCGAATTCTCCGAAGAACTCCACTATCGACTGGCTTTCCAGCCCTCCGTTCAGAAGTTCGTCGAACGCTTTGGATCCGGTCGTGAGTTTGGTAACAGCCTTTCTTCTTTCAAGTATGTCCGATCCGGTTTCGAAACCGCCGATATCAGCGCATAGCTTGGCCCCCTCTATGATGTCCATCGCCTTTTTTTCTCCGATTTCGCATGTTTCAGCTAATTCTTTCGGGGAAGCTACGGCAATGGCCATCAGATCGTTGTAACCTGCTTCGCGGAGTTTCTCTGATATGGCTGGTCCTACTCCTGGTATATCTTCAAGGGTCTTGTGGGCCATTGTGATTCCTCAGAAGACTCATCCTGCGGGTCATATTTAACCGGAACCCCCGGGTCGCCGAAAGTGAATAACCGGCCGTCGTTCGTCCGCCGCGGCTCCCCGCGCGTCATCGGAGAGCAGCCTCTCCGCGAATCTCGTTGCGGGAACGAACTCGAAGAAGCGATCGTAGACGCGCGTGGTTATCAGGGAAACGAAGTATCCGGTCGCGAACGCCGACACCAGCGTTCCTATGCCCAGATCGGTTATCTTTCCAAGAGAGAGGAGGCAGATGCAGGCGGATACTGTGATACAGGACACGTCGAACACCGTCTTCACCGTTCTGTATTTCAGCCTGTACGCGATCACGACGTCTCTTATGAAAAGATCCACGGGAAGAAGGGGGAGATAGCTTCTCATGAAAAACGATACGCCGAAGAACAGCAGCGCATGAGCCAGTATAATGTATAGCAGATCAAGTTCCGGCGATTCCGGGAGTCCGGAGAGAAGGTCCTTCATGAAATTGAGGAACACTCCGAACGCCAGCGCGACGGCGATCGAGAACAGATATCCGGGACTTTTCTTTCTGGTTACGGCGGCCGCCATGGCGACGAGAACCAGCTGGTAGATTATGTTCCACGTTCCGAAATCCAGCGCGGGGAAAGCATAGCTGGCCATCAGCGGGATCGAGGATATGACCGTGACTCCGTATCCGCTCCGGATAAAAAGACAGACCGCGAAAGCCACCAGAAGCAGCCCGCAGAGAAGCGACATCTCACACGGGAATCTGATTTTGCCGGCTTTGCGTTCCATTGTCTCCGGGGATAAACATGGCATAATAATATCTTTGGATCAGGAATTATTATGCTTACCTGCCGCCGCTTGTGAAAAATCTAAAAGACGGGAAACCGTAGCGGATCCGGAACGGGATATGACATGATCGACAGTTCGCGCATAGGCAGATTCGGATTCGGACTCATGCGTCTTCCTAAAAAAGACGGCGGAATCGATATAGAGCAGACCAAGGAAATGGTGGATCTGTTCATGGACGCCGGCTTCAATTATTTCGATACGGCCTGGGCGTACGGCGGCAGCGAGGACGCGATAAGGCAGGCCCTCGTCGAGCGGTACCCGAGGGAGAGTTTTTATCTCGCCACCAAAAACGCCGCATGGATCTCCTGCAAGACAAGGGAGGAGGCAGCCGCCCAGTTCGAAACCTCTCTGAAACGGCTAGGCACCGAATACGTCGATTTCTATCTTCTTCACAACCTCGGAAATAAAAGAACCAAGGTCTTCGAGGATTTCGATCTGTGGGGTTATTTCGGAGAGAAGAAGAAGGAGGGGAAGATAAAGCATCTCGGATTCTCCTTCCATTCCACCGCCGACGAACTGGAGGAAATACTGGACGCCCATCCCGAAGCCGAGTTCGTCCAGCTTCAGATCAACTACGCCGACTGGGAGTCGGAATCGGTGCAGTCCCGCAGATGCTACGAGGCTGCCAGGAAGCGCGGGATCCCGGTCATCGTCATGGAACCAGTGAAAGGAGGGCTGCTGGCCACTCCTCCGGAGAAAGTCGGGGAGATACTCAGATCGGCCGAGCCCGGCAGCAGTTTCGCCTCCTGGGCGATAAGATTCTGCGCCGATCTGGACGGAGTCCTTACGGTTCTCTCGGGAGCGTCCAGCACGGAGCAGATGAAAGATACCCTGTCCGCGATGAGAGGATTCTCCGGCCTTTCGGATTCCCAGAGGAGAACGCTTGCGGAAGCGTCGGAGGCTCTTTCGGAATATCCTGTAATCCCGTGCACGTCCTGCGACTACTGCTTCAAGGTCTGCCCGGAAAACATCGGCATATCCGGAACGTTCGAAGCCATGAATATGGTTTCTCTGTACGGAAACAGGGATTTCGCCCTTACGCAGATGGGCTGGAGCATAGACGCCGCAGGAAGGAAGCGCGCCAAAGACTGCATAAAATGCGGCAAGTGCGAGAAAGCATGCCCCCAGCATATAGAGATACGCAAAGAGCTGGAAAGGTGCGTAAGAGAGCTGGAATGAAAACCGATTCCGGCGGATCGCCTCCGCCGGTTCCGGTCTTAAAGATATTTGTTCTCTTTCATTCTTCTCAGAGCGAGTCTGATGCGCTCCGCCGGCTCGGTGACCGTCATGCGTATGTAGCCTTCGGCGGACTCTCCGAATCCGGATCCGGGGGTGACTATCACTCCGATGTCGATCATTTTCTGCGTGAACTCCGAAGAGGGCATTCCGCAGTCGAACCATACGTAGAAGGTTCCTCTGGGCATTTTCACGTCGAACCCGAGCTCTCTGAGCCCCTCCACCAGGATCTTTCTCCTTTCGGAGTAGATCTACATGTTCTTCGCGATCTCCGGGGGAAGGCTGCTGTCTTTGTAAAGGCTCAGAGCTTTGATTCCCGCTTTCTGTATGAAAATCGGAGCTCCGGAGTCGGTCTGTCCTTTGCATTTCTTCAGTCCCGCGATGAGATCCGGGTGTCCGACGGCATATCCCAGCCTGAATCCGGTCATGTTGAAGGTTTTGGAGAAGGATCCGAACTCTATGCAGTCCGGCCCGGCCTGAAGCGCGGAGGGGGCTTTGTAACCGTCGTAGCACATCTCCGAGTAAGCGTTGTCGTAGCACAGTATGGTTCCGTTCTTTTTGCACCAGGAGTATACCTTCTTAAGGTAATCCAGATCGCAGGTGGCTCCCGTCGGGTTGTTCGGGTAGTTCAGATACAGCATCTTCGCGTTTTCCGGGCAGTCGTCCGTATCGAGAAGCCAGTCTTTCTCCGCTTTCAGAGGGACTTTGACGCATTTCGCCTCGTTGAAGATGGTCGAAGCTCCGGAATAGACCGGGTATCCCGGGGAGGGCGCTATGATGGTCTCCCCGCAGTTCACGAAGGCCTGCGCTATGTTGAATATGGCCTCCTTGGATCCGATGGTGACGCACACCTGGGTATCCGGATCGATATCCAGTCCGTAGCGCTTTTTGTACCATTCCGCGACCGCGGCGCGGAGATCTCTCTCGCCGGCGGAGGAGGAGTACTTCTGGCAGGAGTTCTCGCGCGATTCCCTGCACATCTCGTCCACTATGCATTCCGGGGCGGGAAGATCCGGATCTCCTATTCCGAAATCGATCATATCCCATCCGGCAGCCTTCTTTTCCGCGGAAAGCTGCTCCAGTCTAACGAACAGGTACGGCGGTATCTGTTTCAGTCTGTCTGCTTGTTCGAACATAATTATCATCTCTTACCGGCAGGTTCCCTCGAACACGAGCTCGGCGGGACCCTCCATCAATACGTATTTAAGATCGCTGTCCGCGGTGATTTTAAGCCATCCTCCGGGGAGGCGGACGTCGACCGGCTTATCGAAGGGCACCAGTCCCAGAAGGGCGGCGGCGACAGTCGAGGCGCAGGCCCCGGTTCCGCAGGCGAGCGTCCAGGCGGCTCCTCTCTCGTAGACCCGGATGTGTATCTTTCCGTCTTCTATGCGGCAGAATTCCACGTTCGTCTTTCTCGGGAAGAAGGGATGGCTCTCCAGAACGGGGCCGAGGCGGTTTACCGTTTCGTCGTCCAGAGGGGTGAACGTGACGAAATGCGGATTTCCCATGGAAACCGCGCTGGCTTCGAATCTGACGCCGCAGGCTTCGAAAGGTTTTCCGATAAATCTTCCGTCGCAGTCTACAGGAATATCTCTTCCTTCCAGGACCGGGGCGCCCATGTTTATTCTGACGCCGGACGCCTCTCCGTTCTCGCCCGTGATCTCGGCGGCCAGGATCCCGGCGCCGGTCTTTACCGTGAATTTCCTCTTGTTCACGATGCCGGAGTCGTAGGCGTGCTTGGCCAGGCACCTTATCCCGTTTCCGCACATCTCCGCCTCGCTTCCGTCGGCGTTGATTATCCTCATCGACACGTCCGAGCCCTCTCCCGGGAGCAGATACAGGACTCCGTCCGCCCCTATTCCGAAGTTGCGGTCGCAGGCTCTTCTGCACCACTCCGCATTTGGAGACAGACGATCCCGGATTCCGTCCAGGAGGATGAAATCGTTTCCGATCCCGTGGTATTTCCAGAATCTCATCTCGAAAGCCTCTCCGGGACGATCTGGTGTCTCCACATCTCTTCGGGGGTTTCGGCTTCCCTTATGAGCTCTGCCCTGCCCTCGTTCACGAGAACCTCCCTGCACAGCGGTCTGGAGTTGTAGTTGCTGGACATCGAGAATCCGTACGCTCCGGCGTTGTATATGGCGACGATATCCCCTTCCTTCGGATCCGGGAGCGGGCGGTCGCGGGCCAGATAGTCTCCGGACTCGCAAATCGGGCCGACGATGTCGAATTTGTCCGTGCACGCTTTCCCGAATTTGTTCGCTATCGCGGCGTAGTGATAGGAATCGTACATGGCGGGGCGGATAAGGGTGTTGAATCCCGCGTCGCATCCCACGTATTTCTTCACTCCCGCGTCCTTGATATCGTTCACTCTTGTGAGCAGGACGGTGGAGTCGCATACTATGTATCTCCCCGGTTCCAGAACCAGCGTCTTCACGTCGGTGTATTCGGTGATCATGTCGGTGATGTTCATGGCCATCTCTCCGACGTCCATCTCCTCCTCCTGAGGGCGGTACGGCACTCCTATCCCGCCTCCGATATCGATGAAATCCAGTTTTATTCCGAGATCGGAGAGTCTGTTCACGTTGTCGATCAGAACCTCCGTCATGTCCGCGAACGGCTCGGGAGACTGCCCCCCGGATCCGATGTGCGCGTGGATTCCCCTGATGTCGAACCCGAGATCCTCGGCTCTGGAGTATACGGGTATAACCTTGTCCAGAGGTATTCCGAATTTGGCTCCCTTGTTTCCGGTTATGACCTTGGCTCCGTGACCGGATCCCACGCCGGGGGTGATTCTGAAAGACACCTGGTGCCCGGGCGCGATGCGGGCCAGCCTCTCCATCTCCGATTCCGAGTCGATGTTGATCATCACTCCCAGATCGGCGACGGCTTTGAGCTCGCTGTCGCTCACGTTCACTCCCGTGTACATGATTCTCTTCGGAGAGTATCCGGCTTTGATGCAGGTCAGAACCTCCCCTATGGAAACGGCGTCTATTCCCGCGCCCTCCTGCTCCAGTATCCTCAGGATGGCGAGGTTCGTGTTCGCTTTGCAGGCGTAGTGGACTCTGGTGTCCATATACTTCGAGAACGCCTCGTATATCCTGCGGTAATTGTCTCTGAGCCTCTGTTCGTCGGTGACGTAAACCGGGGTTCCGAATTCATCGGCGATATCCGCCGCATGCACTCCGCCTATGACCATCTGGCCGTTGTCGTTTTCGAATTCGCGCATCATGTCGCTCACCTATGTATCTGGCGTGGAGTATCCTGACCACGTCCATCACTTTGCTCATGGGGACCGCGAAGTTGAGGGAGACCTCGGAGGCGCCCTCCGATATCATCTCCACGTTGGCTTCCGCCTCTTTCACGGCCGAGAAGATGTCTCCGGATACGCCGTACTTGTCCAGAAGGTTGTCCCCCACGGCGCACACCAGCGCCACTCCGTTCTTGACGTCGATCCTCTCGATGTCGTACCCCTCGATGCTGTTGATCTGCTTAAGCGTCGTCTTGACGTCGTTGGTGCTTACGAGGAAGGCCACCGTCGAGAGCGAGGTGGAGATCGAATAGATTATCGTGTCCGCGGTGGCGATTTTGTCCAGTATGCGGGCCACCATCGACGGGCGGTAAGCCATCTCCGCCGAGCTGATGGTTATTATGGACAGATCCGTCTTGGTGGCGATGCTCCTCAGCAGCTCGTTCTTGGGTTTCCTGAGGTGGTGGATCAGGGTTCCCGGCTCTTCCGGTTTGAAGGAGTTCCTTACTTTCAGGGGAATATGCTTCTGCCTCACCGGCTCGATGGTTCTCGGGTGGAGGACCTTCGCTCCGAAATACGCCAGCTCCGCCGCCTCCCCGAAGTTCATCTCCTCTATTTTTATCGCATCGGGGATGATTCTCGGGTCCGCGGACATGAATCCGTCCACGTCCGTCCAGATCTCGAGGACATTGGCGTCTATCGCGTTCGCCACCACGGCCGCGGCGTAATCGGATCCTCCCCTTCCGAACGTCAGGGGCTTTCCCTCGGGGCTGATTCCGTAGTATCCGGTTATCACCGGCAGCACTCCCATGGAGAGCAGGGGTTTGACGTTCATCGTCATCCCGTCCGCGCTCCTCTTGAGATCCGCGGATCCGGAGAGGGGCTTTCCCTCCGCGGCGATTCCCGCTTCCTCGGAGGTGATCGCTCTGGCGTCGATTCCCATTGATCTTAAAACATGGGCGAGAATCAGGGTGGAGAAGCGCTCGCCCTGGGACATGACCCCGTCTTTGTAGTACGGATCGCTTCTGTCGGCGTTCAGGGCCTTCCAGAACTTCTCCATTCTCTCGTCGAACTCTTTCCTGAAGGATTCCATCGCCTCTCCCTGGAACAGCTGGGACGCGGCCGAGAGGTGCTTGTTGGCGAACTGCTCCCTCACGCTCTCCAGATCCGGGGCGGGGTCCAGAACCGCGGAGACCAGGAAGTTGGTGACTCCCGACATCGCGGACGATACGACTATTCTCTCTCCCTCGGTGGAGGCGATTATCCCGGCTACTCTTCTGAGAGCCTCCGGAGAGCCTACGCTGGTTCCTCCGAATTTCATTACAGTCAGCATGCTATAACCTCATATATCGCTGAACCCCAGTCCCCTCAGGACCGGCTCCAGCGTTCTCTTTCCGTCTTCGGACAGCTCCGTGAGCGGAAGCCTGGGCGTGCAGGTTCCGAACCCCATGCGCCCCATCACGTACTTCACCGGGATGGGATTGGTCTCGCAGAACAGCGCGTTGAACAGCGGAAGAAGCGTGTTGTGCAGGTTCAGCGCGATATCGAATTTTCCGCGGCGGGCGTTCCTCACCATCTCCGATACCAGGCTGGGGCAGCAGTTGGCGGCGACCGATATGACGCCGTCGGCTCCGAGGCATATCATCGGAAGGGTCAGGCTGTCGTCTCCGCTGAGGACCTCGAAGCCCTCCGGCCTGCGCGAGAGAACGGACTGGATCTGCTGCATGTTTCCGCTTGCCTCTTTGACCCCGGCGATTCCGGGGATCTCCGCCAGCCTCATCAGCGTGTCTGTGGAGATGTTCACTCCGGTTCTTCCGGGTATGTTGTATATGATCATGGGACAGTCGGATTTCTCCGCTATCGTCTTGTAATGCAGATACAGGCCCTCCTGGGTCGGCTTGATGCAGTACGGCGAGATAGACAGGATTCCGTCAGCGCCGAGATCTTTGGCTTTTCTGCTCAGAGTCACCGCTTCGGACGTGCTGTTGCTGCCCGCGCCCGCGAGGACTTTGGCTTTTTTCGCCTGATCTATCACGATTTCCAAAACGTGTATGTGCTCTTCATGGCTGAGGGTTGCCGATTCTCCGGTAGACCCGCAGGGGACGAGTACGTCAGCGCCGTTTTCTTCCTGGAAGTCTACCAGTCTTCTGAGCATCTCCTCATCCACGGACCCGTCCTTTCTGAACGGCGTCACTATGGCTGTTCCGGTTCCTGCGAACATCTTATGCCTCTCCGTAGTGTTCTTTGAGTATGAGGCGGGTACGGGTGCTGATTATATTGTCGTAGCGCCTTACCCGCTCTATTATTTCATTAAGCTGGTTCGACGATTCGACATCCACTATGGCTATGATATCCTGATCTCCGGTGACTTCGAACACTTCCGTCACGCCGTCGTATCCGGCGAGTTCGCGGGCTATCTGCTGGGTGTCCGTGTTCACGTCGATTTTGATTTCCACCAGAGCCTTGACGTTCTTGGAACTGGTTTTGATCGTGAATCCGCGGATTATGCCCTCCTCAGTCATTCTGTGGACTCTGCTGCGGACCGTTCCTTCGGAAACGCCCAGCTGGCTGGCTATTTCGACGAAGGGGCACCTCGAATCTTTTTTCATGATCTCGATGATCTTTTTGTCAAGGTTGTCTATCATATGACCCGTATCCTGCTTCTCAGAGCGTGTTGTGCGTAACAGATCAAGTTATATAAAAATGGTTAATCGTTGATATGATACGGATTTCACAGATAAAAGATGGCAATAAAAGGAAAGAAGTTTGGAATTCTGCGGAATTCGCAGAATAAAGATCATTCGTATCCGTCACTGGGCTTCTTCTTCCCGTCGCAGGGCATCAGGGTGACCTCGTACTTGCTGTACGGGATCTCCACGTCCTCCTCCTTGAACAGATCGAATATTCTCTCCCTCATCTCTCCGGCGAAGGTTCCGCTGTTGTCGAAGTCGTCCACGTAGGCGGCCAGCCTGAGCTCTATTCCGGAATCGAGGAAATCGGTGAATCTGATCGTGGGCGGGGTTCTGGATCCGTCTTTGATCACGTGGGGGTGCTCCATGGCCGCCTGGATCATGAGTTTCTTGGCCAGCGGGATGTCGGCCTCGTAAGCCACCGAGACGTAGACGTATATCCTGACCTCCTTGGATTCTTTGGTCACGTTGACGATGGTCGCCGAAGTCAGGACGTTGTTCGGGATGGTCACGATCTGATCCGCCTCCCAGGTGTACAGCTCCGTGAACATCAGCTTAACTTTCCTGACGATGTACACGGTTCCGCTCACTTTTATGAAGTCTCCTTTCTTGAACGGTCTGGTGGAGAGCAGGACCACTCCGCTGAAGAACTGTCCCAGGATGTTCTGGGCTCCCATGGTTATTCCCAGTGTGACCACTCCGGCGCTCATCAGTATTCCGGCGAAATCCACGCCTAAGGACGCCAGGATGGCCGCTATGGCGCAGACGCTTATCAGGATCTGCCCGACCATTTTGAACAGAGGTATGAGAGACGAATCGAAGCCGTCGACGACGTCGATCCCGTCCACGCTCTTGAACAGGGCGTTGATTATGAACGTGTATATCTTCCAGACCAGGGTTGCTCCGACGCACACGTACAGAAATGTCGAGAACGCGTTCATCGCATGGCAGAACTCCGGGCCGGCCCCTATGATCTGGGCGGAGAGGTTGACCGAATACACGAAGATCAGGGCGCTCATTATCTTCGTGACCGATTTTTTGAGCTCCGATTTTTCCAGTTTGCTGACGTTCTCCCTGGCGAAATTCGTCAGAAGGGGGATCGCCACATAGCATATCGCGATGTTGGCTATCAGGAAAAACACCATGGTGGCCGCGGCGGCGACCCAGGGCTCTCCCAGAATTCCGTCCAGCGTGTTGGGGATCACTCCGAAGAATTTGTTGTACTGGTTGTCGGAGAAGTATTTGGACGTCACGTGGAGCGACAGGATGATCGTCTTCGTGAAGCCCAGCACGGAGGAGGTGTCCTCGAGGTTCTGAATGTAAACGACGAGCGGAAGGCTGTAATATCCGGTGTCGGCGTACTCGTTGATTGATATTTTGACTGTTTCCACCGCGTACGATCCCGGCAAGATGTCCGTGCTGCTGTCCTCCGGTTTCACCGAAGCGGTTCCCGTGACGGACGTCTGCTTGAAGACCGCCGCCACCATGGATTCCGAATCGTTGAAAATGTAAAGCGACAGATCCCTGGTGCTGTTGCTGTCCATAGACAGCACCGGCAAATCCTGAGACACTTCCGAATCGTATCCGAGCTCCGGAATGCTGATTCTCAGATCGTCTTCCGTGGCTCCGTCGGATACCGGAACGGCAATGATGCAGATGATCGCCGCGAGCAGTACCGCCGCCGTTCTAACTTCCATGATCACCGCATATTATCAGTAAATATAAAACAGTAAATCATAACGGCATGCTGCAGGCTCTCCAAACGGTGTTCGCGGCCGCTGTACTGGCGTCGGCCGCCGTGTACGATCTGAAATACAGGGAGGTTCCGGACTCCCACTGGATTCTGATGGCCGTTTTCGGGATCCCGGCGGCAGCCGTCATTTCTCTGCAGTTCGTTTCCGCGGTCCCCGTTCTCCTCTGCGCGGTATCCTCCTTCGCGGCCATGGCGTTCATCCTCTCGGAAAGGATTCCCGCGGCGGTTTCCGTCACGGTTTTCATCGCGTCTTCGGCGCTGGCTTTCTTTTCCTCCGGGAGTGCGGGAGAGCGCGCCGCGGTTCTGTTTTTCCCGGCGGAGTTTCTTCTGTATCTGGGGATGTACCGCGGGGGAATACTGAGAGGGGGCGCGGACGCGAAAGCGATGATTTCGATATCGGCGCTGCATCCCTTCCCGGAATCCGCGGCGGTTTCCGGATACATTCAGATGAGGGATCTCATTCCTCCGTCGGTCTCGGCGCTGATCTGCGCGGCGTTTCTGGCGGTTCTGCCGATGTTTGCGGTTTTTCTACGCAATCTACTGTCCGGAAACGCCGGGATTCGGATGTTCACTGAATACAGGATCCCTCTGGAGAAGGTGGGGAGATCGTTCGTATGGATGACGGAGGACGTCAGAGACGGGGGGATCGTACGCATAAAGGCCGGAGAATCGGACGGGGGCACGGTCTCCAGGCTGAGAAAGGCCGGAGCCGGCACTGTCTCCGTGACCCCTATGATTCCTTTCGTGGTCTTCATCGCGGCAGGATACGTCATAACGGAGCTGCGCGCGTTTCTCCGATCGCGGGATGATGTTGAGCCTGTACCCGCACTCGGAGCATCTGGAGCCGTCCAGTCCGGTTCTGTCAACCAGATAGCCGAGCCTTCTGACGACGGCCATCCCGCATCCGGGGCAGTAGGTGTCGTCGGCCTCGTCCGAGAGGGTGTTTCCGACGTAGACGTATTTCAGGCCGCATTTCATTCCGATCTCCCTGCAGCGGAGCACGGTCTCCACCGGCGTCCACTGGACATCGGTCATCTCGTTGTCCGGGTGGAACCTGGTGAAATGCACGGGGACATCCGCGGAGAGCTCGTCCAGAACCCATCTGCAGAATCTTTCGATCTCATCGTCGGCATCGTTGTATCCGGGTATCACCAGATAAGTGAGCTCCAGATGGATCCCGCAGCCGTGGACGGTTTTCGCGCTCCTGAGGACGTCCTGAAGATGCGCCCCGCAGACCTCGACGTAAAATTCGTCGGTGAATCCTTTGATGTCGATGTTGAAAGCGTCCGCCACGTCGCACAGCTGCCTGAGGGGCTCCTCGCAGATGAGGCCGTTGCTGATTATCAGGCATTCCAGATCGGGGGCTGCTTTCATAATATCCATGATGTATTCGAACCATATCGACGGCTCGTTGTACGTGAAAGCTATTATGTTCTGTCTTTCCCTTCTGCAGAGCGCGACTATCTCGTCCGGCCTCTCGTAGGTGGTGCGCTTTTTTCCGGAGCTGAGCTGGGAGATGGCATAATTCTGGCAGTGTCTGCATCTCATGTTGCATCCGACCCCGCCGACGGAGAAGCATCTGGAGCCAGGTTTGTAGTGGTACAGCGGCTTCTTTTCTATTGGATCCACGCACAGGGAGGAGACTTTTCCGTAGGTGTAGGCGATCAGCATATCCTCGTCGGCTCTGCGGGAACCGCATCTTCCGTATTTTCCGACCGGGATGAAGCATCCGTGGGGGCACAGCTTGCAGACGTAGCCGTTTCCGGTTCTCTCGTAGAATCTCGCTTCGGTTCTTTCGTTAATAACGGCCATATCCTATTTCCCTCCTGTCCTCTCCCCTCACCGCTTCGGCTTTTCCGCTGTCGTTCACCATCCCGATGACGCTGAAATCTATCTCCGCGGAGTGGAGCTCGTCTATTCTGTCCTTGCCGAAGGTAAAAAGGAGCTCGTATTCCCCTCCGAACCTGAATATGAGATCGAACATCGGTATCCCCGTTTCTTTGGAAACCGGTTTCACGCAGCTGCTGACCGGAATGAACTCGGTTCCGATGTCCATTCCGACGCCGGAGTCCTCGCACAGGATATTGGCCGCCGTTCCCAGACCGTCGGAGAGATCTATGCATGACGTTACTATGCCGAGAGAGGCCAGTTTCATTCCGGTCTCGACTCTGGGAACCGGCAGGTAGAGGCTGTTCTTCGCATCCTCGTTGTCGATCCCGTATTCTATGGCAGCCAGACCCGCGGCCGGTCCCCCCACGGGACCCGTTACGGCAACCAGATCTCCGGGTTTCGCTCCCGATCTCAGCATCGGTTTTCTTCCGTCCATGGATCCTATCGCCGTGCAGGCGACTGTTCCGTATCCCGGCTTGGTGTCTCCGCCGACGATTCCGGTCTGGCAGAATTCCGCGCACTGGCTGATTCCGCTCATAATGTCGTATACGTCCTGGGACTCCATATCCTCTTCCAGGGACAGAGCAGCCAGAATCCCGGTGGGCCTGGCCCCCATGGCCGCGAGATCGCTGAAATTCACGGCGGCCGCGTACCATCCGAACTGCTCGTACGTCATTCCTTTCGGGAAGTGCCTTTTGAAACTGACCGAATCGGTGGTAATCACGATTCCGCCGTCCAGTATGGCGGCGTCGTCTCCCGGGCCTACCACTCCGGCAGTGCGGATGAAACTTCTGAAATCCTTTATCAGCTGCCGTTCTCCGATGTCTTTGAGAAGAACCATTGGCCCGAAATCCCGGTTTCTGCTATAAAACAGTATAAGTCCGGGCCGCATGCGGAATAACTTCGTCTTTAGAGATGTTTGCGCAATGTTGGATATAGCATCCATAATCGTTTTATACGGATAATGTCTGGTATATCTACCCAAAGGGAGTGTACAATGTTAGGAAAATGGATTCTCACAATAACGGCTGTCATCACCGTCATCGTGGGCCTTCTTATCGGTTACGGACTCATCCACGAAGACGAGCCCGACGAACCGGAATTCGAAGCCTCCGATGCATCAGAGATAGCCGCTTCCTTCTCCGCCGGATACAGCGGATTTTTTGGAAAAGATTTCTATCTGGACGACTCGGCGACCGCGTCCGAGGCCCGCGCCTATTACCCGGCCGGCAATACCGTGAACTACGTCGACTTTTTCGTCGTGAGCGACGAGAAGACGGCCAGAACCGGATATCAGGACAAGGGCCGCGTGATCTCTCAGCAGATAGGAAAGACGACCTCCGAAGGAGTTTGCATGGGTATATACGACACATCCTCTCTCGAGGATGCTCTGGGATATTACACCAACTATACCAGCAGTATTCCCGGATCCTATATGGAATACGTCGGATACTACGGCAACGTTTACTTCTTATCCAGCATCTCTCTCGACTCCGTGAAGATGCCCCCCTCAGAGTTCCATCCTCTCGCGCAGGCAATCTATCATGCGATCACCAACCCCGTCCCCGTTGAAAACGCGAAGAAATACAAAGAAATAGAACCCGAGGTGCCCTACGGCCCCGTTACTATCTCCACCTTCACCGACTACAACGGAAACAAGACCGACATTACTTTTACTAAGATCCCCGAGAGAGTAGTCTGCGGATGCAACACCGCCCTCAACCTTCTCCTCTATCTCGGACTCGGCGACAGAATAGTGGGATGCTACTACAATGAAGAGCCCATCTGGGAAGGAGTGCAGGACGAGTACAATAAACTCGAAAAGAGGATCGGCGCAGTAGACGCAGCCGGATCCAAAAACATCTCCGGAAACATCCAGACCAGCGTTCTTTTGTCCTGGCAGCCCGATCTCGTGATCGGATGGGTCGCATGGGAAGAAGGAAAACTCGGGACCGAGAAGTTCTGGAACGACAACGGATGCAACGTCATGTCGTTCAACAGCATGACTTCCGCAGATTACAGAACCGTCAAGCTCATGAAGATCGACTACGACAACGTCGGAAAGATTTTCAACGTGTCCGGCAAGACCACCGCGCTCTACGACGAGACCATCAAGGTCATCAGCGATATCAGGGAGAGCCTCAAAGGAAAGGAGACCGTTTATTACGCCCTCGTCGACGGAGCGGTCAACACCGAAAAGGGTACCGTATGGTGCTACAAGAACTCCAACTTCATTGCGTCCATTCTCAACTCCATCGGACTCACCAACGCGTTCCCCGACGGAGGAACCGTTCCTCTTGCCACAGTGTATCAGGCGATCGGAACAACCGATATCGATCTGATCTTCTACATCACATACGGAAGCGTCACTTATCAGAAATCGCTCCAGAGCTGGCAGAACGATCCCGATCTCAGCAAGTGCTCCGCCATCAAGAACGGCGACGCTTACGACATGAAGCTCAGCTGCTCCTACGGATCCACGCCCCAGCTTCTCGACGCGATGCAGGAAGTCTACGCCGCAGTCACAAAGATCCTCGACGGCAGGGAATACACTCCCGTTACGATCTCCACTTTCACCGACTACAACGGAAACAAGACCGACATCACCTTCACCAAGATTCCCGAGAGAGTAGTCTGCGGATGCAACACGGCTCTCAACCTTCTCCTCTATCTCGGACTCGGAGACAGAATCGTCGGGTGCTACTACAACGAAGAGCCCATCTGGGAAGGAGTGCAGGACGAGTACAATAAACTCGAAAACAGGATCGGCGCAGTAGACGCAGCCGGATCCAAAAACATCTCCGGAAACATCCAGACCAGCGTTCTTTTGTCCCGGCAGCCCGATCTCGTGATCGGATGGGTGGCAT
>JAEEGL012633695.1_pt1 | contig 29875 bp, 23 predicted proteins | sample 9134231 | NCBI WGS metagenome assembly JAEEGL01 (sample SAMN16246548, study PRJNA631951) | gut metagenome | biome: gut microbiome; feature: rumen; material: fiber-attached | host: Bos | place: Iran: Karaj | collected 2018-10
CGAGAGAGCAAAGAAGATGATTACAGAGCTCGGTCTGGATAAGGCAGATGTCAAGACGATAATGGAAGAAGATGACGACCAGGAACTTAGTGACACTCTTCCCGAAGACGTTGCAAAGCAGATAATCGAAGACAACGAGCCGCTGACTCCGGACGGCGGATTTGATGTGGAAGGGTTCATCAAGGGTGTAAGCGTTGAACTTGATCTGGATACCACGTTCGGTGAATCAGAAGTGATGCCTGCCGAGAGCTCTGAGGAGATAACCGAAGAGACCACTGAAGAGACGACCGAAGATACAGTTGAAGAGACAACTGCCGCTACGACCCAGACCAGTGCGGGATCAACAGGTGAGTATGATGCTTATTTTGACAGCATTGAACTGAACAGCGTGGATAATTGGATTCTGTTCCTTGAAGGATCGTGGTATGGCGATGTTCCTTGGTATTCATACGATGAAGAAGGCAATGCCACAAAGGGAGGCACGGTGCCCGGAGACTATGATATGCAGACTATGATCCTGTCATATTCTGTTTCACAAGAGTGCACTACATCAGGACTTTTCGTGTATTACATAGAAGGCAACTATCTGATGATCGAGAAGATAGATGCAAACACGATAAAAGTAACTGAGTCGCTTTTCCCTGACGAACCTTATATCCTCGTCCGCCAATAAATACAAAGTATGAGTGCTCATGCTCGCTTAGGTCCCCGCCGCTTCGCGTCTGCGGAAAACGCTCGCATAAACACTCACACTTGTTGTTAATGAAAAACGGTTCGGTAATCCGGACCGTTTAATTTTGATTAACACTAAGTTTGAGCGTTTTTATGTATCTCCGAAATAAGTATCATCATCGTAAGGTGACACATGGCTTACATTGCAGATGATCATCGGGCGGCGGCTTGTTTTCGAAGCGACATAGTTCTTGAGCTGCTCTCTGAAAGCACGCTTCTCGACGAAAGCCTCGACGCTGCCTGCCTTGCTTCCGGCAGACTTGAGGAGAGTAGCGCATTTCGCGGAGATGGCTTCGTGTACGGCCTCCGTGCTCTCGCCGTCGAAACATCCGATCGAGTTGATCGAAGGCGGGCAGGCGAGGTTTCCTGTGGAATCATCCACGGTTATCGCGATTGCGAGACAGCCGTCTTCGCTTAAGTGTATACGGTCGTTCAGCACGCGGTCTTCCGCATCCACCGTTCCGGAACCGTCGATGAGTACGGCCTGCGCAGGTACGTGGTCAGTGATGGCTGCGCTGTTCTTTCCGAGTGACAGGACGTCGCCGTTGCCTAAGATGAAGCAGTTCTCTTCGGGCGTGCCGAGTGATACAGCCATCTCCTTATGCAGGTAGAGCATCCTGTATTCGCCGTGGATGGGGATGAAGTATTTCGGCTTGATGAGGTTGTGCAGCATCATGAGTTCTTTCTGGTAAGCGTGTCCTGATACGTGAACGCTTGCCATTGACTGGTAGATGACGTGCGCGCCCTTCTTGTAGAGTTCGTTGATGACTCTGTAGATAGGCTTCTCGTTGCCCGGGATGGGGTCTGCCGAGATGATGACGGTATCGCCCTGCCTGATGTCGACGGAACGGTGGGAGTCGAACGCCATTCTCGTAAGTGCGCTCATGGGCTCTGCCTGGCTTCCCGTCGTCAGGATCACTATCTTGTTGTCGTCGTAGTTGTCGATCGCGCTGATGTCGATCAGGGTGTCGGGCTTCATGTCGATGTAGCCCAGGGAATTGGCAATCTTAAAGACGGATACCATCGATCTGCCCGACAGGCATACGTGTCTTCCGTAATGCTCTGCCGCGGAGATGATCTGCTGCATCCTGTGGATATGCGACGAGAAGGTCGCGACGATGATGCGGCCGTTTGCCTTCCTGAAGATCTGCTTGAAGGATTCGCCGACCTGTTTCTCGGAAGGGGAGAACCCTTCGATCTCGATGTTCGTGCTCTCGCACATGAACATCAGTACGCCTTCGAGACCGAGTTCACCGAGCCTTTGCAGGTTGATCGTCTTGCCGTTGATCGGCGTGAAGTCTATCTTGAAGTCGCCCGAATGGACTATCGTTCCGACAGGCGTCTTAAGTGCGATCGCATATGCGTCCGCGATGCTGTGGTTTACTCTGATGAACTCGACATCGAAACTGTTGCCGAGCTTTATATGGTCGCCGTTCTTGCACTTTTCCAGCCTGATGCCTTCGAGGCCTACGCGCTCTTCTTCGAGCTTGTGGCGAACTAGTTCGATCGTCAGCGTGCCGCTGTAGATCGGGCACTTGAACTCTCTTAAGAAGTAGGGGAGGGAACCGATGTGGTCCTCGTGTCCGTGTGTGAGCACGATGCCCCTGAGCTTCGAAATGTTATTCCTGACGTACGTGAAATCCGGGATGACGCAGTCGATGCCCGGCATGTTCTCCTCGGGGAAGCTCATGCCGACGTCGATGATTATCATGTCGTTGCCGTACTCGAAGACGGTCATGTTCTTACCGATCTCGGTAAGACCGCCCAAAGGTATTATCTTGAGCTTTGTCTCGGGCTTGTCCGGTCTCTTGCGGGATACTCTGTACTGCGTCTTCTTCTGTTGCTGTTCTTTCTTGGGCGCGATCTGTCTGTGCGTTACACGTGTGCGCCCGCTGTTATCTTGCTTTTGTGCCATGTCAATTCCTTTAACCGTTATCCTAAGTAAACAGTCCTGGTCGTGGTGGAGTACTGGCTCGTATCTTCGACGAAAATGTCGATCATGGCTCCCTTGACTCCGGAGCCCTTGTCCTGGACTGTATAATATCCGTCTCCTCCGAGCGGATCGTTCTCAATGTAGATTACCGTGCCTGCAGGGTATACGGACCAGTCTGCGGCTACGGTCACGCCCTGGGTGCAGGTAGCGCCCGTGGCTGTGGTAAGGCTGTACGAACCGTCGCCGTTGTCCTGCGGTCCGTAGAAAGTGATCTTGCAGGATACGCCTGAAGATGTGTCGATCGCTGCCGATGTTGAAGCCGGTGTGGTCTCCTTGGGAGCCGGCGTCGGGGTAGCGGCAGGCTTGGGTGTGGGTGTGGGCGTAGGCGGAGTCTGAGTGGTCAGGTCTGCGCTTACGTAGTTTCCGTTATAAGTCTTGTACCATCCGTTGCTGGTAACGGCGATGACGTCTATCTGGTCGCCGGGGTTGACCTGCTTGACCACATCGTAATCAGTGCCCGGGCCAGACCTTACGTTGAGGACTGCCGTGGCATAGACTGCGAGCTGAAGGTCGCTCTCGGTGATCGCCTGTGTAGTAGCGGCTGTTGTGGTCGCAGCCGTTGTGGTAGCTTTGGTGGTGGCATCAGATTCGCTTGTCTCGGACTCCGACGTCTCCAAGGTCGTCTCGGTAGTCTCGACGGCTGCTGCGGTCTCTGTCGTCGTCTCGGTCTCGGAAGGAACAGAAGCCTCCGTAATGGTTTCCGATGTCTCGGGAACCTCGGGCTGAGTCTCGGCAACGGCTGCCAGCACTACGGTCTGCTCATTGGTGCCGCGCTTGAGGACGATCTCGACGCCGATGCCCGCCAGGATGCAGAGCAGGACGACCACGCTGGTGGTAAGTGCCTTGAGCACCTGCTCTCTTGAGGGGACAAAGCCCTGCTTTATATCTTTGAAGTTAAAATGCTGCAAATGCATTCCTCCGTCTGTAAGCCATAATTTACAACTCTATTATACCATATGCCGTATTTATACGGATTTCCGCGCCGTCCGACGACAAGGTTCCTACCGCTAAATCAAATTTTTGTAAAGCCGTTCTCTGCTTTTGTCAAGTGAATGTCACACGGCTGCAAAGCATGACATATTACATGCGACTATAATCTAATCATCACGCACCACATCTAAGCTCAAGGGGAGATCAAAAGAAGTGTCGCTTGGCAGTGTCAGAAAACCGTCCAAAAAGGCTGTGTACGGTACAACCGAACGTGACGTCGAAAAACGCAGGAACCGCATCTACATAATATGCGCGGTCATCCTTGTCGTTTGCGGCATTCTTGACGTATTGCTGCTCAAGGGCATCCTCGGGCTTTAATTGCAAATTATCCCTTCCTCGTTTATACTTATTTGCGACTTTATTAATTATAGGAGCAAGTATAAATGAGAGTTTCCAGACTTTTTATGGCTACACAACGCGAGATCCCGGCAGACGCTGAGATCCCTTCGCATCAGCTGATGCTTCGTGCGGGACTTATCCGCAAGGTCGCATCGGGCATATATTCGTTCATGCCTTTGGGCTACCGCACTTACAGGAAGGTCGAGGCCGTCATCCGCGAGGAGATGGACAAGGCCGGCGCGCAGGAGCTCATCATGCCCGCGCTTCTTCCGGCTGAGGTATATCAGGAATCCGGAAGATGGGAGAAGTTCGGTCCCGAGATGTTCCGTCTTTCAGACAGAGGCGGCAGGAGCTTCTGCTTAGGCCCCACACACGAGGAGCCTTTCACCGAGGCGGTAAGAGATACCATCAGCTCCTATAAGCAGCTCCCGGTAACCCTTTATCAGATCCAGCACAAGTACAGGGACGAGAAGAGACCGAGATTCGGAATCATGAGAGGAAGAGAGTTCGTCATGAAGGACGCATACTCTTTCGATACCGACGAAGAAGGTCTGGCTAAGTCCTACGATACGATGTATGCGGCTTACAGAGCTATCTTCGACAGGCTCGGCCTTGACTACACCGTTGTAGATGCAGACTCCGGCGCAATGGGCGGCTCGGGCTCTCAGGAATTCATGGTAAAGAGCGAAGTCGGCGAGGACGGCATCTGCTACTGCGACGAGTGCGGTTATGCCGCTAACGAGGAGAAGGCAGGCTGCGTTACTCCCGCTCAGGACGATTCCGAGATGCTCGCCATCGAGAAGATCCACACACCTGACGTTAAGACCATCGACGATCTCGTCGGCTACATGCAGTGCGGTGCGGATAAGTTCGTAAAGACCATCCTTTACAACATCGACGGCAAGATCGTTGCAGCTATGTGCCGCGGCGACAGAGATATTAACGAGACAAAGCTCTCCAACCTCTACGATGCAACAGAGATGGATCTCGCATCCTTTGCGGATGTCGAGAGAGTAACAGGTGCCAAGGTCGGTTTCGCAGGTCCTGTGGGACTCAAGGAGAAGATCGACATCGTGGTGGATTCCGAAGTATCCGTAATGAAGAATTTCGTTGTCGGTGCCGACGAGACAGACTACCACCTCAAGAACGTAAACATCGGAAGAGATTTCGAGGCTACGACGATAGCGGATATCAGAAATGCCGTTGAAGGCGACACCTGCGCGAAATGCGGCAAGGGCACACTCAAGATGGCAAGGGGCGTCGAAGTCGGACACATCTTCAAGCTCGGCACGAAATACTCCAAGGCGCTGAACTGCGTATACCTCGACAAGGACGGCAAGTCCAACCTCGTTGTAATGGGATGCTACGGTATCGGCGTAGGAAGAACGCTCGCTGCGATCATCGAGCAGCATCACGATGACAACGGCATCATCTGGCCTGCAGAGGTTGCACCTTACAAGGCTATCGTTGTTCCCACTAAGGTAAACGACGAAGAGAACATGAGCCTGGCAGAGAAGATCTACAAGGATCTTACGGATGCAGGCGTTGAAGTCCTGATAGATGACAGAAACGAGAGACCCGGCGTCAAGTTCAAGGACGCAGACCTCATCGGTATCCCGCTCCGCATCACTGTCGGAAGACGTGCAGGCGAGGGCATCGTGGAGGTCAAGAGAAGAGATTCAGATGAAGCTCTTGAGATGACGGCTGATGAAGCTGTAGCAGCAGCAAAGGAGATCTGATGTTCCTTAAGAAGTTCACATCGGCGCTTTTGGTATCGGCATTGGGCATCGGTGGAATAGGCCTTGCCAATATCGATCTGGCCGCAGAAGAAGCACAGAGGGCAGCATTGCAGGCGCAGAAGGCAAAGACATCGAAGACGATCAACTGCGAGCCTGCCGACTTTACCTCATACGATCTCACGACTTTCCGCGGAGACAAAATTACCGTCAGCGTTGACGGACCGAACTTCTGCATCGACTGCGACTGCAGCGACGACATTGTGCTCGGACTGTACGATGCCGAGTATTTTGACCTCATTACTACCACAACACATAATGAGGGCACATTTGCGGACGATTTTACGGACTACATGGAAGAAGACACCCTGTACATGGTCAACGTATCTTATGTGGTCGAGAATACCATTATCGATGCGTACAGCAACTACATCATCCTGTACGACGGTGATGTCGAATTCTTCAAGACTCCGAACTACGACTACAATCTCGAGACGACACAGGAACTCTGGACGGATGACAAATCACTTCAGGAATGCCTTAAGCCGCAGAACGACATCGAGTGTGACGACCCGGTGGTAAAGAGTTATTCAGACGACATCTGCTACGGTGCGAAAGACGACTGGGAAAAGGTCTTCAGGATCTATACATACATCACGACACAGATGGCTTACGACGACGTCCAGGTCGAAGACAACTTTACGGTATACCATGACGGTGCCAAGTGCCTCACACGCCGCGGCATCGCGATATGCGAAGGCTTCTCCAACCAGTTCGTGGCATTCTGCCGTGCACAGGGCATCCCTGCGGTAGTGCAGTTCGGCATAGGTTTCTCCACATACGACGATCTGATCGATCTCGATGAACTCGAATCGATAGATTCCGATCATGCGTGGGCTGCCGTATATCTCGGCGGTGAGTGGTTCTATGTCGATCCGACATTCGATATCGGCTGTTACTACGAAGGCGAAGCATGGGATGACGGATATTTCGATGAGGTCACGCCCGGTTATGCCTTCTATCTTCTTCCGCTCGAGGCAATCTCTTTTGATCACAAGATCCTGGATGCCGATACACTGCACGGTGTCGAAGAGACGGGTTCCTGCGGAGACAACGCGACATACGAGATAACCAGGGATGGAACCATTACGATCTACGGATCGGGTGAGATCAAACTCCCGGACGGCTGCAACTGCTTCAACAAAGTAGTCTTTGCTCCTGATTCGAACATAACGGCCATAGGAGATGACTGCTTCATCGACTGTGACCTGATAACGTTAGTCGTGCTGCCGAATACGATCAAGAGTATAGGGGATTCGGCCTTCTATACATGTGAAGACCTGCAGTATGTCTACATTCCCGAAGGTGTCACGTACATAGGCCAGCAGGCCTTCGACTTCTGCGATGAGCTTGCGTATATCAGGGTTCCCGATTCGTGCACCGAATTGGGCAACTGGGCGTTTGACGATACGAACAGGCTCTATCTGAGCATCCCTTCAAATCTCAAGTCCTCAATAACCGGATACTACTGTGATCCCATGTACTTAGAAGTACGGTAAAGACGTGTCATACATTGAGTTTCGCAACGTAAGCAAGATATACAGGACGGGCTCTGTCGAAGTGCGCGCTCTTGACGGCTGCGAGTTCTTCATCGAGAAAGGCGAGCTCTGCGTCATAGTCGGACAGTCCGGTGCGGGCAAGACCACTCTCCTCAACATACTTGGCGGCATGGATACCCTCACGAACGGCCAGGTCTTCCTGGACGGCAGGGAGATATCCGCGCTCCAGACCAAAGAACTTGCGAAGTTCAGAAGAGAGAACGTCGGATTCGTCTTCCAGTTCTATAACCTGATATCCAACCTCACGGCATATGAGAACGTCGAGATGGCAGCGCAGCTTGTAAAAGATCCTATAGACTGCGACCTTCTCATGAACGAAGTCGGCCTTGCAGACAGAAGGAACAACTTCCCCGCACAGCTGTCGGGCGGCGAGCAGCAGAGAGTTGCGATAGCAAGGGCGATCGCAAAGAACCCCAAGCTGCTTCTCTGCGACGAGCCTACGGGCGCTCTCGATTACCAGACGGGCAAGCAGATCCTGCACATGCTGCAGCATCTTTCCACTGATAAGAAGATGACCGTTGTCATCATCACCCACAACTCGGCGCTGACCGCCATGGCAGACAGGGTCATAAGGGTGAAGAACGGCAAGATCACGAGCAACGTTATAAACACCAATCCTGTGAACGTGGACAACATAGAGTGGTGACCTGATGTCTCTCTACTGGAAACTGATATTCAGATCGATAAAGGGAAGCCTGCCGAGGTTCCTTGCCATCTTTGCGATCATCTGTCTGGGCGTCGGTTTCTTCACGGGACTCAAGGCGACGACGCCTTCTTTCTACAAGACTGCCGAAGAGTACATAACGGACACAAACCTATACGATTTCAGGCTCATATCCACCATCGGATTTGACGAAGACGACATAACGAGGCTCAAGGCTTCGACGGGCGCCGATGTATGCACGGGCTCAGTCTTCTGTGATGCCGTGGTCGGCATGAGCGGAGAGGAAGACCTGTTTACTGTAAGATTCCAATCGATAACCGAAGGCGTCAACGAAGTGACGCTTACCGCAGGAAGGATGCCTTCCGCGCCTAACGAGATACTGGGCGATGCGTTTATGATGGATGAGGAGTCGATCGGAACAGTTATAACCATTGCTCCCGAAAACAAGCCCGCAACGATAGACGAGATGTGTGAGGGCGAATATGTGATCGTGGGACTTGCCAGATCACCTCTTTACATGAACTTCCAGCGCGGCACGACGAGCGTGGGGACGGGTAAGATCCAGCTGGTGTTTTTCGCGCAGGAAGAAGGATTTGATTTCGAGTACTACTCGGAGGTCTATCTTGGGTACAACAACTCGCCCGTGCCGTATTCGGACGAGTACGATGCGTGGGCCGATGCAAAGGTTGATGAATTGGAACCCGTTCTTGACCAGATAATAATGCAGCGCTTTAACGGCCTTCTCGAAGACGGTTACAGCGAGATAGAAGATGCCGAGAATGAGTTCGACCAGGAGCAGCAGGATGCCAAGGATGAACTTGCGGATGCGAAGATAGAACTGGACGATGCCCTGAAGGAATTAGAGGACGGCCAGAAAGAATACGATGACGGCGTGGCAGAGTTGGACGATGCCTGGAAAAAACTTCAGGATGCGAAGTCCGAACTTACTTCCAACAGCGTTCTTCTGGGTGCGGCAAAGAGCAAGCTCGATTCCGCGAAAACACTCCTCGACAGCACCAAGGCAACTCTCGACGAGTCTGCAGGCCAGCTCGAGACATGGAAGCAGGGACTTGATCAGGCTCAGGCGGAGATCGATTCCGGCCTTGCACAGATGGGCATTACCGCAGACCAGCTCCCGGGTCAGATAGATACTCTCAACGCATCCATCGAGATGGTGGAAGCGCAGATCCTGCAGCTCAAGCAGTACGAGGAAGCGGGCATGGATGTTACGACCGAGATGAGCCAGGCAAACATCAATCTTGCTCAGCTCGACGCAATGCTCGAAGCGTGCAATCAGATGGCTTCCGGCATGGCAGAACTCGAAGCGCAGAAGGCCGCTTACGAGGATGCAAAAGCGCAGTATGACGCGGGACTCGAACAGTACAACGCAGGCTATGCGGAATACCAGGCAGGCCTTGCGGATTATGAAGCCGGACTTGCACTCTATAACGACGGAATGGATAAATACAACCAGGGCCTTGCAGACTACTACGAGGGCAAGGACAAGCTCGATGAAGCTGCCGAGGAACTCGAAGACGGCTGGGCAGAATACTACGACGGCTTAGATAAATATAACTACGGCATGAGCACTCTGAACTCGGAGGCGATGATACAGGCAAGCCTTCAGATAGACAGTGCGTACACGCTCATCGAAGCGGTAAAGGAACCTGACACATACGTGCTCGGAAGAGACACGAATGTCGGTTATGTCTGCTTTGACAACGATGCCCAGATCGTAGACGGAGTCGCATCCGTGTTCCCGGTGTTCTTCTTCATGATCGCGGCGCTGGTATGCTCCACCACGATGAGCAGGATGGTCGGCGATGAACGCAACCTGATAGGCACGATGCGCGGTTTGGGTTACACGGAATTTGCGATCGTAATGAAGTATGTCATCTACTCCGGCAGTGCTGCCGTCCTCGGATGCGTATCGGGCTATCTCGGAGGCATCAAACTGTTCCCGTGGGTCATCTGGGAAGTGTACAGGATGATGTACGGTTTCGCCGATGTCTCGTTCAGGAGCAGCACGCTGATGTTCGTCATAGCATTCGCATTGTCTTTGCTCTGCACGGTTGGCGTGACGGTCATGACCTGCATGTCCGAGCTTACCGGAATGCCCGCGGAACTCATAAGACCGAAAGCACCGCCCCCGGGCAAGAGGATACTTCTCGAGAGGATCGGATTCATCTGGGCGAAAATGCGTTTCCTGCACAAGGTATCCGCACGTAATGTCTTCCGTTTCAAGAGAAGGATGTTCATGATGATCGTCGGCATATCAGGTTGCACCGCGCTCCTCATTACGGCGTTCGGTCTTTACGATTCCATCTGCAATGTTGTAGGCGATCAGTACGACAACATACTCAAGTTCGATATAGATGTAACCTTTGATGACAGTGCTTCCGAAGAAGATATCCGCGGTGCGGCGCAGTATGCGGATTCAAAGTACGGCATTGATTCCGTGTCGGGCATCATCATGGTCGAACGCGCCAAGAACGACGGCGGCGGATACATCAGAGATGTCAGCATGTTCATATCCGATGATGCTACGATGAACGACATCTTCGGTCTCCGCGATTACAAGACAAAAGAACTGATGCCCTGGCCTGCCGACGGCGAGGTGGCGGTAAGTTCCAAGATGGCAGAGAAGAACAACCTCAAGGTCGGAGATACCATCAAGATCCTCGTGGGAGACGATGAGACACCGGTGAACTTTAAGGTCGGAGAGATATTCACCAACTACACATATCACTATGTCATGATGACGCCTGCGACTTTTACGGAAGCAACGGGGAAGACCTACCAGCCTAAGGAACTTCTCATCATGTTCGGAGATGATGTCACCGTATCGCCGTACGACTACGCAAACTACATCGCCGGCAAATACGATGTCACGACATGGTCGGCATCCATTGACTCACGCCTCAGCTTCTCGAACACGATGGAGAGGATGAACTACATTATCGTTCTCGTCGTATGCTGTGCTGCGGCACTCGCGTTCATCGTGCTGTTCAACCTTAACAACATCAACATTACGGAACGTATAAGGGAGATCGCAACGCTCAAGGTCATGGGCTTCTATAGGAACGAGACAGGCGCATACGTCACGCGCGAAAACCTCATTCTCGTCCTCATGGGATACCTCGTGGGAATACCTTTGGGTTTTGCACTGCACAGATTTGTCATGGCGCAGATCGAGATGGACATCGTAACGTACGATGTCAGGATCGCCTGGCCGAGTTTCTTCTATGCACTGGGACTTGTACTGCTGTTCTCATTCATCGTCGATCTCATCATGAGAGGCAAGATCGAAAAGATCGACATGACTGAATCTCTCAAAAGTATTGAATAAAAACCCGGCGATTAACACGTCGCCGAGCGGACTTCCGCACAAGCGAAGCGCGGAGGACTAAAGCGAGGCGATGGGTTAATCGCCATTCATCCACGTCTGATGGTAATACTTGCGGCGGTATTCTTCCGGCGTCATACCCGTAGTCTTCTTGAATACCTGAATAAAGTGTGACTGCGAAGAGAATCCGAGGTAGTTTGCGATGGAAAGGGAAGACTCGTCGAGGTGCCTGAGCATGTTGCAGGCAACGTCTATCTTCTGGTTCCTGATATAACGGCTCAGGGTAATTCCCATCTCCTGCTTGAAGAGCTTGGACAGATAACTCGAATTAAGGGACAGAGCATCTGCGATCGATTCGACAGTGAGGCTCTCCTGGATGTGTGATCTGATGTAATCTATCGCCATTACGATGTGACGGGATACGACCTTGTTCTTGCTCATCTCGTTCATCTTGCGGCAGTAGTGCCTGAGAAGAGTCATCTGCAGATCGATGATCTCGTTTTCGGATGTGGCATCGTCAATGAGTTCGATATAGATGTCGCTTAAAGTATATGCCGTGGAGATTTCCATGCCGGACTCGATACAGAAACGCGATACGAGCGCTGCGAGGATGGTGGCATGGTACTTGCGGTTCTGAAGTTCGTTTGAGCTGAGACGGCCAAGTTTTATTCTATGGCCAAATCCCTTGAGTCTGTCTTCCAGTTCCTTGGTATTGCCGCTGGCAACGATCTCATAGAAATTGATCTCTCTGTTATATGCTTCCTGGCGTGCGGTGGATTCACCGTCGTCCATCAGTCTTCTCGCCAATTCTTTATCTACATTCATCAAATGTTATCCCCCTCAACCGGTTTTACTGACAATTCCTACAACAATTATATCGTTTTTTTGATATATGGGAAAATTGTTTGAGAATATTTATTTTTGCAAACAAAATCTAAAAACTTGTTTTATTATAAGGTAAACACAATACAATGGAGGATTCTCGAGATGGCATTTAAGGCACCTACCTCAAACGAAATCACCCCCAGAGAGATGAACAACATGAATCTGGTAAAAGAGCTTGCTGCCGAGTGCGCAGTGCTCCTCGAGAATGACGGAACGCTTCCGTTAAGGGAAGTGGGCAAGATCGCCCTCTTCGGCAACGGCGCACGCCACACGGTAACAGGCGGCACGGGTTCCGGTGAAGTCAATTCCAGATATGTAGTATCAGTAAGTTATGCCCTTGAAGAGGCAGGTTTTGAGATCACGACAGGCAGCTGGCTCGAAAGATACGAGCAGCAGCTCGGCGCATACACGGCAGAGTACAAGGAGCGCGTGGCAGAATACGCACGTGAGAACAACGTTGCCCTGGCAAATGCGTATTTCGAGAACAGTTTCGGCACGCCGCCCCTTCCGAGGATCGAAGAAAGTGATGTCGATCCTTCCGCGACGACGGCGATCTATGTCCTCGCGAGAGACTCGGGCGAAGGCGCAGACCGCAAGCCCGAGGCAGGCGATTACTACCTCTCGGAAGACGAACTTTACAATATCGATTTCATAAGAGAACACTACGAGAAGGTCATCGTCCTTCTTAACGTCGGCGGCATAATCGACATGAAGGAACTGAAGAGCAGAAGGGTCAACTCGATCCTCCTTATCTCCCAGACAGGCAACCTCGGCGGTTACGTCGCAGTCAACATTCTTACGGGCAAGAGCAATCCTTCCGGCAAACTCACCGATACATGGGCAAAGGACTTCGAGGACTATCCTTCGAGCGAAGACTTTACGAGCGGCGACGTGGATGACAAGTTCTACAAGGAAGGAATCTATGTAGGCTACAGATATTTCGATTCGTTCGGCATCGCACCTATCTATCCGTTCGGTTACGGCAAGTCATACACGACTTTTGACATGGCGGTCGAGTCTTGCGAGATCGCAGGCGACCTGTTCACGGTCAACGTCCAGGTTACCAACACGGGTGCGGAGTTCGCAGGCAAGCAGATCGTGCAGGTCTACTACTCGGCACCTGAAGGAAGGATCGACAGGCCTTATCAGGAACTCATCGCGTTCGCGAAATCATCCCTGCTCGAACCCGGTGCATCCGAGACACTGAAGATCTCGTTCAAGCCTTCGGACATGACATGCTACGATACCATCACGACCTCCAAGGTGCTCGAGGCAGGCGACTATCTCATCAGAGTCGGAACGAGCTCACGCGAGACAAAGATCTGTGCGGTCATCAGAGTGGCTGAGGAGATCGCAGTCGAGAGACTGAACAACCATTTCCCTGACAACATGGAATACAGATTCGACGATATGACGAATCCCGGAACCGGCAAGGAGATGAGAGCAAACCTCGACGGAAGACAGCTTGCCGAGGCGCAGGTATTCGAACTCGAGGGAAGATACGTCAGAAGAAAGACCGTCCGTTACAGCGGCGTTAAGGAAGAATACAACGATACAAGCTTTGACGATGACTATACGATCAGAGGCGTCATCGGACGTCACTGCGGCATGAGCCAGCTCGTATCCAAGCTCACAGTCGAGGAGATGGCTGATATCTGCGTCGGCAAATACAGCGTTAACATCGAGAGCGGCGTCGTATTCTCAGCTTCTTCAAGAGTGCCCGGTGCCGCATCCGAGACATGCGACAAGTATGCGGTCAAGAGAGGTATCGAGCCCATCATAATGGCTGACGGCCCTGCCGGCCTAAGGCTCCAGCCGCACTTCAAGGCTACCCGCGAGACGGAAGATGAGGATGAGAAACTCCTGCCCGGCGGCGAAGTCTTCGGCATGATCAATAATCCGTTCCCGGAAGAGACTCCGGCTGATGCCATCGATTACTACCAGTACTGCACGGCGATCCCGATCGCTACGGCTCTTGCACAGACCTGGAATCTGGATCTGATCGAAAAGCTCGGTAAGATGGTCGGAACAGAGATGGAAGCTTTCGGCGTGCACCTCTGGCTTGCACCCGGCATGAACATCCACAGGAACCCCCTGTGCGGAAGGAATTTCGAGTACTATTCAGAAGATCCTGTCCTGACGGGACTCTGCGCTGCCGCTGACACTAAGGGCGTGCAGTCCGTCGAGGGAAGAGGCGTTACGATCAAGCATTTCGCGTGCAACAACTGTGAGACCAACAGGATGTTCAGCAATTCCCATGTATCCGAGAGAGCGTTGAGGGACATGTACCTCAAGGGATTTGAGATCTGCGTCAAGGCAGAGCAGCCCTGGGCCATAATGGCTTCCTACAACCTCATCAACGGTACGCATGCCGCAAACAGTTACGAACTGCTGACGAGCGTCCTCAGAGACGAGTGGGATTTCGAGGGCGTAGCTATGACCGACTGGTACTCGTCTTTTGCCGATGTTGACTTCCTCGGATACACCAAACCGATCTACAAATATCCAACCGCAGCTTCACGAACTTGTGTATATGCGGGCTGCGATCTGCAAATGCCTGGTTGTCCCGCCAACGTCAGTGATATAATTGATGCGGTCAGAGACAACAAGATATCCAAGGCCGACCTTCAGGGTTGCGTCATGAATATCCTTAGACTCTGCATTAAATGCGTCTAAAGGAAACAAGATCTTAAATGTACGAAGAATACGATTCAGAGACCATGCTCGCGCGCTATGACAGGGACGCGAACACGGTCAAACTTGAATGGAAAAAGGAAGCTTCAGGCGACGATTACAGAACACCGTTGATGCACACGGCCGAGCTCATCAGGAAGCACGGCTGCGATACGATGATCATCGATGCCGGAAAGCTCGGCAAGGTTAACGACCCCGATAAGAACTGGAGTTCGAAGGTACTGCTTCCCGCACTGGTAAAGGCAGGCCTCGAAGAAGTCATATTCATTGGTGAAGATCCGGGCGGGAATTTCAAGGACAAGATAAAGGTCAAGACCGCAGCTTCGATGGAAGAGGCGGAAGATCTCCTCAAGAAGGAAACTCATCCTTCCGCGGAAGTCTCTGCGATGAATAAGGAACAGGCCATCGAGTATCTCGGCCTCGAGAAGGGCGCCACAAAAGAAGAGATCGACGACAAGTTCTATCTCCTGGTAATGAGATACCGCAAGTCCAAGGACGAGGATGCCGAGCAGAAACTCGCAGACCTGTCCTGCGCATACCACATCGCGAGCGGCAGGAAGGAAGAGGAAGAGCAGCGCGAGATCGCACACGAGCAGGCGAAGAAGTATTTCGGCAAGACATCCGAGGAATGGAAGACATTCTTTGGTTACAACTGGATCAAGTTTGTACTTGGTGCCGGCATACTGATCTTCGTTATCGGCCTCGTAAACTTCTTTGCAGGCAACGACAATTCGTGCACGGTTATATCGTTCGGCAACTTCGGCCACAGCGCATCCTACATGACATCAGTCCTCGAACTCTACGGATACACCAACCCCTATGTCGCTTCGGTGGACTATGTCGTACCGAACACGGAAGGCCAGGAGAACCAGGCTTATGCGGACCAGACACTCGCAGCGTTCTTATCCGCTGACCCGAACGTCCTCATCACAGACGAGATGACATACGTCTACTACTTCTCGCAGTTCGCGGATCTTGCCGACGTCTATGAGATCATGCAGGAAGAACTTCCGCAGTCGACACTCGACATGCTCACGCCCGTTTACATGAGCGAGCTTGAGGCATACAACCTCACGAAAACATACTACGAGCAGATCTACGAAATCCAGGACTACGACAACGAGGTCGACGTCGACATGCTCTCTGACGTGCCCGTCCTGATCGGATTTGAGATAAAGGATGCGGATGTCATCGAGAAGTTAGGTTACGAGAATCGCTGGCAGAAGCAGCCGGCTACCCTGATCTTCGGAATCTATGCTAATACGTCTTCGATGGCAGACAGCACGCAGGTGCTGATAACGCTTCTGAAGGCTGCAGGTTAAAGTCCGGTCAGGTCCTTCAGACCTGAGACTTCATCTTTGGTAAGTTCTCTCAAGGCACCGCAGTCCGCGGTGCCTTCTTTTATCGTTATGTTTCCGAGCGAGAGTCGGCGGAGCGCAGTCACTTCCTTGCCGAACTTTGCAAATATCCTTCTTACCTCATGAGTCTTGCCTTCAGTGAGGGTGATGTATGCCCTGCCGTCTTCTGTGGGGCGGACCTCTGAAGGCGAGAGCTTTACGGGCGTGTCCATGTCGGTGAGAGTGACGCCTTCTGCGACCTTGCTGATCTCTTCTTCGGTCCACGCGGACCCGTCATAACTAACGAGATATATTTTCTTTATCTTATATTTGGGAGACTGCAGCCTGTGCGAGAGCGTGCCGTCATTGGTGATGATGAGAAGGCCTGTCGTGTGATAGTCGAGCCTTCCGACGGGTGACAGCTTGCGCCCTCTGAGGTTGTCGGGGATGAATTCTCCGACGCAGGTAAGGCGCGGATCTTCCATGGCTGTCAGCACTTCGTCGGGTTTATCGAGCAGGAAGTAAAGATACTCATCGGAACTTACCGGCTTGCCATTGTAGATGACCTCGTCTTTGACAGATACCTGGAGGTCGCCCTTCCTGGCCGTGACGCCGTTGACGCTGACAGCGCCGCCCGCGATGAGCGAGCGCACTTCGGATCTTGTGCCGAATCCTGAATTTGCCAGCATTTTGTCTAGTCTCATGAGATGATTATAAATCAATATGAGGTATAATTCTGCTATGGAAGATTTTGACCGCAAGTGGAGTGAATTCGAAGATAAGTGCAGGGCCTGCAATAACTGCGGGCTCCGTGCGGGTGCGCAGAACGTCGTCATCTACAGAGGCGGCAGGCACGCGCCGCTCATGATCGTCGGCGAGGCGCCCGGCGAACAGGAGGACATCAAGGGCATACCTTTCTGCGGAAGGTCCGGCCAGCTCCTGCAGAACCTTCTGGGATCCTATGGTTTCGACGAGAAGGATTACCACATCTGCAACATCGCGAAATGCCGTCCGCCCCAGAACCGCCGTCCCACCCCGGAAGAGATCCATGCCTGCAAGCCTCTCCTGGCTGAGCAGTTCATGATGGTCCGCCCGAAGGTCATCCTGCTCTGCGGTTCGACCGCGTACGAAGGTTTCTTCGGTACCAAGCCCGTAATGCGTGATGTCCGCGGCAAGTTCATCGAGAAGAACGGTTATTACATCATGACCACATACCACCCGGCATTTGCCCTCCGCAACCCGAAGAACAAGATGCCGATATACGAAGACATGGGCAAGGTAAGGGCCAAGCTCGAGGAGATCGGAGCGCTTCCGCCGCTCAGTCAATAAATATATTGATTTTGGTTTTGGCGTGTGGTATATTTGCCTAGTCGCAAAATACTGCCGAATGGTGTAACGGTAGCACATCGGCCTCTGACACCGCTAGTCAAGGTTCGAATCCTTGTTCGGCAGCCAAGCGACAGACCGCAGATCCTTTAAGGGTTTGCGGTTTTTTTATGTAATCTCGGGCCTGTGTTATACTGTGCATTATTTAATGGTGGGTAACAGGAATAATGGAAAACAAAGTTCATTGGATAAAAGGAAAGACTGACAACTGCTATCTTGTCGTAAGCGGCAGAAATGCAGTCCTTGTCGATACCGCTAGCGGCGAGAGCTTTGACCAGGTGCTGGCAGAGTGCAGCAAGTATGACATGAAGCTCATCGTGCTCACGCATGTGCATTTCGACCATGCGGAGAATGCGGCCAGGCTCGCGGAGCATTTCGATATTCCCGTGGCATACCATCCCGCGGACGAAGAACTCTTCGTAAGTTTTGACAAGCAGCCGATGACGTCGTACGGCCTGGTCGGCAAGGTCGTGCTCAGTACGTCTCTTAAGGTGCTCAGGCAGACCGAAGTGGTAAAGCCTGCGAAGACCTTCTATGTCAAGGAAGGCGACAGCCTGTCAGAGTACGGGATCGATGCAAAGATAATCGAACTTCCCGGACACACCAAGGGTTCGATAGGCGTCGATGTCGGAGGCACGGACCTTATCGTCGGCGACGCGCTCGACAACTGGATAACGCCTGCAACAGGGCACCTATACTGCGATAAGGAAGCCTTGGAAAAGAGCGCGGCAAAGATCCGCGCTCTAGGCCCCAGGACTATATACTACGGACACGGAAAACCGTCGATCAATAAAGGATAATAGCTCTGCGTGATAAGTATAACCGCTGGGATTTGGAAAGCAGAGGTTCAGTTTTGCTCCCGTGTATCTCAGAATGATACGGATTGTTTTTGGTTGGAAGGTATTTAAGATTTGCGCGGATTAATAAGCAATCAGATACTTGCAACGAGGCGATCATACCAATGAATCTTTTATGCATTGAAGCAATAACGGTTGCTTCATCCCGCATATTACCCCTATCGACTGACAATCCCTTTGGATCAGCAAAAGCGGCCGAAGAGATTGTACCGTCTTGCCGCAAGAACATGGATGCCGTTTCAGGTGGATATACTGCTCGGTAAAGAATCTCTTCGGGAGGAAACCGATCATCCATAGAAAGCAATGACTCTCTCGTTAATCGATGCTGCTGTTGCACGAATTGTCTCGGTATATTCCTTTCCGTCGTATGGCGCTACAAAGACTTCGGCTTTGTCAGTCGTTCCAATCTCGATCTCCATATGATCATGGAGCGAATTATCGAATTCAAGCTGAATAGTCTCAAGTGCAGTAGGAAATATCTCAGGCTGGATCGTCAAGGCTTTCAGAAGTGCGCGTGTCTTCTTGATGATAATATCCGGTATCTTAGGAGCGCCGTTGCCATTCCAGTTATCATTGAGAGCACTTATCTCTTCAAGCTTCTTGAGGTTCTTTGCCTTTGCCGAAGTCTCGGATACGGACTCTCCGGCTTTTGCTGCAACTGACTTGATCTGAGAATAGTAAGCAGGCAAAGTGCCTTTGCTGAGCTTCATGTATTCCTTCTCTGAAATGATGACAATGTTCTTCCCGGACTTGCGGGGAACGATTATCACTTCGCCTTCATATGCCTTATCAAAAAAAGATTTGATATTGTTCCTGATCTCTATCTGCTTTGCGATCATTGAATTATCCTCCATAAACACGTACATAAAACCGTACGCTTTTGCGTACATTATATTACCGCGCAATTGATAATGCAATATCGGCCGAACCGAAAGTTTTTTGAACTGGTGTATAATCTTGCCTATGCAGACAGTATTTGAATCAGCCAACATACGTTTCGTCTTGTTCACGGAAGAACTCGTGGATGAGTATCTTACGATGGTCAACGACATCGAGCATGTCGCAAAGTACATCGGCGAGAGAAGGACTCCCTACACGAAGGAAGAGGAGCTTGAGTTCATCAGGAACCAGAAACTCATGCAGCCTTACACCTACTCGATGATCGAGAAGGCGACCGGCGAGTTCATCGGCAACACGGGCTTTATGAACGTCAAGGACGGCGAGGCGGAATTGGGCATCGTAATAACTTATGCAAAGCAGAACGCAGGCTTCGGCGCAGAGGCCATTAACAGCCTGATCAATTACGGATGGAACAACCTTCCGATCAACCGCGTCTACCTCGAAGTGTATATCGATAACGACAGGGCGATACATCTCTATGAGAAGTGCGGCTTCACTGAATATAAGCGCACCGACAAGGACATCTTCATGGAGATAATCTCTCCGCCGAGGTTTTAAGTCATGCGCAAGTTCACGGTAACATCCGATCAGAGCGGCAAGCACGTCGTAAAGGCGTGCCTGGATGCATTCCCGATGCTGAAGTCATCGGAACTCTTCCATGCCCTGAAGCGTAAGGACATAAGAGTTGACGGTAAGAAGATCTCTCAGGACATTGCGGTCAGGGAAGGCCAGGAGGTAGAGGTCTGGCTGCCGGATGATCTTTTCGGACGCAAGGCAGAGAAGGAACCGGAGCGGAAGACTCCCGCATATAAGATCGCTTACGAGACGAAGGGCCTTCTCATCATCAACAAGCCGCAGGGCCTGGCGGTGCACACAGGCAAGACGGTCTCTGACGGCACTCTGATCGACCTCATAAGAAGGGACACCGGCTTTAAGCAGGCAGAGTTATGCCACCGCATCGACATGAACACCGGCGGGCTCGTGATGGTCGCCAAGAACAAGAAGGCTTTAGAAGATGCCGTTGCTTTATTTAAAGATAATCTCATTACTAAGAGGTACCGCGCGATCGTGCTCGGGACTCCCGATGAAGGCGAGCCCGTGGTCTATGACGACGGTACGGTAATGTACGAGATAAAGGCATTCCTTGAGAAGACCAGGTCGGGAGAGGTGTACATTCACGACGAGAAACAGCCGCACGACCTGCCCGTTGCGACGAGGTACAGAGTGGTAAAGACATACAAGCCGCAGATGCCGGGCATCCCCGTGATCTCCGAGATCGAGTGCGAGCTTGTGACCGGCAGGACACACCAGATCAGGGCGCAGTTCGCGCATTTGGGGTATCCTGTTATAGGCGACGGCAATTACGGCAGGAACAAGATCAACGTCGGTTTCAAGGCTGCGAATGGCTCGAAACTCAGGCACCAGCAGCTGTATTCCACGGAGATCCGCGTGGGCAGGGTCCCTGCAGGCAACTGCCACGCCGACATGTCAGGCAAAGTATTTAAGATAGCACCCGAGTACGAACTTGATTTCGCGGACCTCGGGATCAAGAGGTAAGAAAGATATGACAGACTGCGTATTCGAAGTTCATTCGGGAATGTATGACGAGCCCTTCTATGCGAGCGGTTCGTACGACGAGAGCGGCGACTTCATCAAGTACATGTGGCGTGAGAAGCACAGCGAGAAAGAGGAGATGTCCGATTTCTCCCTGACGCTCGACAAGAGGACCAAGGTCGCATCCGTTACCAGGAACGGCGACATCAACTCCATCATGAACTTCGATCCCGAGAACGATACCCGCGGAGCGCTCAATACAGCCTGGGGAATAATAGACGTTAAGATCACCACGCATTACGTAAATATACCCAACGCGCTTACCAATGCGGTCGAGATAAGCTATACGATAGATCCCGGAAGCACAGAACCCGTAAAAAACACCTTTTTGATAAAAAGGCTCTTGCAAAGTGTTTGAGATTATTGTATTATCTTCAAGCATTGTTTAGAGAAAGGACGGAGGTGAAGACGAATGGCACATCCGAAGCGTAAATGGTCAAAGGCAAGGACTGCTCGTCACAGAAGCGCATGGAAGCTGACTATGCCGGGTTTTGTTGAATGTCCCCAGTGTCATGCTAAGATGCTTCGCCGCACTGTTTGCAAGAACTGCGGTTTCCTGGATAAGAGACAGGTTATCAAAGTCGGCGAAGAAGTCTGAGAATAAGACATTTGATTACACGAAGGCAGTGCACAAACAAGGGCGCTGCCTCTTTTTTTGCTAGAAGAGGTCACAAGGCATGAGCAAACCCGTAGTAGCTATAGTCGGACGCCCGAATGTGGGCAAGTCGAGCTTGTTCAACACACTTTACGGAGAGAGGATATCGATCGTTCACGATACCCCCGGTGTTACGCGTGACCGTATATACGCCGATGCCGAGTGGCGCGGCAGACAATTCATAATGATAGATACCGGCGGAATCGAGCCCGGCGACAACGAGGATTACATCTTGAAGCAGATGCGTATCCAGGCCGAGATAGCAATCGAGACCGCCGATGTTATTTTGTTCATCACGGACCTTCACGCAGGCCTTACCGCCGCCGACGAAGAGATCGCGGTCATGCTGAGAAAAGCAGGCCGTCCGGTCGTCGTTGCGGTCAACAAGGTCGACACCGTAGGAGATCCGCCGGCAGAGTACTATGAGTTCTACCAGCTGGGCCTGGAGAACGTCTGCAGTATCTCCGCTGCACACAGGCTGGGCCTCGGCGAGATGCTCGACATGATCTTCGAGCAGTTCCCCGATACGGAAGACGGCGAGGAAGAAGAAGGCTCCATTAGGGTTGCTCTGATAGGCCGCCCGAATGCCGGCAAGTCTTCTCTTGCCAACAAGATGATCGGCCAGGACAGGAGCATCGTCTCCGACATCGCAGGAACGACGAGAGATACCATCGACTCCGACATCGAAAACGAGTTCGGAAAGTTCACCATCGTTGATACCGCAGGTATGCGCAAGAAGGGCAAGATCGAAGACGTCATCGAGCGCTATTCGATGGTCAGGGCGCTTGCCGCGATAGAGCGTGCCGACGTCTGCGTCATTCTCATCGACGCGACAGAGGGCGTTACGGAGCAGGATACAAGGATCGCGGGCCTGGCTCACGACTCGGGCAAGGCATCCGTATTCGTCATCAACAAGTGGGACCTCATCGAGAAGACCACGGGCACGATGGAGGCCATGGAAAAGATCGTCAAGGACAGGTTCGGCTTCATGGACTACGCACCGGTCCTCTTCATCTCGGCAAAAACAGGTCAGCGCGTCGACAAGCTCTTCAAGCTCATCACGACCGTCAACGAGAACGCGAGCAAGCGCCTTACGACAGGCGTTTTGAACCAGATGATCAGCCAGGCGGTAACGCTTGTTCCGACTCCCCAGGACAAGGGCAGACACCTTAAGATCTACTACGGTACGCAGGTCAGCACGAAGCCCCCGACGTTCGCACTTTTCGTGAACGACAAGAAGCTGTCCCACTTCTCTTACGAGAGATATCTGGAGAACCAGCTCCGCAGTAACTTCGGCTTTGAGGGCGTTCCGATCAGGTTGCTACTTAGAAACAAAAACGGCAGCGACGAGTAATTATTTTGGTAAAAATGACAGTGAGTAATTGCGCCTCGTAAGTAGCAAAATATTACCGGCTTATTTTTACGCGTTTTTATTTATATCAGGAGAATTAGTATGGCAGTACAAAAGATCGAGAACATGCGCAACATAGCGATCATCGCTCACGTTGACCACGGCAAGACCACTATAGTCGACTCCATGCTCAAGCAGGCAGGCGTATACCGCGAGAACGAAGCGGTCGTCGAGCAGGTCATGGACAGCAATGACTTGGAGCGCGAGCGCGGAATCACGATCCTCGCAAAGAACACTGCCATCGATTACAAGGGTATCCGCATCAATGTCGTAGACACTCCCGGCCATGCTGATTTCGGCGGCGAGGTTGAGCGTGTCCTCAAGATGGTAGACGCGGTCCTCCTCGTAGTAGACGCTTTCGACGGCCCGATGCCCCAGACGAGATTCGTTCTGCACAAGGCATTAGGACTCGGCCTCAAGCCCATCGTCTGCATCAACAAGATCGACCGTCCCGACGCACGTCCCCTCGAGGTCGTTGATATGGTACTCGATCTTTTCATCGAACTCGGCGCTGACGAAGACCAGCTCGAGTTCCCCATCGTATACACATCCGGTAAGGTCGGTCTTGCGACCACGGATATCAAGGAGTTCGAAGAGGGCAAGCAGCTCGACTTCACTCCGCTCCTCGACGCAGTCGTCGAGTACACACCCTGCCCCGAGGGTGATCCCGAAGGCCCCATGCAGCTGCTCGTATCCAACATCGACTCCGACCCCTATGTCGGCAGGATCGGTATCGGAAGAGTTGAGCGCGGCACGATCAAGCAGGGCGAGAATGTTGCACTCGTAACTTACGGCACAGAGGACAAGCGTAACGCGAAGGTCGTCAAGCTCATGCGTTTCCACAACCTCGGAAGAGAGGAGATCAAGGAAGCATCTATTGGCGAGATCGTCTGCGTTGCAGGTATCGCTGACATCAACATAGGCGACACTCTCTGCGATTCGGCTAACCCCGAGCCGCTCCCGTTCGTTGCGATAGACGAGCCTACGATCGCCATGACGTTCTCCGTCAACGATTCTCCCTTCGCAGGACAGGAAGGCAAGTTCGTCACATCAAGACACTTAAGAGAGAGGCTCTTCAAGGAGATCGAGACAAACGTCTCCATGAGAGTCGAAGAGACGGATACGACAGAAGCATTCATCGTAAAGGGCAGAGGAGAGCTCCACCTTTCCGTGCTCATCGAGACCATGAGACGTGAAGGATATGAGTTCCAGGTATCCAAGCCGAAGGTCATCATGAAAGAGATCGACGGCGTTCTCTGCGAGCCTGTCGAGAACCTCGTAATCGACGTTCCGGAGGACTTTGTAGGCCCCGTTATGGAGAAGATCGGAAAGAGAAGAGGAGAGCTCGTAAACATGCTTCCTCCGACCAAAGGATACACAAGACTTGAGTTCAGGATACCGTCCCGAGGCCTGCTCGGATACCGTACCGAGTTTTTGACCGACACTAAGGGCAATGGTATAATGAACAGCGTCATAGACGGCTATGAACCCTTCGCGGGAGAGATCGAGACCAGAGGTCAGGGCGTGCTCGTTGCATTCGAGACGGGAACTGCCGTAACCTACGGATTATACAATGCCCAGGACAGAGGTCCGCTCTTTATCGGATCCGGAACTCCCGTGTACGAAGGCATGATAGTCGGCGTCAATCCCAAGCCCGAAGATATTACCGTTAATGTCTGCAAGAAGAAGCATGTTACCAACATGCGCTCTGCAGGTGCCGATGAAGCAATGCGCCTCACTCCGCCGCTCAGATATTCGCTCGAGCAGTGCCTCGAGTTCGTTGAAGATGATGAGCTCTGCGAGGTGACACCGCAGTCCATCAGACTGAGGAAGAAGATCCTCAGCAACGACCTCAGAGCCAAGACAATGGCAAAGCTTAAGAAGTAAGAAGGACGCCTGATCCCTTTGCCCGCGGCATGGCGGGGCGTTCTCCGACAATAAAGGTGGAAGTGCGCTGATGCTGCCAAAGAAAATACGAATCGCCCTAAGGATATTGATCATCCTTGTCCTGCTGTTCAGTTTTGCTGTGGCGGGCGTCATCTTCGGCTACAACTACGTCATCTCCCAGGAGGAGCGTTTCGACGCGCTGCAGCAGCAGATCGACGACGGCACGCTCGTGATCGACAAGAACACCGAGGGCGCGGTCGTACTCGTTGTCGAAATGGGTGACTCCACGGGCGACATCGCGGACAAGCTCCTCGAGATGGGCCTCATCAACAACACTTTCGTATTCTCCCTCATGAGCAAGGTAAACGGCTTTGACGGCGCGTATGTTGCCGGCACGCACTACCTCATCCCGGGACTTTCCTACGACGAGATAATGTACTTCCTGACGCTCGAGCCTTCGCAGGTAAAGGTAACGATCCCCGAGGGTACGACTTATGTCGAGCTTAAGGCCCTGCTGCACGATGCAGGTCTTGATTTCGACGACGCAGAGTTCGACGAGTGCATGAATTCGCCTGACCTCTTTGTCGACTACGACTTCATCTCCGCAATCGAGATCGACCCTGACAGAGACTATATCCTCGCAGGTTACCTGTATCCCGATACGTACTATTTCGACGTCAATGCGAGCCCGGAGACGATCATCCGCAAGTTCTTAAACAACATGGAGAACAAGCTCTACGACGAGTACTATATCCGCGCGGAGCAGATCGGAATGAGCATGGATGAGGTCATCACACTGGCTTCGATCATCCAGCAGGAGTCCGGCAAGGTGTCCGACATGATGTACATCTCCGCGGTCTTCCACAACAGACTTGATTCCGAAGACGAGTCTATGAACTATCTCGGTTCTTCCGCTACGATCAACTATCTGGTCGAACTGCAGGGAGGCACGCCTTCGCTGCTGCACACGGAAGAGGAGACCAGCATCGACAGTCCTTACAATACTTACACGCATCCGGGACTTCCCCCGGGACCTATCTGCATGCCGGGCTTAGACGCGATCTCTGCGGCACTTTACCCGGAGCCCAACTGCGGATACATGTATTTCTGCGCTACCGGTGACGGCGGAACAGCCTTTGCCGTAACGCTCTCAGAGCACGAAGCAAACGTCGCGACATACTCACCGAACTGGACGGTCGGTGCGGATGTCTCCGACGATTTCTACGAAGACGAAGAAGAGGGCGAAGGCGAGTAATGGACAGATCCCGCGTTGAAGTCTTAAGTCCCGCGGGTGATCCCGCCAAGCTCCGTACGGCAGTCAGATACGGTGCCGACGCAGTGTATATGGCAGGCAAGAATTACGGTCTGCGCGCACTGTCGGATAATTTCACCGAAGAAGAGATGACGGGCAGCATCGCGTTCGCGCATGCAAACGGCGTCAAATGCTATGTCACGTTGAATGTCATGCCCACCGAAGACGAACTGGGCGGGCTTGATGATGCGATAAAGTTCATCGGAAACAAGTCCGGCGCAGATGCCGTGCTTATCTCCGATCCCGGCATATTCATGCGTGTCCGTGAGCTGTGCCCCGACCTCGAGATCCACATCTCGACACAGGCTTCCGTTACCAACAGCGGTGCCTGCAAATTCTGGGCTGACCAGGGCGCCAAGAGGATCGTCCTCGCACGCGAAGTCACGCTCTCGCAGATACGCAAGATAAGAGACGCCATCCCCGATGACGTCGAACTCGAATGCTTTGTCCACGGCGCGATGTGCGTCGCATATTCCGGCAGATGCCTTCTCAGCAACTACTTTACAGGCAGAAGATCGAACGGAGGTGCGTGCGCCCAGCCCTGCAGATGGGGATACCACGTTGTCGAGGAGAAACGCCCCGACCTCGCGATGCCCGTCGAGGAAGACGAGCGCGGAACATATGTCTTCGGCAGCAAGGATATCTGCATGATCGATCACATCCCCGAGCTCATCGATGCCGGCGTGAACTCGCTTAAGATCGAGGGCCGCATCAAGGGCGACTACTATGCGGCAGCCGTCACGAAAGTCTACCGCGAGGCAGTCGACCGCTACTGCGCAGACCCTGCAGGCTATGCCGTCGACCCGCACTGGCACTATGTCTTGGACAAGGTCGTCCACCGCGATTACGACACCGGATTCTTCTATCAGAGCCCTTCCGCCGACGCGAAGATAGACTACGAGAAATCCTACAACAAGCCCGCATTCGTCGTGGGCATCGTGCAGTCTTTCGATGAGACGACGGGCCTTACCAAGGTCACGCAGAAGAACAAACTCTACAAAGGCGACGTGCTCAATGTGCTCATGCCTTCGGGTTATGTGGAACCTGTTACGGTCGCAGAGCTTTACGACGGGAAGATGCAGCCGGTCGACAGTTGCCCGCACCCCGAAATGACATTCTTCATGAAGGCTGTTGACGGCACCGGCAAGACGGTCTCTCTTCCCGAGATGACTTTCCTGTCGAGAGACGGCGACAAGGACGCAGGGATACTTCCGCAGTAAGATTTGTAATTAAAGGACTTTTAATTTAAACTTTTGCTAATAATAAACAGGACTTAAGGACGAACATATTTTGATCTATTACTTCATAGCAATCCCCGCAGCAATCGCACTCGGTGCCCTCATGGGGTATCTGGATAAGATCCTTTTCGCGAAGTTCCCTGAAGCGTGGCTCCAGGATTACGGCGTCAGCGAGACAGATGTCAACTACCGCATATCCAAGAGGATGAGGATGTTCCCCGAAGCAGTCGTGGCGATGGGCATCAGCGCTGCGATGTACGTGGCTGCGGTGATCTTCCTTAAGCCGGTATATTTCGATACGCCCAAGCCCCTGCACATAGCGGTTATCGTGCTTATGGTGCCGGTGCTCGTGCTCATAATGATGGCGGACAAACTGAACCGCATCATCCCCGACCAGTTCTCGGTCGCGCTCGGCCTTATCGGCATCGTGTCCATCGCAGCGGACCTCGTCGAAGGTTCGATCTGGTTTACACCGGAAGCACCGTGGTACTACCCGCTCGTAAGTAAGATATTGGCTGCCCTGATCGGCGGCGGTTTCCTGTTCCTGGTAGGATTCATCGCACTGACATTCACCGGCAGGGAAGGCATGGGACAGGGCGATATGCGCCTGCTTCTTGCTACCGGCCTCATTACCGGTATGTACGGCCTGATCGTGCTCGTGTATGTGTCGATCTTCACGGCGGTGCTCTTCGCTATTCCGATGCTTATCAAGAAACGCATCAGGATCCAGAAGGAAGAAGAGATGATCCGCAACTCCAAGAACCCGCAGAAACTCCGCCGCGCGCTGGAGATCAAGAAGGCGCGCATGCATTTCGCGGATGACCCGGATTACCTGGCGTTCGGCCCTTTCATCGCGCTCGGCTGCGGTGTGTTCGCCGTTATGGAGCCGGTCTTCCTTGAACAGCTGATGTCCTACCTTTCAGGCCTGGGGGTATTTTTCTGATGGACAAAGTGAGGTCTTTCCTCATAAAGAGTTTCGGCGTTCCGGACCCGATGAACTGGGGCTATCCGGTGATGTTCGCAGCTCTCGGCTCACTTCTGTGTTTCGTCATCTTCCGCGCGGCCTACGCGATCCTTCCGTACGCATCGACTTCGCTCCTGGGTTATTCTTTCTCATCGATAATATTCACGCTCATAGTGTTCGCGGCTCCGGCAGTGTTCCTGTCCAGGAGAGACCCCGTAAGCATCTCCGGCCACTACACGGGCATCGGCGTCCTGCTTCTGGCATTCCTGTCAGGCGCACCTTTGTACCTGATCCGCACCGCTCTGCAGAACGTCACGGTCTTCCTTTGGATGCGCGCCGGAAACTCCGTCGTGTTCCCGTTCCTGTTCTGCTACACGGATGACCATACACCGATCGTGCTCGCACTAGAACTGCTCACCGATACAGTCATCCCGGCGTTCGGCGCGGCACTCTTCTTCTACGGCATCGTCTGGTCTTCGGTCCGTCCCAAGGACAGACGCCTTGCGATGATCATCATCCCGGTGCTCTACGCACTCTTAACACTCGACCTGAATGCGTTCTTCGGCGCGCTCGTCACCGGCTGGTGGCTCTGCGTCCTCCGCAAGAACATCGAAAACATCTGGGGTCCGATCCTCTGCCTCATCGGCAGCCGTCTTACGGGCATCATAATGTCCACCGTCCTCGCACCCGCAGACATCACGACTCTCATCACATACCAGGACATCGCGGTATCGTATTTCTACGCCGCAGGTCCCGCCATCGTTGTCGGCGCTATATTGCTCCTGTTCTTTACCAAGACTCTGGGCGAGTTCAACTTCACCTACAACAACAGCATCTACGGTGATGTCCTCGATGCCGACTTCCGTGAAGAACGCGACCGCACCTGCCCGCCCGCACTGTCCGGCTTCAACATCGCCCTCGCTGTCGGCGTGATCATCATGATCGTAATGTGGGTGTTGATGGTGAAGGGTGTCAGGGCGTAAAACCGGGCAAATCCCCCTTTTGTGCAACCGCTTCACCACGAAAAATGTCGGATTATCGGGATTTATAGCATGGTTTTTCTGTTAAACATGCGGAACTTGTCCTGAAAAATAGTTTTACCCCCTTAAGAATGATAAAATGTGTGCAGTTTATATTGAGGGGGAAGTAAGTTATGGCAACAATTACTTCAAAGCAGTTAGAAGCAATGATGCAGTCGCACGTTAGGGCAGAGACCGGAATGAGTCTCGAGGACGCATCACCCAGGGATTACTGGACAGCCCTTGCGAAGAGCATCGTTGAGATCATCTCGAACAACTGGATCGAGACAAGGAAGA
>JAEEGL014748142.1_pt1 | contig 29875 bp, 25 predicted proteins | sample 9134231 | NCBI WGS metagenome assembly JAEEGL01 (sample SAMN16246548, study PRJNA631951) | gut metagenome | biome: gut microbiome; feature: rumen; material: fiber-attached | host: Bos | place: Iran: Karaj | collected 2018-10
CGAGCGTCGGTTCTTAATGAGCAAGACTTTAGTCGAAGCGAATTTAGAACCGCTACGTGAGTCACGCAGCGAGAGCGTGCCCCAGCGTTGAATCATATTAAGTGGCTGCGTGCCATAGACCCATTCGGAAATGTATATGTTTCCGGAATTAATATGCCTTGCCCCAATACATAAGGGCTTTGGCGGGTTTTCCGCAGCAGACGCAGGTTTCGGAAATGCGTTCCTGGTCAAATGGCATGCACCGGCTCGTTGCCGTTGTGTCTTCCTTGACCTTGTCTTCACAGGCCTGGTCTCCGCACCACATGGCTTTGACAAAACCGGGCTTTTCGTTGATGATTTTCACGAACTCCTCGTAATTTGTAGCCGTGTAGGTATGGGCATCCCTGTGTGCCCTCGCACGCTCTAACATTTCCTTCTGAATACGGTCAAGCATTTCACCGATGGTTGCCTCAATATTTTCTAAGGAAATTTCGGTCTTTTCTCCGTTATCGCGGCGAACGATTACCGCCTTGCCGGCTTCGATATCACGGGGGCCGATTTCCAGACGAAGAGGAACACCTCTCATTTCATGCTCCGCGAACTTCCATCCGGGGCTCTTTTCGGTATCATCCACTTTCACACGGAAGGCCTTCAGCTGTTCCTTTAACTCGAATGCTTTATCAAGCACTCCTTCCTTCTTTTGCTGAATCGGAACGATGACAACCTGTGTGGGTGCTACCTTCGGAGGAAGTACTAACCCGGAGTTGTCTCCGTGTACCATGATGACGGCGCCGATTAATCTGGTGGTCATTCCCCAGGAAGTCTGGTGAACATACTCAAGCTTGTTGTCCTTCGAAGTGTACTGGATATTGAATGCTCTTGCAAATCCGTCGCCGAAGTTATGGCTGGTTCCGGACTGAAGTGCCTTTCCGTCATGCATCAGTGCTTCGATGGTATAGGTTGCAATGGCGCCTGCGAATTTTTCCTTATCGGATTTGCGGCCCTTGATTACCGGGATGGCCAGAACATTTTCGCAGAAGTCAGCATATACGTTTAACATCTGCTCTGTACGCTCTTCGGCTTCTTCCGCGGTGGCGTGAGCCGTATGGCCTTCCTGCCATAAAAACTCTCTGGAACGAAGGAACGGTCTGGTCGTTTTCTCCCAGCGAACCACGCTGCACCACTGATTGCAGACCTGCGGCAGATCGCGGTAGGAATGAACGGTGTTTGCATAATAGTCGCAGAAAAGTGTCTCTGATGTCGGACGCACACACATCCTCTCCTGTAAGGGCTCCAGTCCTCCCTGGGTTACCCATGCAACTTCGGGAGCAAATCCCTCCACATGATCTTTTTCTTTCTGCAAAAGGCTTTCGGGAATGAACATCGGAAGATATACATTCTGTACGCCTGTTTCCTTAAATGCCGCATCCAGCTGGTTGCGAATCAGTTCCCAAATGGCGTATCCTGCGGGACGGATGACCATGCATCCTTTTACGGATGTATAATCGGTAAGTTCCGCTTTCTTCACCACATCCGTGTACCACTGTGCGAAGTCTTCCTCCATCGGGGTGATGGCTTCGAGCTGTTTCTTATCATCTGCCATGACTGTATTTTCTCCTTAAAGACTCCCCCGGAATGCTCCGGGGAAGTTTATTCTTTCTTTCCTTTCCGACGAATCGGTTTTTGATAAATAATTACTGTAATCTCTTTAAAAGTTCTTCTCTCTGCTCTTCGTATCCGGGCTTTCCGAGAAGTGCGAACATATTCTTCTTGTAACTTTCAACACCCGGCTGGTTGAACGGATTTACCCCGAGGATGTATCCGGATACACCGCATGCAAACTCGAAGAAGTAGAAAAGTTCTCCGAGATAGAATTCGTTTACTTCCGGAACGTTAATCATGAAGTTCGGAACCTGACCGTCGGTATGGGCAAGAATGGTTCCCTTCATGGCGCACTTGTTAACAAAGTCAACGCTCTTTCCGGATAAGTAGTTAAGACCGTCTAAATCAACCGGCTCTTCCTCGATGATAATTTCCTCTCTGGAAGTCTCAATGTTGATTACGGTTTCAAAAAGATTTCTGGAGCCGTCCTGAATGAACTGTCCCATGGAATGAAGATCGGTGGTAAGATCCACGCTTGCGGGGAAAATACCCTTCTGGTCTTTTCCTTCGGACTCGCCGTAAAGCTGCTTCCACCACTCGGAAACAAAATGAACGGCCGGTTCGTAGTTTGCTAAAATTTCAATGCATTTTCCTTTTCTTAAAAGAATGTTTCTTGCTGCCGCATATTTTAATGCATCATTGTCTTCGAATGCATTGTTAAGAGCCATTTCTCTTCCTTTTGCGGCACCTTCCATCAGTTTGTCGATATCCGCACCGGATACGGCAATCGGAAGAAGACCTACTGCGGTAAGAACGGAGAAACGTCCGCCGATATCATCGGGTACCACAAAGCTTTCATAACCCTTCTCGGTAGCCAGTCCCTTTAAGGATCCGCGGGCCCTGTCGGTTGTTGCATAAATTCTCTTTGCCGCTTCTTCCACACCGTATTTCTCTTCGCAGAGTTTCTTAAGAACACGGAAAGCGATTGCGGGTTCGGTCGTGGTGCCGGACTTGGAAATCATGTTGATGGAGAAATCCCTGTCTCCGATTACCTGGATTAAATGCTTTAAATAGGTAGAGCTGATGGAATTTCCGACAAAATAAATTTCAGGAGTCTTGCGAACACTTTTGTCTACCACGTTGTAGAAGCTGTGGCGTAAGAATTCGATGGCCGCTCTTGCTCCGAGGTAGGATCCGCCGATACCTACAACTAAAAGAACATCGGAATCGCTCTGGATTTTTGCCGCTGCCTTCTTGATTCTGTCAAACTCTTCTTTATCGTAATTTACGGGAAGGTCAATCCATCCTAAGAAATCGTTTCCCGCACCGGTTTTGCTTACCAATACTTCCTTAGCGTCTAACGCGAGCTTCTTCATAAGTTCCATTTCATGATCTTTCATAAACGGAGCTGCCTTGGAATAATCAAATGTTACCTTGCTCATTTTAAATCCTCCATGATTGATTTGTATTATTATTCGCCATCAAAAAAAAGCGAAATAACCTTTTTCGTACGCCTTTTAGTGTAGCAAACTTGCGTGTATGTTTCAAGTTTTTTAAACACACTTTAAATAAGTAAGTTTACCCTTGAACCACCTTTGTAAATTTGCTATAATTTTTCAGATGAAAAGGCAATTTTTGCCATTTTGTTTTTGTGCGGCAATTTGCGACTATACAACGGACAAAAAGGAAGCACATTCATGAAAAGAATCGTTTTAACAGGCGGCGGTACCGCCGGACATGTAACTCCGAACATCGCTTTATTACCGAAACTGAAAGAGCTGGGATACGAAATTTCCTATATCGGCTCCTATGAAGGTATTGAGAAAAAACTGATTGCCGATTACGACATTCCCTATTACGGAGTGGCAACCGGAAAACTTCGCCGTTATATGGACCCGAAGAATTTCTCCGATCCGTTTCGTGTAATCAAAGGAGTTACGGAAGCGAAGAAGATTTTAAAGGACATTCGTCCTGATGTGATTTTTTCGAAAGGCGGATTTGTATCGGTTCCCGTTGTAAGAGCGGCTTCCTCCATGAAAATCCCCTGCATCATTCACGAATCCGACATGACGCCGGGTCTGGCAAACAAACTGTGCATTCCCGTTGCGAAGAAAGTATGCTGCAACTTCCCGGAAACCGTGGCAAACCTTCCGGAAGGAAAAGCGGTACTTACCGGAACACCGATTCGAAGCGAACTTCTTAAGGGAAATGCCGACGCAGCCTACAAGCTCTGCGGATTTAACAAAGACCTTCCGGTTTTGATGATTATCGGCGGCAGCACCGGCAGCGTTGCCATCAATAAGGAAATCCGTTCTTCCTTACCGAAGCTTTTAAAGGATTTTCAGGTGGTGCATCTTTGCGGAGCCGGAAATATCGACAATCTTCTGCTGACCCAGAAAGGGTATAAGCAGTTTGAATATTTAAAAAGCGAACTCAAAGATATTCTTGCCATGGCCGACATTGTCGTGTCCCGTGCGGGTGCCAATGTCATCTGTGAGCTTTTAGCCTTAAAGAAACCGAATCTCTTAATTCCCCTGCCGGCAAGTGCTTCCAGGGGCGATCAGATTTTAAACGCCGCTTCTTTCGAAGCACAGGGTTATTCTTTGGTTCTTTCCGAAGAGGATATGGACACGACCACCTTAACGGAGAAAATCTACGAACTGTACTGCAACCGCTCCAAATATGAGGAGAATATGGAAAGCAGTTCCCAGTTTGATGCCGTCGGCAAGATTATCGGACTGATTGAAGAGTATTCTTCATCCACCATTCATGTTAAGAAATAAATCAGCGCAAAAACAGCGGAAAGCAGGTATATGTTAAAACAATTATCCATTTATGCGGAAAATAAGAAAGGAACCATGAGAAACATCACGGAAATCCTTTCGGAAGAAAATATCAACATCTGGGGAAGCGTAACGAATGACAGTGCGGAATTCGGGATTATCCGAATGATCGTTTCCGACCCGGATTTGGCAAAAGAGAAACTCGAAAAAGCCGGATATTACTGTAAACTCTGTAATGTCATCGGAATCGAAATGGCCGATGAAGTCGGCGCCTTAAACCGTCTTTTAAAAACTCTTTATGACAGCAACATCAATGTAGATTACATTTACCTGTCCTTTAACCGTGATTCCGGACTCCCCGTGCAGATTCTCCACGCGGACGATACGCCGGAAGTGGAAGACTGCATCCGCTCAAAGGGATTCAAGGTTGTATAACATTTCCCCGGCAGAAAAATCACGATACCGGATGACTACACAAAAATAAGCCGTCACAAATGTGGCGGCTTTTCTTATGCAATACGTCCGAAACAGGCAAACCATGAATGCACGGCATCAGCATAAATCACGGTTTCGGTTTAAATCCAGCTCTTAATTAAAGAAATCCAGGATTTAATCAGTTCGACTTCCTCCCCGGCTTCTTTAATGCTTCTTTCTTCTTTTACCGGACGGTAAATCGGAGCTTCCATAACATCCCTGTCTCTTTTAATGACAAGATATACTTTCTTCTGATCGAAAAAGATGGCGGTCGGGATTCGTTTCGTCAGTTTTTCCACATCCTTATAACGGATGTCGCGGATAAAATCCTCTCCCTCTTTCTGGTTCTCGCAATAAACGCTGAAATGTTTATCAAAATCATCTCTTCCGGATAAAATCTTGCAATAGCCTTCCGGCTGTTCATATTCCGCTCCGCCGATTTTAAAGGTGTCCTGAATAATCTGAAGTTCCTTTTTCAGTTTCGTCCGGTACTCCATGGCAATCAGTACGCAGTTTGTGGTAGCACTTCTTTTATCGTAGCTCAACGTCAGGTCATAACGGAGAAAAGGAATATCCTTGTATACACCGCTGACACAGTCGTTTGCCAGGGCACTTTTGGCTTTCTTTAACATGGAAAACTCCGTGATTTCCTTTATGGATACCTTTTCCTCTTCCGAATAACTTCCCGCACCGAAAGTCTCTTCGAGAATCGGCTTTACATAGGCCTTCTTGTAGGCCAGGGAATATGCTTTGTATTTCTTGTTTTTCTTTAAAAGAACCGGGAGCATGTAAATACAGAAAAATACAAGCACCAGCAGCAGCACCATAAAGACATACCGAAGCGGTGATCCCGGCAGAATTTTAAATTTATAGACAAAAAACAAATAAACGAAGGTTCCGATTAAGGAAACGGCGCACATGATAATCCAGAAAGTTTCAAGTTTCCGGAATTCCAGGCGCATCTTATTCAGTTTCGCTTCCCGGCTTATTTCTTTCTCTTCGCTGGTATTCGGATTCATAAGCATTCTTCTCCTGCTAAGCCCGCATCCGTTTTAAGCGTTCGCATGCGGCTTTTTTATGTTTCATCCGTCTTATTATTTTAAGGAAAGCAGACTGCACAGTTTCTTCTGATCTTCCTCATTCGGAGAATGAGGCTCCCAGAGAATATTCTGTCCATCATTTTCATAACGCGGAATCAGATGATAATGAAAATGGAAAACGGTCTGTCCCGCACACGGTCCGTTATTCTGCACCAGATTAAAACCGTCGCAGCCGAGCTTCTCCGTCATGTGAGTTGCCATCTTCTTGGCAAGAACCATCACGTTTGCAGCCACATCATCCGGAAGTTCATAAATATTGGCATAATGCTCTTTGGGAATAATGAGCGCATGACCCTTCGTTGCCGGGCCCGCATCCAGAATGACATTAAAATTCTCATCTTCATAAATGGAATTCGTGGGAAATACCCCGTTGGCCAGTTTACAGAAAATACAATCGTCTTTCATATCCTCTCCCCCATGTCAGATAAAATTTATTCTTTGCCGCTTTTCCTCCGTTTTCGCCTGCTTAGTAAATCCCAGATGACTCCGATTAAAAGTCCGGCAAGCATTCCGGCGATATGCGCGGCATTATCCACACCTTCCGTGGTAAAACCTTCATAAATATTATAAAAAGCACATACAATCAGTCCGAACAGCCGGTACCACGCTCCGCGCCGGAGAGTCCGGATACTTTTTAATCCGATAAACAGGATGATTCCCATCAGTCCCATGATGGCTCCCGATGCACCGATGGACGGAACGGACGAACCGGTATACACCTTAAAAAAGAGCGACCCCAGCCCGGCCAGCATTCCGAGCAGAACATAAATCAGCGCAAACCGCCACCGGCCGATGCCCTTCTCCAGCATGTTTCCTTCCAGATAGAGCATAATCATATTGTTAATGATATGATCCAGACTTCCGTGGACAAACATGTAAGTAAAAAGCCGGTACCATTCGTTATTCTCAAAAATCGCAACCGGATCAAGGGACAGCATATCCACAAGATATTCCCGGAATACAAGCTCCAAAATTCCGATTAACACATTCAGCGCAATCAGTCCGATGGTAACATACGGGATGGATTGCCGGATTTTCTCGTTTTCTTTCTTCTCCTGCGCCCGGATGGTATTTTCAAGCTGCCCCTGCATATTCTTAAGCAGCGTATCGGCTTTTGCGGGATTGGAAAGAAAGGCTTCAAGTCTTCCTTTCATTCCGTAGAAATCCGGTACCCGGTCGGGCGGAATAATTAACCGGCGATTACTTACATCCATAACCCAGGTATAATAATCTCCGAAAGACACGGTCTCCGCCTCATCGGGGCGATCCGTCAGAATCAGGTACAGACTGTGGATTTCGGGAAGATTCTTCTTCTCAAGAATTTCGAGAGCTTTCCGGCGATAGTCGAACACCCCTTCTTTCGTAAGCCGTACGCCGGTTTGCTCAAGCACGAACAAGACCGTAACATGACCGGTTTCCTTCTTTAGGAAAACGTCAAACTGCTCTCTGTTGGTAGATGCTTTTGCATATCCTTCCAGCACCAGAAAGGATGATAAATACTCTTTCATGAAATTCCCTCGTACAGCCTATTATAATGACTTGGAAGGCAAAAATCAATTGTAGAGAAATTCCACCGCCCCGATTAAAATCCGGTCTCCCGGTGAGAGAGGTACTTTTTCGTTCGCCTCAAGCGGCATATCGTTTACGCTTACGCCGTTTGTCGAATTCAAATCCTCAATCCACACGTTTTCGTTTTCTTCAAAAAACCGGGCATGGATACGGCTCACCGACGGATCATCGATTACGATGTCCACCTCCGTTTTCAGTTTTCCCGCAATAACCGGAAGATTCGACAACGAATAAACCTTTTTGCTTCGTATTTCCGTCAGTTCTCTTCGTTCCTCCGCTTCCCTTCTTCCGAGCAGCATCGTTTCCTTCGACTCATCCTCCTTCATTTCCATCCAGTATTCCTCGCTGCCCGGTATCTCTTTTCGGACCGGTACGCTTCCTTCTTCCGTCGCGGTTTTCTTCCCCTTTCCGATTCCCGAAAAAAGAGAACCGATTTTGGAAAAAACTCCCGATAAGCCTTCTTTTTCCTCCGAAGGTCTGAAAAAATCCTCTTCCTCCGATATCGCATCCGCCAGCATCAGTGACGGGCTTTCCGTCTCCCCGGCAAAATTTCTGCCCCTTGCATTCGCTTTTTCTATCATCCGAATGGTATTGTTCAAAAGAAAATCATCTTCCTTTGCATCCCGGTAAAACTGATATGCGACATCCACCGCATCCGCATCTTTGTGATTCACTTTCTCTAAGAGAAACTCGGAAAGAACGTTTAATCCGTCAGGAAAGTCCGGTTCCTCATCGCGCGGATAAAAAATCCATTCGGTCCGGTTCGTGGAAAAATTATAATAAATATATTCCGGATCGCATAAGAAAAACATCGGACTAAGCAGATATCGTTCCGCTTCGGACACGGCATCCTGCCACGAGAAAAAAAGCGTTTTCACATCTTCGAATTCCAGCTCTCTTCGTCCGGTTATCCGGATCAGATTCTGTCTGGAGGTGATATCATAAAACATGAATTCTTCCCCGTCCCGGATTCGTATACTTCCTTTTATCAGTCCGTTTATATCATTCTCACAAAGCATCTGTGCCTGGTACGAACTGCATGTTTTCGGAAGAATCAGGTAATTGCGGTTCAAATCCCTCCTGTATATCGGATTCATCATTCTCTTCTCTCCTTTTTGTTATCCATTCCTTCAGTCTGGTTCCTTTCTTAATCAGCCTTATCACCGAAACCGGCCGGAAACGTTCCGCCCTTTCATGTACCTCGATGGTTCTAAACGGAGGATCTTTTCCCAGAATTCCGATATTTGCCATTGTAAGATCTCCTTTGATGGTTACATTGCTTTGGAACTTTCCGACCGAAACGGTTACCGAAATATTTTCCATTCCCACCAGCCGGTCTGTTAATGACTCATTGCATTTTTCTTTTACCGATTTTTCAATCTGGGAATTGCTCAGTTTCTCATAATAGGAAGTCTGCCGTACCGCCAGAAGCGCGGCATCGGTCATGATGCTTTTGTTATACATAAACAGTAAAAAATAAAACAGCAGCATTATGGTATAAAGAATAACCGGCATGACAAGCGCCGTCTCCACCGTCAGATTTCCGTTAAACTCTTGTTTATTTCTTTGTTTCATCTTTTCCGCTTCCTTTATTAATCTTTTCCTGTTTCATTTTCCGTTTGGTTCCGCGAAGAAATGTTTTATGCACTCATCGTAAGCATTACCGACAGCATCAGACCCGGTAAAAGAAAAGGAACAAATGCCATTTTTGTTTTCCGGTTTGCTTTTTTCGTCATCATCAGCCAGATTCCCTTAAGTGCCGCAAAAAAAAGACCGAATAAAAACATAAACAGATTCATGCGAACCCCGAGCAGCGCTCCTGCTGCGATGAGTACCAGCCCGTCGCCGTAGCCGATTTGTTCCTTTGACAAATAGGAAAACAAAAGAACCAGTCCTCCTAAAACACTTCCGGCAATGGCATAAAGAAAATCTTCTTTTCCCTGGAGAATGCTTAATATAATTCCGGCCGAAAAAAACAGCCCCACCGGGAAAATGACGATTTTACGCCTTTTCCGGTCGGATATCGCTTCTCCCAAAAGAAAAACAAAACATAATGCGATTCGTATTTTATCTACCATTAAATTCATTTGTTCTCTCTTTTCGCACACTTTGTACATAAATGCCTGGAGCCGACTTCGCTGATGGGTATCGCTTCCACCGACTTAAAAAGTGCATTACACGAGGAATCCGCATGATACCGGTTTCCCCAGGGGGTTATGTAATATACTTCTCCGTCTTTTGCCTTCACATTTTTGCTGCATTTCTCGCATGGATAATACTTCGATCCGTCTTCGCTTCTCTGAGTTGCGATATCCTCTCCGAAAACCGGTTGTACATCCGAACATAAATAAGTGCAGTCCCGGTACAGATGATAAGCATTCCCGGTTTTGGTAACATATACCATCTGTTCCTCTTCGTCCGATTCCTCTTTTTCCTCCGGCTTTTCGTATCCGGTCCATGCATGGACCGTAACATGATTTGCCATCGTCATCCGCCCGACCCCTCCGATGGAAAACCACGGTTTAACCACATAGGTTAAAATCAGCCGGACGTTGCCGGATTCATCCGCCATATCCGATCGAAACAGATGAAGACCGAGTGCATCCCATTCCACCACGGATCCGCCCAACGTCTTAGCGGTCTTTCTCGTAATTTCTTCCCGGATAAAAGTCTCGACAAGAAGGAACGACTCTTCTTTATCCGGCATGGAATCTTCCTTTGCATACAGCAAAACCGCCGCCTCCGCAGCCGTTTCCGTAAGAGCGGACTGAAACCGGCAATACGTCGAAATCATATCGAATACCGAAAAAAGCATGAACGAAAAAAAGATAAATAACGGCAAAACGAGCGCAGCTTCAACCGTAACGGAACCTGCAACCGTAAAATGCCCATTCTTTCGGGAGCGGAAACGCCTATCTTTTTTTTGCATATCTTTCTGCATTCTTTTTTCTCCTGCAAATACTCCGGATTTTAACGTTAATTTCTGTCTTCTGCTGAGACCCCGGAGATCTTCCTCTTCGGTATTTATATAGAAAACTGATTGAGCGGAAACCCCAGTCGATGTTTTATGATTAGCAGTAAAAGGTTATCCCAGAAGAAGGATAACTTTTCCCAAAGAGGAAGTTCCCCGTCACCCCAGCAAAAATACGCTTCTTAATAACAGTATTTCCTCTTCAGTTCATAGAGTATGCCGTTTGAATCCACAACCGTGCATTCAAAAACCACAGCGTCCGTACACATATCAATTCGAAAATGAGAATTGCCTTCACTTTGCCGCAAATCCGTCTCGATAACATCCATCAGACGGAGTGTTGTGAAATCCGAGGCCGTTGTCAGAATCAGAATTCTTAGGTAATCCTCATAGGACAGTTTAATATCAACCGATAACTCTTTGGAATTTTCGGAGTATTCTCCGAGACTGCTTTCGGCCGGAAGATTCTTTCCGCCGGAATGGTCCGGCAGGCTCTTGATTTCTCTTTTACTGTCCGCTAAAAGATTCCGGATACCGCCGCTTACGGAAAGATTAAAATCCGAACCCTTTTTGATAAGCGAAACCTTCTCTCCCTTAAGTAAATCTTCCACATCAAACGTCGATTCACCCGCGGCCCAGATACAATAAATCAGTCCCTGATAAACGGCGGAGGGAACCGGCGTGAAACTCGCCAGTCCGTCCCCGATTGACTGAACAATCTCCGATTTTTCCTTGTCATTTTTCAGGGATATGATATTTGCCACGGTCCGGATATAAAAGATGGCATGAATTGTATAACTTAAGTTGGCGGATTCATTATTCTGTCCGGCAAAAATATATTCCGCTTCATATTTCAGATAACTGTTCTCCTTCGGCCGGACATAGTTTCCGCTTTTCCTCATAATGTATTCCGTAAAATAAACATTCTCAAACGGATCAAACGAGTTTTCCTTCAGTTCTTTATCCACCTTTTGAAAATTCGCAACCCGCATGGATGGCATATCGAGCGGATTGAAAATTTTTGCGGAAACATCTTTTGCATTCTTTTTTAGAATCAGTAAATCAATCGGTTTTAAATACTTAATTTCAATATCCCAGTCCGTCATTTCTTTTATCAGCAGTTCATCTGCCTCGGAATATTTCTTCTTTCCGGAAGAATCCGTTTCTTCCCCGTCTTCGGTCTCTTTCCCGTTTTTATCTTCATTAAGTGCCTCTTCGGCCTGCTCTTTCAGTTCACTTTTGTATTTATCAAAAGACTCCTTATCCAGTGAATACTCTTCTTTTATTCGGACCAGTGACATTAAATCCTCTACGAAAAAAACGGGAACTTCATCTTTAACGTATTCGACCGCCTGGTTTTTGAGTACTCCCCCGAATTCATCCGATGCCATCCGAACGGCACAAACATTCGTCTCGGCAGTTCCGCTTCCCCAAAAATCACGGGCATAAAGATATCTGGATTCGGGTTCGGACAGATTCTGTCCGATATAATCCCCGACATGATCGGACAGGGCATTTACGCTCGCCTTATCCGTCTGATATGATAAATCCACAAATAACAGATCATACTGTTTTAACAGTTCCCTGTTATATTCTCCGAATGCGGAAATAATCCCGTTTTGTACCGCGCATTCGGCAATCAGCCGGTAAGCACTGATTTTTGCGGCCTCCAGCGCCGAGATAAAGATCGACAGCAAAACGGAAAAAGTCAATGCCAGATATACGGTAATTACGCCTTTTTTCATAAGTCCTCATTTCCCGGTTTTCCGGCCGGACATCGCCGGCCGGATACCGATTTCACTTTTTTGTTTTCATTGTTTCCGAATTTTTAATTATTATCTTTTCAGCTTTTTACAATTTGTTTTAAATAAACCGGTTTTCACACCTTGTTTATTTGTTTTGTAATGGTCTTAAAAATGCTTTCCACAATCTGAATCATTTCTTCCTTGAAAATCAATACAAGGCCTACCAACACAACCAAAATCAAAATTATTTCTACCGTAGAAAGACCATCTTCTTCGATCAAGAATCTTTTCATCAGATTCATGCAATTAACCTCCTTTCCCTCTTTTTCGATTATTTCCACCACATAAAACCCCGAAACTGCGCAAAATCGGTGTTCACTGCGGATGTCAGGTTTTAACGCCTGTAATCGTCCCATTAAAAGGATGCAAATGTTTCAAACGCAGGATAGAGAATCATAACCATGACAATAAGCAGATATAACATCATGGGAAACAATAGTCTGGTTCCCGCCGTTTCGGATTTCTTTTTCACGGATTCCTTCATCGCTCCTACCGCACGGTTACTCTCTTCCTTCAGTTCTTCGGATAATGAACTCCCTCCTCTTTTTACTGCCCGGATTAACAGTCCGGAAAAACGGCTGATTTCAAAAACACCGCATCTTTTTTCAAAATTTTCATACGCGTTCTTTTCGGATATTCCGCTTTGCATTTCACGGATGGAATAAACGACTTCCTCATACAAAACATCCTTTTTTTCTTTATTCTTTTTCTGCTTTTTCAGATAATTCCGTCCGATTTTTTCAAAAGCTCCCCGCGGAGTGAATCCTGCCCGTATTAACATCGCTACCTTTAGTGCAAATTCGGGATAGGCTTTTTTTATCTGTTCCGTCCGATTTTTTTGTTTTTCTTTTTCCTCAAGATCATTTCCCTTAAGAAAAAGCCAGAAAGCGGCCGGCAGAAATGCGATCATGACATAGTTTTTCACTCCGCCCCGGATAAAATCGGATACGGAATGCCCCGCGGTATTTTTAAGTAAAAACGCAGCCGGAAGAACAGCCAGGATTATGGCAATGCATCGATATTTACCGATTTTCGTTTTTTTCAATGATTTTCATCCCCCAAAAATATGCAAGTACATAGACGATAAAACAGCCGGTCATAATGCCTCTTCCCGGAAGCGTCTGATAAAGACAGTCAAAGAATCCCCTTGAAGTGCTCCCGATGTAAATCAGGATTCCGAACGGTACGGCACTCATAATATTCATTTCGAATTTCTTAGATGCAATTAAAACCCTGAATTCACGCCTCAGTTCCAGTTTTTCCGTAATGGTATTGCAGCAGGTGGTCATCATTTCCCTTAAATTTCCGCCGGTTCTTTTTCCAACCGTGAATATATCGGAAAAATCCTCGATTTCTTCTACCTCACACCTCTTTGCAAAATCTTCCAGAAGCATTTCAACGGTCATATTGTTCTCGATTCCTTTTACAATGACGTAAAATTCTTTTGTAATATCCGCATCCGCTCCGTGAAGGGCAGCCATTTCCTCATATACCTTCCGAAACGCATTCTCAACAGAATTGCCTGCCTGAAGTGCCGTGGAGATCCCCAAAAGCGCATCCGCAAACTGCATGGTAAGTTTCCATTTTCTTTTCTTTATAAGGGACTTCCTGACTGCCTTTAAAAACAGGGGAAGAAGCAGAAACAGAAGAACAAAAGCGACTTTGGAACGATAGAAAAAATAGGCAAATAATGCGGACACAGCTGCCCAGATTCCCACATAGAAAACCCATTCTTTTATCGTAAAAACATATTTGTCATATCTCATTTTTCCCTTTGTACCCCTTTACCGTTTTCGTCTCTCCTATCCGGATTAAGGAATCCGTTTCCCCATTCTCTCCGTATACAAAAATCGGATGTGTTTTGATTTCCTCCCCTTCCATACCGAGAAGTTCTATTATTTCCACCACTTTCCGGTTTCCGTTCCGGTCCCGGTCCAAATGAACAATTAAATCAATCCCCGTTGCAATCTGTCTTCTTATCGCCGAAACAGGAAGTGCACTTCCCATTAAAACCATGGCTTCGAGCCGGAGTAACATATCTTCCGCCGAATTGGCATGACCCGTGGAAAGACTTCCGTCATGACCCGTGTTCATCGCCTGGAGCATATCCATTGCCTCTCCTCCGCGAACCTCACCGACAATAATCCGGTCCGGCCGCATTCTAAGTGCACACCTGATCAAATCACGAATGGTGATTTCCCCGCCTCCTTCCGCCGTAGCGTTTCTGGTCTCTAAACGCACCAGATTCGGAATATGAGTTATTTTTAACTCGGCGGAATCTTCGATACATACAACACGAAGGGTTTCGGGAACAAAACCGGATAACACGTTTAACAGGGTTGTCTTTCCCGAACTGGTACCGCCGCTTACAAAAATATTAAAGCCTCTCTCCACCGCATCCTTTAAGAAATCCGCAGCCTCTTTCGTAATCGTTTTATTCCGGATCAGGTCATCCATTGTAATGTTGTTTTTGGGAAACCGGCGAATGGTAACGATGGCGCCGTCCACAGACGGTGGTGATAAAACAATGTTTACGCGACATCCGTCCGCAAGTCTTGCATCCGCAATCGGCGATCTTTCATTCACGGTACGGTTGCAGGACGCAACAATCTGCTGAATCATATCTTCGAGTTTTTCCACGGATTCAAACTGTCTGTCAAGCAAAAGAATTTTTCCCGCTTTTTCGATAAAGATTCGGTCCGGTCCGTTAATCATAATCTCCGTAATCTCATCGTCTTCTAAAAGTTCCTGCACAAAGTCGAGTTTCCGGAGTGCATTGAACACTTCTTTTCCGAGCCGGTTTCGCTCTTCTAACGAGATATATTCCGTCCTGGCATGGCTTAAAATTGTCCGGTGAATAATTTCCTTTATTTCTTCGTCGGAAGTATCCTTTGACAAATCAATTTGCGACAAAACCGATTCTTTTATTTCATGAAACTTCGTTCGAGCGTTTTTTGCGTTCTCTTCCGTTCTTTCTAAACTCTCTTCGACCAATGGAATTCATCCTCCGTTATCTGCTTTGTATATTCCGCCAAATCCGAGTGAACCAGCTCTTCCGGCCGTATCGGAAGTTTTTTGAAAACCGGCGGTGTGACTTTTCTCGTTCGTTCCAGAATATCGTTATAATGCAGTGTATCCAGTAGTTTTTCATACTGTTCCACCTTCGCCATCGCCAGACCGTCCGACGGGGCAAACGTGTATATCAGGGAGCATTTTTGCAAAATCCGGTAAAGCCCTTTCACATAATCCGACAAATCAAGAATGATGTAATCGTAATTTCCTCTTTCCGTTATGGCATCAAAGAATGAATCCCACTCTTCCTCCGAGATGCTCTCTATATCCAGAAAAGACATCGCCGGCGGTACCATATCCATCCCTCCGACCTTTACCATGACCTCCTCCATTTTCTCTCCGAACTCCTCGTTTAAGTTCAGAAAGTAATACAGAATATCCGCCATGTCCACCGGTTTGGAATATCCCATGACATTTCCCAGTCCGGAATAATTCTCAAAATTCAGATAAAGTACTTTGTACCTGGATGAAAGCATCTGCCCTAGCGTCATGGAAAAGGATGTCTTTAAACAGCGCCCGACCGGTGAATAAATACCGATTAATTTTGTTTTCTCGCCGGTGATTGTTTTTCGCAAAAACTTCTTAATTCCTGCTGCCTCGCAGATTTTATCCGCCATAAAATCCGCCGCCTGGTAACGATAAACATACATTTTCTCCTCCGTTTCCTCCTCGGAAAAATACAGACATTTAGGCCTTCCCTTTTCCCCGGACGATTCGTTTTCCCCGCTGCTCCATTCCTTCGGAATAATCTTTACGCATACCGGATTACTCTTTTCGAATCTTTTCAGCTTTCCCTTGTCGGAAAAAGCCGCTGCCTTTAACGGAAACAGGTTATGCTCGTTTGCGTAATCGGCAAACCGTCTTGCATAGTCCTCTTCCGGATGGGCAATTACAATAACTTCTTTCATCATCTTTTCATTCCGGTCTCCTTTCTTTCTGCCGTTTTTTCATCGGAATAACCGACTTTCGTTTGTTCGGGAATTTGTGTTATCGAAGACAAAAAAGCTTTGAATTAAGAATCGTGAACAGAAAAAAACTTTATTTTACGAATAATATAGAAAATGCTGCGCCAATCAGAATGGGTAAGGAAAAATGGATTTTTCCGGTTTTTTCCATTCGTTCTCCGGAAAGATAGGGTACGATTTCCCCGTTCCGGCTGCGAATGGCACTTACCAGATATCGCAAATACCGAAACAGGGATCCGACCCTTAAAAGGAGTTTATGGCTCAGAATCAGCCTGCATAAACCATAAATTGCCGCTACGGATAACGCCGCGAAAATACACCATAAATTCCGGCGGCTTCCCAAAAACAATCCCGTTACCATCAGCAGTTTTACATCTCCTGCTCCGATTGCTTTTACGGCAAAGAATAAAAAAAACATTAAAAACGGGAGCGCGATATCCAGAAGAATACAGCTGACACGGGTTTCCCCGCAAATGATGAACCGGTAAAACAGACCCATAACCAGTCCGGACAGAATTATGAAGTTGGGGATTTTTTCACCGGTGAAGTCAAAAATGACAGCTCCGGAAAGTAATAAAAATAATGCTACAATATGCGTCGCCTCCCGTTTTTAATGTTATAAAAATCGTGGAATAATTGATTCGAAATGAATCTTAAGATTGTAAAAAGCAAAAATAATTTTTTGGTGTGTATTTTGGATTATAAAACAGGTAATAATGATTTGTAAAGAGCAAAATTAAAAATTTTTTTCAAAAAATCATTTTTGTGATTTTTACCAAAAGAAAGAAAAAAGCTTTGCCAAAAACACCTGCAAAGCCGTATTTTTACTGCATTTTTTATTTGTCAAAAGGACTTAAAAAATCATCGTTTTTCATTCTTTGCGAGACGAAAGACACAATATTTTTTTCCTTTGCATCACATAAATCTTTACCCGGATCACTCTGTAAAAATATATCGATAATCTCGTTTTCTCCCGCGGCAATGATAATCCTCTGCCCCGGATCTTCTTTTTCAAAATACTTTTTTGACATCTCTTCCCTTAAGGGTCTGCATGCCTTTATCAGGATTGCACCGAGCCCCGGAAGCATGATTTTTACGGTAATCTCTTTGTTTTCGTCTTCATGAAGAAACACACTCACCGGGCGCATCTCCCACAGAACCGGCTTTTCGAAATATCCCTTTTCTTCGAGCTTGTCCAGTAAAATCAGCTGCTTCCATAGACCCATAAGGGAAAGACATTTTTCTTCCGCCCCGTCTTCCGGAATATTTTCACAAGGGGACGCACTACGTTTTTGTATTTCCTTCATGGCCGGACACTGCCTTAAATACTCCATGCAACGTTTCGAAATCCCTCCCGGAAGATCGATAAAAGAGCCGGAGGAATACTCATTTACAATCCGGGAAAAATCCTCTTCGGATAAAACGCCCGATAACTCCTCCCAGATATTTTTCTCATCCGGACGCATGCCGGATAAAAGCTTTCCAAGCGCCCACAGATGATCCGGCGTCACCTCGATTCCGAGTCGTTCCAATATTTCCGCCTCGGCCGTATGCGTGGCAATAATCTTTTTATACTCTTCATACATTCCGGCAAAGTATTCCTCTTCGGAATTTTTACGCAAAAATTCCTGCCGGTACTGCGCTTCCAAACGGCGAAGTTCTTCCTCGCCGGATGATGTGACATGCCGCATTTCGCCGGGGCCGTTTTCCGGTTCTTTCTCTGTACTTTCCGTTCCTTTGTCGGCCTCCGGCAGGAAAACCAACAGGCCGTCTTTTGCCGGCATTCCCTGCCGCATGCTCGATACGGCAATCCGCAATGCTTCCTCTTCTTCGACCGGTACATTCAGCGTCCATAAATGATAAAGCATACGAAGATTCGAAGGTGTGATTAAGAGGGATTTTTCTCTCATAAAACGAACCATGCTTACCGTAAAATCATCTCTGTCAAGGCCCGCTGCAGCGATACACTCATAGTCCGTCTCTTCTGCCATAGCGCTTTCGGATGGCAGAATCCGTTCCCGTTCGAAGCGCAGTTTATGCATGTTTTCAATGCTCGGACATACCCCGTTCCGGATGATGAATTCGCACATTCCGTCCGGAATTTCCTCAATCTCCAAAGCCAGCCGGACCGCCTCCGAAACCTCTTTCACATTATCTTTCGTAAGCGGAATTCCGTAACGGATGAATGCATCTTTCATAAGCTCATAAGGTACATCCCCCGGAATTATTTCCAGGAAATCTTCCCTGCTTAAATCCGCTTCGTACCGTTTTCCGGTGACCGGTTCCACGCCCGAATAGTTCTCTTCGAAAGAACGGTTTTTCAGTATATCAAAATAACGGACGCTTTCCTCAAGGCTTAACTGCCCGGGCAGGAAACCGTCCGTAATCATCTGCCTGAATTCTTCAAAGGCAACAATTTGGTTTAGTATTTTTCTTTTCTGTTCCATAAAGGATACTCTGTCTTCATTACCGTATCGACCGGAAGATCCCGTTTTATTTCTGATAATACAACACGCCAAGACAGTTCGGGCCGCAGTGACTCGAAATGACACAGCCGGCGTCGGTTTCAAGAACTTCCTTAAAGTGATTGAGTCCCTTTAAATAACTGATAATCGATTCAACCAGTTCGCGGTTTTCCATACGGGAATGGGTTACAAAAACCCTGGTCGGATCCGCGGCTAATAAATTTTCTTCCATCTCCTGCACATATTTCGGCAGGGATTTGTCGAAGTTTCCGTGGTACTTCTTTCCGACGCCCATTTTTCCGAGCGTAACATCAATACGGGGCTTGATTTTTAACGTGGAAGCAAGCAGTGCCGTAACGGCGGAACACCGGCCGCCTCTTGCCAAAAACGTCAGCGTATTGACAACAAAAGAAGCTCTTACATCCACCCTGGATTCGGAAATGGCCGCTACGATTTCGTCCGCATTTTTCCCCTTTGCGGCCATATCTGCTGCCCGGAGAACCTGAAGACCGATTCCGCTGGATAAATTCATCGAGTTGATGACATGAACCTTGTCGTAGTCCAAATCATCCGCCGCCAGACGAACGACATTACAGTTTGTACTCATGTCTTCCGAAATGCCGATAAAAATCACTTCATCCCCGGCTTCCTGATATTTCTTTAATACTTCCGTCGCCTTCTCAATACTGGTTGCTGCGGTCTTCGGAGTCGTTTTGTTTTTCTCCGACCAGTCAAGTACCTGATAAGCCGTTATCTCTTCCCCGTCAAAATAACTCTTATCATCTAAAATAATACAAAGCGGAATAATGCCGATGTCATACTCTTTGATCAGTTCTTCCGACAAATCGCAGGTACTGTCCGATACGATTCTGATTTTCCCCATTAAAATAATTCCTCCTTTTACATCCGATTCCTTTTTTATTATGACACGAATGACGGAAAATTACACGAAATTTATTCCGATTTTTCCGGTTCGTCAGTTTAACTGTTTGATTAATCCTTCATACACAAATTCTTTCACCGATTCGATTTCATCGGGATTTCCGAAATGAAGATACATGCCGAACTGCACAACCTGGGATAAAAGCGCACTGATTCTGAAATTCGTATTCTGCTCCATAAAGAGATTCTCCTTATCCGCAAAGGATAAAAACCAGGTTCCGAGCATCGTGATATACTGAATGGCATCCTGTGCTTCCTCTTCGCTTACGTCGCAGATGTTTTCCGCGGAAAAATCCATCATCTGTCCTTTGATCCGGAACATCCACATAACCATGCGGACCTTGTCCTTATGATCCTCCATGTAATTTAACAGGCAGAAAAATTTATCCCGGAAGCTTTCCTCTTTTTCGATTAATTCCATCACATTCATGATATTCGAAACCATCGAATACTTCAAGGCTTTTTCAATCATCTCCTCTTTGGAGGAAAAATACTCATATGCGGTTCCCTTGCCGATTCCCGCTCTTGCCGTAATATCCCCGACCTTCATTTTTGTAAGATCCGAACCCTCATTAATCAGATCCGTAATCGCCTGGAAAATTAATATTTCCTTGTCGGTTGTTTCTTTTGCTGCGGTTTCTTTTCCGTTGTTCTTGTTTAACTGATCCATATCTTCCCTCATCTTACAGTACTTCTTCCACCATATTCTTCTCTTTGTTCATGATGTCATACATAACCGGAATAACGATTAATGTAAGCAGCGTTCCGTATATCAGTCCGCCGATAATAACGATGGCCATCGGCTGCATCATTGCCGAACCGCCGCCGATGCCGAGTGCCATGGTGGACATGGAAATAATCGTGGTTAAGGTCGTCATAAGAACCGGACGAAGTCTCGAGGTGGCCGATTCCACAATCGCATCCTTTTTCGACATGCCTCCCCTTCGAAGCTGGTTGATGGTGTCCACCATTACAATACCGTTATTTACGATAATTCCGGATAACATGACAAATCCCAATGCACCGATAACCGACACCGTATTGTTCGTAAAGAACAAAGCGAAGAATCCTCCGGTGAAGGCAAGCGGTATCGTGAACATAATGATAAACGGTGAAAGCAGTGACTGGAACTGCGCCACCATGATTAAGTAGATGAAAATCACGGCAAGCGTAAGCATCGCGCCAAGCTGCTTCATGGCATCGAGAATCATTTCGTCCTCACCGCCCATTTCAATGCTGTAGCCGTCTTTTAGGCTGATTTCCTCTTTGAATTTTCTTTGTAAGTCGTTGCTGACATAAGTAACGTTATGGTCATCGTCAATTCCGGCCGTCACGGCAACATACTTTGTCTGGGCATCACGGTTGATGACATTTAAACTGTCCGTTTCTTCGAATTCCACGATTTTTCCGAGTGCGACATTCCGTGTTTTCCCGGTCTTTTGATCCGTATAGGAAAATGTCATGCTTTTAATATCATGAAGTGTGGTTTCTTTCTGATCCTTCGCGATGACGTAAATGTCATAATCCTTGCTTTCGCCGGAAAGAACGGCCGATGCGGTCGACGGCATCAGTTTGGTCAAAACAAGTGCATAAACCTGTGCCGTGGTTAACTGATACTCCATTGCCTTGCTCTTGTCCACATGAATTTTAAGGCACGGTGTCGTATCATCCAGGCCGTCTTCGATATCGATAACGCCCGGTGTTTCTTCCATGATGGCAACAACCTGTTTCGTATATTCCCGGATCTGGTCCAGATCACGTCCTTTGACTTTTACGGATAAACCGCTTCCCAAAAGGGCCGAATAGTCGTTGGATGCGGTGGTAATTTCAACCGTACACGGCAAATCCTCCGTCTTCGTTTCAATGTCTGCGATGATGTCTTTCATTTTTCTTTTCGATTTTTCATCGAGAAGAATATAATAAGTCGCACCGGAAGAACCGGAAAGACCGAATGCGCTGAGCAGGCTGTTTCCGCCGATCATCGCTCCAATGGTTTCAATCCCTTCCACATCCATGATTCTCTCGGTCACCTGATCGCAGACCGCCATCAGTTCTTCATCCGTATATACTTCCTCTTCCGGAGGAGAAACCGTCATCGAAATCTGATCGATTTCCATATCCATGTCCATGAAGGAGAAACCTTTCGAAAGCGCCGCAAGAATACTTCCCGCAAGCAAAAGTGCCACTAAAATTAATACAAGCGGCTTTAACGTCAGAACCTTTTTCACTAAAACTCCGTACGCATCACGGATTTTATCGAATAACCTCGTGGGTTTTTCTTCCCCATCCTTAATCATCATGGATGCCATCGCAGGCACAAAGGTTAACGCCACAATCAGACTGGCGCCGAGCGTATAGCCTACCGTAAGGGCCATGTCCACGAAAAACTGCTTGGTAATACCCTTTGAAAATGCAATCGGAACGAATACGCATACCGTTGTAAGGGTTGAGGAAAAAATCGCTCCCGCCACGGTTTTTGCTCCTTCCACGGCGGCCTTCTTAACCGTCAGTCCCTCTTTCCTCAGCCGGTATATATTCTCGATAACGACAATGGAGTTATCCACCAGCATACCGATTCCGAGCGCCAGACCGGAAAGTGAAATAATGTTCAAGGTGATATGCGTAAAATACATTAATACAATCGCAAAAACGACACTGAGCGGAATGGCACAGGCTATAATAAATGTGGATTTGAAATCCTTTAGGAAAATAATCAGAATAATAACCGCAAGCGCCGCACCGATTAACATATTCTGAAGCACGCTGTTTACAACGATATCGATATAAACACCCTGGTTCATAAGTACGGCCATGTGAAGATTTTCATCTTCTTCCTGCAGCGTTTTAAAACGTTTCAGCAGACTGTCCGTAACATCACCGGTGGAATAGCCGGTCTGTTTTTCAAACGACATCATAATCGCCGGATTTCCGTTAATCTTCGAATAGGACTCGCCCGCATTGTTAACGACTTCCACGGTTGCGGCATCGATTACACGGATGGGTTCGATACTGTCCATGTGAAGATCGATTAAAATCATGTTTTCGAGATCTTCCACCGTCCGCACATTGTCTCCGACCGAAATTAAATACTGTTCGTCTCCGGACATAACGTAACCGGCCGGCATGGAAAAATTCTGTGCCAGAATTAGATTTCCGAGCATTTCCGGTGTGACAATCTGCGAAACATCCGCGGCATCGATGGCCTGCGCTTTGGCCTGGTCCAGTTGCTGCTGCCCCTGCTCTAAGGCCGCTTTTCCGTTTTCGATTTCCGCGGTGGCCTTGCTGATTTCCACAATGCCCTTAATCATTCCCGCATTGACTTTTTTATAGGCATCGTCAAGCGTGATTTTTCCTTCCGCCAGCGGTTTTTTGGCGGCTTCCAAAACGGCAATGGAAGAGTTTACCTGTGCCAGTGCATTGGAAAGCTGCGCCGAAAGAGTCGCCGGATCGTTTAAATCCGCGGTTATTCCGAATACCGATAAATCAATTCCTTTGGCTTTGAGTTCATCCAAAATCTTCTGGACTTCTTCTTTTACGGAAGGCATCTGGGGCATGTTTGCTTCCATCTGGTCCACAAGCGCAATTAACTGCTCCCTGGTGAGTCCGGTTTTCCTTCGGATTTCCTCATCGGAAGCTTCATCAATCATTTTTCGGTAGTCCGTAATCTGCTTGATATAATTCTGAATATTGACGTTCTGCTCGTTCATCTGGTTCATCAGAGTTACGGCTCTTTCCAGATAGGGTTTTACCATCCTCATGGTGGAAAGCGATGTCTCGATGGTTGCTTCCCCCACATAGGCCTGGATTTTTCCGTTCACGAGTTCATTGGCACCCTTGGAAAGCTCATCGGCCAATTTTCCCTGCCCGCTCTCTAACTGTTTTTCACCTTCATCAAGGGCCTCTTTCGCATCATCCAGTTCCTGCTGGGCATCTTCGAAACTTTCTTCGATTTCTTTTATGACATCCTTGTTCAGTTCCCGGATTTTTTTATCATCAAGCGTAATACGGATGGTCTCTTCCACACTTCCGATTAAAGATACCGATGCCACGCCTTCCACACTTTCTAAGTTCGGAACCAGCGTGTTATTCGCATAGTTGGTTATTTCAACGGCGTCCATTCCTTCCACATCGGCGGACGCAACCATAATCGGCAGCATGGTCGGGTCGACCTGCATAATCATCGGCTTCGTCACCGTAGACGGCAGCGAGCCCGAAAGCTGATCGAGTTTCTGCTGCATTTCGATGATGATGGAATCCATGTTGGAATTCTGTTCATACTCCAAAACTACCATGGAATAGTTATTGTAGGACATGGACTGAATCGTATTAATATTCGAAGTTGTCGCCATGGAAGCCTCGACCTTCGCCGTTACGTTTTTCTCCACTTCCTCGGGACTGGCTCCGGGATACATGGTAATAACGATGGCATAAGGCAGACTCATATCCGGCAAAAGATCGGCGGTCATGCGGTAAACACTGACCACTCCTAAAACGAGGATCAGCACAACGCCGACAAGAACGGTATAGGGACGTCTGACACTGTATTTTGGCATTTCTTACACTTCCTGCTTAATTCTTTCTTTCATTACTGTTTTCTGCTTCGCGTTTTTATTCGCCGAAAAACCGACCGACCGTTCGGTCGGTAATAATCATCATACTCTTTTCTTCCGAAATGTCCACCTTTTTCGCAATTTTTTCACAATTTAATTTAATTTTGATATAATGTCATCATGAGTAAAACAGCATCCAACAAACGGATATCTCCGAAAACAATCATCATTCTTTCATCATCGGCCGTCATCCGGTGCATCTTCGGCATATTATCGGGTGTCTGGTTTTTCCCGAATGTATATGATGATCTGTTAATGTTTCAGTATTCCTTTTTCGGATATCACTTCCGCACCCCGGATTACTGTTCCCTGGTCAAATATATCAGTTATCCCGTTTTTCTGTTTTTTGTAAAACTCTCGCACATTCCCTATACATTCTGGGTTTCGCTTCTTTGGTGTCTGGCGGCTCTTGCCTGCTTTTACTTAGCCGGAAGAATCTCTTCGAACCGCTATTTTAAATATGCGGTTTATTTCTACGTGCTCTTTCTTCCCCAGGCATTTGAAAACTGGTGCGGCACCAGACTTTACCGGAATGCCGTAATCGGTCCGTTCGTCATTCTTCTTTTTGCGGGAATGATTGTAATTTTATACAATACCGTCTTACAGAAAGCGAACCGCATCCTCTCCTTTGTTCTTCTGGGATTTTTGTTTTCCTTTACGTTTTATCTTAAGGAAGACGGCATATGGATTCTGGCCTGTCTTGCCCTTTGGTCCGTAACGGGAATACTCCTTACCGTGAAAAATGAAAAAGCCCGCTTACGCTTAAAGGGGCTTTTCTACCTGATTCCACTGCTTGTATTTTTCCTGTTCACACTGGGATACAAGACCGTCAACTATGCTGCCTTCGGAGTTTTCGAAACGAATACGAGAACTTCCGGATCGCCGGGAGAATTCTGCGAACTGATTTACAGGATTGATTCTCCGAACCGCTCGGTTTATGTCTGGGCTCCGGAAGATGCCATTGACAAGGCTTTTGCAGCATCCCCGACCCTTTCGTCACATCCCGAACTTTTGGAAAAAATCAAGACTTCCCCTCACTTAAACGGCGACATTAAGGAAAATCCCATCAAAGGCGATCACTTAGGATGGGTTCTTCGCATCGCCTTAAAAGACTGCCCGGAAATCTCCGGCGGGGAATGGGACGAAAAGAAAGTCTGCGACTTTTTCGATCAGGTCAACAAAGAACTGAAAGCGGCTTTTAAAAGCGGGGAACTCCCGAAACAGAAAAACCGCATACAGCTTCTTCACTCGGTCGGCGGATATACCGCTGGAGAAATAGCGGGACTCGGCAACCTTGTCCTGAAAGGATTTGAAGGTGCCGTATGGCTTAAAAATTATACGCCCGGACTCATGGATACCACGAATGTCCGGGAAATCGAATACTATCATTCGGCGGTGGACGATGTCCGAGACGCGGTTCATATTCCGTCACTCGATACCGGAAAAGCAAAGAATACAACCAATGCCGGAAGTTCCTCTGTTCTTAATGTCATAACCATGATTATCTGGTGGATTTACAGGGTAATCAATTCCGCTTTATTCCTCTTACTCATCGCCTATATCATCGGCGGCGCCATAAAACTTCCGTCATGGTTTAAAAAGAAAGAGGAAAATAAAACCGTTATTTTTAAGTATTTTTGCTGCCTTTGTTTTTCCGTTTTCGCATTTTGTTATGCACTTGCCATTGCCTGGTTTTCGGCATTTTTGTTTGAAGAAGGCGTGGATATGTCCATTCTGAATTTTTACAATATCGCCCTGCCCGGACTTTTGATGTTTGCCTACTGCATGGCCGGAGCGAATCTCGGCGATTTCCTGAAACGTTTTTCCGATAAAAATCCGTAAGGCCGTAAATCAGGCCTTTTCAACAATTCTCACAAGCCCGGCGGATCCGTCCACCTCAATATAATCCCCCGTATGAATGAAAGTCGTCGCATTTCCGCATCCGACTACGGCCGGAATTCCGCACTCCCTGGCAACGATGGCGGCATGAGAAAGCGGTGCCCCGATGTCGGTAACGATTGCGGATACCTTTGTAAACACGGGCGTCCAGCCCACGTTGGTTGCTCCCGTAACCAGAATGTCCCCGTTTTCAATCTCGCCGATTCTTTCAATATCCGTAACGACCCTTGCCCTGCCTTTTATAATTCCGGCAGCTCCTGCAAAACCCCGGATGTCCGCATTACCGGTATCCTCCCCTGCATCTGTATCCATCCCCTGAACGAATGCATCATACCGTCTTTCCGGATTCGCCTGCCAGATATCCGCATCAAACCTTCCGACCACAAGATTCGGAAAACTGTCGTAACGCAAATACTTTTCATAAGTTTCCCGGCGCTTCGGTATTTTTTCCTTCGCGGATTCATCGCCCCGAAGAACTTCAAAAATCTCATCAAAGGTCAGCATAAATACATCATCGCCAAGCCCCGTAAGATATCCCGCCCTTAACAGATACTCCCGGAATACGCAGAAAATCCATACACCCTTGCTTCTTAAATCCTCACGGAAGGTATTCGCCTGAATGAATTTCGAAAGCGTTTTTTCAATCCATTTTTTCTTTCCCGGGTATTTTGTCCGAAACTCGCTTAACGCTTCTTCATAGGCGCGCTTCTGACTTTCCTGCATTGCATATAAATCCAGGGTATCGTTTTCATGTTCCTTTAGAAGTCTGTCCACATAGCTTTCATCCTCGTAAGGATGCACCGCCATCAGTTCCATTTCATTGGGACACCGGTGTCCGCACGCCTTTATATATTCCTCTTTTGTGATTTTCCCTTCCGATAAATCCTGAATCAGAAGGAGCGGTTTCATGCTTTCCAGTGTTCCGAGGCATCCGCCGCAAAGCCTTTTTGACAAATCACTTCCGGCAATCTTTTCAATCTTGGATCTGGTATTAAAAAGCGGTACCATGGAACTGCCGGACTGCCCGATAATCGAAGCCATTCCGTCTTTCAGTTTCGGAAGCATCTCTTCCTCCCAGTATCGGTAAAGCGTCTCCTTACTTTCTGTTTCACGGATTTCCCCAATCATCTCCCGTGCGATATCGGCAAGTTTTTCCACCATTTCCTTTTTCTGTTTTTTGGTTAATTTCGATTTTTCCTTCGGGAAAAATAACCTCCATATTTTTTTCCGAAAGCTCTTTTTGTCAAACGGCGAAACCGGAACATCCACTCCCTCCGGTGCCTTTCCGACAAGCCCCTTCATCCCTTCGTATGCTTTTTCCTTCTTTGCACCGAATGCGACGCAGAGCGATACCATCACGGAAATATTCATATACGGCTGTCCGCATATATTATCAAGCCACTCCGGAAGACCTAAAATATCGTTGATTTTTTCGAGAACACTGAATGTCATCGGAGAAACCGGCTTCATAAAAATCTCTCCGACATTGGTCCTTGTCAGCATTTTATATCCCGAACGGGTTCCGTTTATATCGTAGTTATCCATGTTCAGTCTTGTAAGCGTTGTGATCGGACGTGCCTGCAGGATATATACTTTTCCCCCCGCAACGGCCCATTCGATATCCATCGGCATGCCGTAAAGTTTTTTTATGCTTTGACAGTACCTGCCGAGTTCTTTTGCATATCGCCCAAATTCCGCCGGTCCCTCGTAGGCATACCGGATGGCATGAATCGTAAAAATCTCCGCGTTTTCCGAACCCGAGACGAGTTTTTCTCCTTCGCCGCGGACATAGTTTCCAACCATTTTATCATCACGCCCTGTGATGACATCCGATGTAAAAAGAACGCCCGCGAATTCGGCTTTTACAAACTCCTGAATAACTATGCCGATTCCGATGTTTTCCGTTTCCTGATTTTTCTCACGGTATTCTTCCGCGCTTCCTTCGTTATCGGTCTTTTCTCTGTATTTTGTATATGCAAGCACATTTTCATTTCGCGAAGACGCCGCAACCTTTTTTACCGCATCCGGAATATCTTCTTTTTTTACATCCGTTATGGTTTCGTATTGCCCGGCAAAAGAAGCATTTTCCCCGTCCTCGTTCAAAGCCGAAGACCGTACGGCATATGTCAAATTTCCGCTTAGATTTTTAACCAGTTCCCCAAGCTCTTCCCCGGCTTTTTCGTAAAATTTTTCTCCCGTAAATGCGTTCGAAAGAAGCACATATCCGTTCGGAATACGTACTTTTAAATTCTTCATCATATGGGAAAGTGACCGCGCTTTTCCTCCGGATAAATATTCCTTTTCTTCGGGAAGCTGATGTAGCGGATATATATATTCCATCCTTCTGCCCTTCTGTCAAACCTTCTGAATATTATTCTTCAAAACAACATTTCGATGTTGGGGTCAAAAAGTCTTTTGCCCCCGTTTTAAGATGACGGATTGCTTCATTGCTCTGCAAGCAAAAGGTCAATCCGCATTTCCAGATAGTGCCAAAGTTCCACGTCATTCGTTAAATCAATCCCGAAATCCTTTTTAAAATCCTCCGCACGGAATATGATTAACTGCATCATGGTGGAAAGTTCATATGCAATCAGTTTGCATTCCGCCTCCGTTTTCCTTCCGGCATAATGTTTATAAACGTAAGGATAACTGAAGGATTCTTGACTTAAATCCCTTTTAAAAAGCACAAAGCCCGTAACTGCCTTCGTGAATTTCGGATTTTGAACAAGACACCTTGCCACGATAAAATGCAGTTCCTTTAAAATCTCTTTGGGCGATGCGTCTGAATGTATAATTTTTTGAATATCGCTTTCCTTTAAGAAATCCAGATACTGTTTTTGAAACGTCTGATAAATCAGATTTTCTCTCGAAGAGAAACAGTAGTTAATCATACTCGGCTTTACGCCTGCCGCTGATGCAATCTCTCTGGATGTAACACTCATCGGATCGTCTTTTTCTTCCATAAGCCGGAAGGTGGATTCCAAAAGTCTGTCCTTGGTAATCTGTAATTTTTCATCTTTATTCATACCGGTTCCTCTCATTATTGAACACGTTCAATAATTGTATATTATCATACGTTTTTTTCCTTTGCAATCATTTTTTGAGATATAAAAAAACCGGCCTTTACAAATGAACTGCACCCCGAATGTTAGACAAAACATTCGGGGTATTTTTTATGTCTAAATATAGTTTTGAGGAAAAGTGTGAAGCGGTCCAACGTGTTTTGGATGGAATGTCTTTTCGTGAAAGCGCTAGAGTAATTGGTTGTTCTAGTTCTCGAGTTGAAGATTGGTTTAATTTATTTAAAAATCACGGGTGGGAAGTATTAAGAAATCGTGGTGCTTCTTATGATGGTACTTTTAAGGTTATGGTTGTAGAATATATGCATAGTAACCAATTGTCCTATGTATCTACTGCAGCATTCTTTGGCATTAGAAGTCATGTAAATGTTGCAAAATGGGATCGTATTTATTATGAGGAGGGGCTTGAAGGCTTGCTTAGAAAGAAGCCAAGAGGAAGGCCACCAAAAGGTATGAAAAAGAAAGAACCGATTTTGCAAAAGAATAATCTTTCAGAAGAATCTAAAGAAGATTTGATTGCTGAAATTCAACGTCTTCGTATGGAGAATGAATACTTAAA
>JAEEGL010571360.1_pt1 | contig 29874 bp, 12 predicted proteins | sample 9134231 | NCBI WGS metagenome assembly JAEEGL01 (sample SAMN16246548, study PRJNA631951) | gut metagenome | biome: gut microbiome; feature: rumen; material: fiber-attached | host: Bos | place: Iran: Karaj | collected 2018-10
ACCTGCGCGGTGGCGTTGCGGTTCTGCTCGATGGTGTTGGTCATCTGGAAAAAGTCAGGAACGGCGAGGAACGAGTGTTGGTTGAAACTGTCGATGGCCGTGCCGCCGCGCTGTGGGAATAAAATGTCGGCGGTGAGCTCGCGCCCTGGAGTCAGTAATGTCTTCTTGTAGTTGATGCTGGCCTCAATGCTCTTGAACGTGCGACGGCTCTGTCCGTAACGTTCGTAAAAGAAAGTGGTGTCGTAAATATTGTCCAGAAAATTGTAGGTCAATGAGTTGAGTTCGCTCTTGTTGCGCAGGTTGCCCAAGTTGCCGTTGATGCCGAAGGTGATGGTGTTGTATTTGTTGATGAACCAGTCGAAGGAGAGATTGGCGTTGTGGAAGCCGCCGCGGTGCTCGCCGAAGTTGTCCTGCTCGAGACGGCTGCTGTCGGCATCGTGCCAGGAGTCGCGCCAGAGTGTGCCGCCGTTCTTGTGCGCGTGCCCGCGATAGCCGTAGTTGAAGAAGATGTTGATTTTGTCGTAACGGTAGTTGAAGCTGAACCCGGCGTTGTAGCCGCTGATGAATGGGATGTGCTTGTCGTGATAGACAAACGCCATTGCGCCGCCTGCCTGCAACATGGCGTTGAACCCCGACTCTTTCTTCTTCTTGAGGATGACGTTGAGGATGCCGGCCATACCGTCGGGTTCGAGACGCGCCGACGGATTCGTGATAACTTCCACGCTCTCAATCATATCGGCGGGAATCTGATCGAGGGTGAGGTTTGTGGGACGACCGTCCACCAGAATGGTCACGTTCTCGCTGCCGCGCAGACTCACGTTACCCTCGATGTCAACCTGCACGGAAGGAATCTCCTCCAGCACCTCCACGGCGGAAGCACCCTGCGCACTGATGTTCGACTCAACGTTATAGACCGTCTTGTCAAGATTGGTCTGCAGTGCGTCCTTCTGCGCACGGATAACCACCGCTCCCAATTCGGTGAGTTTGTCGGTCATCTTGTACTTTGGAATGCGATAGACGGCATTGTTCTTGGAAATCTCGAAGGCGGGCGAAGTCGATTTGTGGTAGCCCACATACTGCACTTCCACGAAATATTCTCCGAACGGGATTCCTTCAAGGAAAAATTTTCCGGCCTCGTCGGTAAGTCCGAACTGCGCGGTCACGGAATCGGCCACGCGCTTCACGTTCACCGATGCATATTGCAGTGGCACGTTGTGAGCATCCACGATGGTGCCCATTACTGTGCCTGAGGTGTGGGCGGTCTGTTGCGGGCGTTGTATCTCCGGTTGTGAATGTAAGATATTGACAATAAATAAAATAAGAGACAGAAGAAAGATAGGTGACTTTTTGTGATTCATTTGATTTCCAATTCTACAATATTAACAAATAGCGTGCCGACCTCTTTTTTATGAAAAAGTTTAATTTCGTACAAAAAAAATAGCCGGCGAAAAAGTCGGCTATTTTAGGTAGTCAAATGCTATGACCGAATTTCAGCAGTTGTGCTTTATTGTTTGCATTTGTAAGCATTCATGCCGGCCTCTTCGTTGAGATCGGCCTCAATAGCTTTGCATTCCTCTTTGGTTGAGGTCTCATCTTCGTACTCAGGGGCAACATGAAAGAGGTCTGCCTTGAGATAGCAATGACATCCTGTCTTGTTACAAGATGTGGACACTGCGGCTAGCAACAAAACTGTTGAAACTAAAACCAATACTTTTTTCATACTAATTTCATGGACTTCTTGATGATTAAAGAAAGAATGCTTGTGATTGTCCAAACGGAAGTCCGTGACGCCTGAATATCCGCAAACATCTTATAATTTATTCAAAATGAAATGGTTAATCCCATGCCCATAGGGGTGGTTCCGAACGATAGCTTTAGAGCTGTGTCCGGTTTGTTGAAATCATCGGCGAGGTGTTTGAGCTGTACTTTGCTCTTGATGGTGAGTATAGCGGCGGGCACGATACAGCCGGTGGCCACAAGCATGCTTCCTCCAAAGACGAGGAAACCGCCCATGGTGCTTTTCCAGATATTCGTCATAATATTGTCATTGAATCTCATTTGATTGCCGGCTTGCACCATTTGCACTAAGCTGGAACAGTATTGGACAAGGCCAACGAATCCCACTGCTGCCGCGCTTCCGCCTACAACATAGAGAGGGATGCTGATATACTGGTTGCGCTTAGCTTTGCGGTAGGTCTCATATTGAGCAGGAGTGAACAACTTCTGAAGGTCAGTGTTGTCAAGCGTATAAACTTCGTCGTTTCCCGTAAGCCAATAACGTCCTTTGCCATAGTAGATTTGTCCTATTCCGCTCTTTTGGAAAACCTCTAACAACTCGTCTTTTGTGAACTGCCTGTCAGGTTGGCTGCTTTTGAGATACAGCGTATCGTAGATTATCTCTTCTTCGTATATTATTAATGTATCAGAAGCAGGTTGCGTTTCGTCCACTTGTGCAAAGATGCAGGGTGTCAATATGAGACATAAGGACGTGAAAACTAAGTATTTGATGATATTCTTTTTCATAAAGAGATCTGTCTGGTTAATTTTTCTCAATTACAACCGTTTGATGTTTCTTGCGGACCAATTTCTTGACAACCACTTTTTTGCCGGTTTCAACAAGGGTGTCAGCATCCACTTGTGTGGTTGTCGGTGCAATAGGCTCTGCCGTTTGCCTATGTGTTCTTTGACGAGGAGTGGATTCTGCTGAAATCGGTTTCAGAATCCCTGTTTCTTCTTCTTGACAATCAGGGTGATTCAACATATTGCTGTCTATGGCGATTGGCGCAGGGGCGGGCGTGGGAATGGTGACAGGCTCTTTGGGAGCTGTCAGGAAGGGCACGAGTATTGCACTGGTGGCGAGGGTCGTCGTGCCGGCAATCAGCGGGACTCTCCAAGCGCGAAGTTTCAACCTCGGTGGCAGCGGATTATACGTTGCCGCAGGAAAGTCAGCCTCGGAGAGGGGATGTTGCGGCGCGATGGTGAATCTGGTAAGTTGCTGGCGGCAGTAGCTGTCGATGGCGCATTCTGGCGCGATGAAAAGCGGAAAAAGTACCATGAGTGTTCTCTTTTTTTCTTTTGACTTGTTGAAAAGGATGATTTGCAGTTTTTTGCGGGCGCGCATAAGATGTGATTTCGAGGTGCTCGGGGCGATGTTTAGTAGTTTAGCTATTTCATTGTGGGAGAGATGCTCGAAGACATAGAGATTAAGTACGACACGGTGATGGTCGGGTAGTTGGGCAATGGCCTCTAAAATCTCTTTCTGCGAGAAGTCGGCCTTGCGGATGGCGCTCATGAAGTCTTCGGCTGAGCATTCTGTCTCTTGATCGTCCACCATAGATTCCAAATTTTCAATGTTCAGATTGAGATCTGTCTGAGGTTTCTTTCGGAGGTATTCCAAAGCAGTGTTCATGGTGATGCGCATCAGCCATTTGTCGAAACTGCCGAAACCTCGGAACGTGTCTGCTTTCTCAATGGCTTTGAGGAAAGCATCGTGTGCAAGATCTTCTGCCGTTTCTCGCACAGACACATAGCGATAACAGACGCCAATCATTTTCGCGATTTGCCGCCGGTACTCTCTTGTCCAGAATGATTTAGTTCCAATGTTCATCTTTTCTGTATTCCGCGTTTTTCCGTGGCAAAAATAGTACATTATCCTTTATGTTCCATTTCCTTTGATTTTTATTTAAAATGATAAAATGTTAAAAAAAAACGCTGAGTCGTTTTGCGCTTTTTCATTATAGGATGCAAAAAAGGGAAAAGGTTGCAGTCCGTTGAAAAAAAATTTTTTTGATTACTTGTAAAATATTGGTGATGTGGTTGTTGGATATAAAAAGCAGGAGAGAGAATGACCGATTTTGAACAGCAGAAAACAAAAAAAGCAGCAATTGCTGCTTTCTTTCGGGCGGCAGGTCGGATTCGAACCGACGACCCACGGAACCACAATCCGGTACTCTAACCAACTGAGCTACAACCGCCATGTTTGGTGTCTCAAAAAGACGCGGCAAAAATACACTTTTTTTGGATATACGCAACACAGTTGGAAAAAATGTTTACGCCTTCACAAACATTTTTCGAGACACCGTTTTCCCTTTATGATACAACACTATAATGTAATTTCCTGTAGTTAAATTGTTTATGTCTATGGTTTGAGCGTTTGAATTAATTTTCACGGCCTTTGTTTTATGTCCGAGAGAATCGAAGATGACGGCTTTGTCAACCTTTGTCGCATCTGAATACAATGTAATCGTATGGTTTGCTGGATTAGGGAACAGCTTTAACGGGATCTCTGCAAAAGAGTTGACTGGCAAGCCCTCTTCAGCCATGGCAAAACAATATTGTCCTGGCTGCATTTCTGTGGTAATAGTGGAATTATATGGACTTCCCGTACGGGTGTAGGGTACAGGTGTCCATTCGTGATCGGCGTTGGGTCGGTACATCAGCTTCAAATTCTCGAAATCGTCACCGTTTGTGAAGAGGTCGTGGTCGAGTTGGTTGTTACCTCGTGATAATCGGAATTTCCAATTTCCTTCGGAAATACCATCAGTGTAATTTACAGTCCAATAGTGTGTTGAGGAGAATTTATGGATGCCTTCGGGAAGAGGTGTCGGTGTGGACGGCGCCACATAATGATGCTCGATCCGGATCAGGGAAGTGTCACTTATCTGGATGATGGATGCGCTACATCTTGTTTCCCCAAAAGTGATGTCTTCAGCTGCTTCAACGGTGGTTGTGTAATCAATTGTAGCATCCGAAAGACGGTCTCGGTAGTTGGCAATGGCGAAGGCTGGTTGGAACGGCACCGCTAATATCATGTTGGAACTGTCGCCAGAAACAAGTTGGCTTTCAGGGGTGTATAAGTCTCGGTCGGAGGAGACGAAAGTGACCTCCACGGGAACGTTCGTGTACAGATGATTAGTGCCGTAGCCTTTCTGTCGCACGGTCACCTCATATAGTCCGCAAGAGCGGGAAACGACACGGTCGATGTCGAAATCCGCAAAACCGGGCTGGTGGATCCAATCTTCATAAAAATGCATCAGATTCATCCCAGAAACTTGGGTCAAATAGGTGAAAAACTCATAGGAGTTGATGTTTTGGTAGGCGTAGTGGTCCAAAAGCTGCCGCAAACAGCTGAAAAACAGCGAATCGCCCATGTAAGTGCGCAGGGAGTGAATCACCAAACCGCCTTTCTGATAGGAGTGCATGCCGTAGGTGTGATCCTGAGGTACAGCGTCTAACGCATACAATCCTTCATCTTGGCTGACAATGTTTTGTAGCGTGGTATTATGAATGTCAACGATGTTGTTGAGATAGTAATCGGTTGTATCGGTGGAGTAAAGCCATCCTAACACGAGGGATTCTGCGTAATCTGCGAAACCTTCGTTAATCCACATTTCTTCAGGGCGTTCACAGGTGATCAAGTCTCCGAACCAATGATGGAAGAGCTCGTGCATGATGGTGCCCTCGTACATAAGGTTGCCGTTCACCGCTGCATTGGGCAAAGCGATGTTGGTGGCGTGTTCCATGGCACCGCCGGTCATACCCACGCACACATAACCTACGCGTGGCCAACGGTAAGGTCCGAAAAACTCCTCATACTTACGCAAAACGGGTTTTAGATGCACAAAAGAGGCAGGAATGTTAGGATATATTGACGGCGAAGCGTAGATTTCAATGGGAATAACTCCATTCATGCCATGGAACGTGTCGGCGTAGCAACGATAGTTGCCTACCGCCATGGAAACTAAGTAAGTCGGTATGGGCAAATTCAGTTCCCAATCCCAGACTCGGGTATTGTCGGATAGGGTGGTGGAGTCGCTCAGCAAACCGTTGCAGATCGCTTTTTTGCCGTTTTGGGTGCGGATGTGGAAGCTGTAAGTCGATTTGTCGGTGAACTCGTCCATGCAAGGGAACCAGCATCTGCCATAAGCGTGCGGCTGATCATATAGCGCAACCCCCACATTATAAGCATATTCGCCATTAAAGTAGAAGCCTCCGAATGAAACATCGTGGGGAGGTGTCCCGTGGTAATAGACCCGCACCAGCGCGGTGTCTCCGCTCTGCATGGTGGGCACATTGATGAAAATGTCCTCCCCGACATGCGAGAAATTGGCTGACAATCCGTTCACAATCACTGAATCGGTGGTCAACCCCATCAAATCCAGCCGGATTTGGCTCAGATTGTTCACTTTTGCGACCATCGTGAGATCCGTATGGCCATCCACCACGTGGTTCGTGAAATCCACCACGGAAAGGGTCAGGTCGTAGTGCGCCACATGCACGGAATCGGTTCTCTGCTGCGCGAATCCTGCCATCCCAAGCAGCACTATACTTAAAAAGATTGTAATTTTTCTCACCATTGTAATTAGTCAATAGTTTAAGATTAAGTCTAAGTCTAAATTTAAGTCTAAGTTTAAGTTTAAGTCTAAGTCATCTTTCTGTTTCTATAAGCCAATAGCTAACAGCCAATAGCCAACATCAAAACGACGTCGTCACCGACAAGCCAGCTCCGAAGGAGGCGGGAACGGCGCGACAGACACCGCCCACACAGAGGATACCTTCCTTGGTCTTGCCGAAATTCACGGCGATGCGCGTGGTGTTCCAGACGTAAGCGCACGAGATGTTGTAATAGTGCGTCTTGTGGTCGGCCAGCGGGTTGCCGTAGTTCCAGTCGTCGCCGATGGAAACGAACCAGCTCGGGCTGAAGGAGTACTCCAACATGCCATATACGCTGCTGCCGTCATCGTCTTTCGTGTAAAGATGCTGCAATTCAAGACGAAGCGCGTGCTTCGGGGTAATCTTATACGAAAGATCCGATGCCACCAAATGACCGCGCATCATACCAGCGTGACCTTGCAGAATCTCCAGATTGTAGGTGATGTAGTTGTAAGCCAGAATCCATTTCCATTTCTTGTTGTTGAAGCGGTGGCTGATTTCCAGCCCGATATCTTGGTAGAGCAGGTCAGGCCCGAACTTGAAGAACTTGGAGGTATAACCCATCGTGCCCATGGGCGATCCGTTCTCAATGGCCTCCTGCACCGGCTGCTGGTCGGTGTTGTGGAAGCGTGAGTAGTTGAAAGTGAGGTCGGTGCCGTATTTGCCGCCGAGTTTGGTCTTTTTGGGGATCTGGTAGTTGATTTGCAGTTGCGCTCCGATTTGGCTGTTGGGCTGTGAGGCGTAACTGTAGTCGCCGATAAGTTGGTAAGAGTACTGCCGGTTGATGGCCGGGATGCAGTTGATGAGCAGCTCGGAATTGGAGTTCTCCCAACGATGCGAACGGAATTCCATGTTGTCGGCGCGGATGAACGAGGCGGCGATGCCAAATCCCTTCATGGCGTATGTGGCGGACAGGAACAGTGCCTCGCCCGGCTTGTAAATGAATTTGTTGCTGATGTTAGGGTCGTTCATCTTGCGGGCGTACTCCCCGTCAAGTCGGAAGCCTTCATAGCCGAAGGTGGCGCGGGCGGCCCAAGCGGCCACGTTTTGAGGGATTTTGGAGTCCGGAATTACGGCTGTGGTGTCATTGCCTATTCCGAAATAGATGTCTTCATCGGATTTCTCGAACTTGCTGACGATATTGGCACCTACGCGGGCGATGAACCCTTTTTCCTGGATCACAGGGAACATCTCCCCGAAAGAGAGCTCCAGATCCGCGCCGCGAACGTAATCCGCACGGCCTATGTAAGACTCAAAGTTGTCGCGCTCGATGCCCCAAACGCCCTTGAGTGTGATGCCCTTGTAGGGGGTGAGTTTGATGCGAGCACCGAGCAGACTGTTGTCGATGCCCAACTGACGGTCTTCGTAGGCTCTCAGTGTCAATCCGTTGCCGAACTGTTCGTAGAAATTACCTGCGGTCACCGAGATGAACTTGTTGGTGTAATCGGCGAAGAAATATTTGATGCCTTGCCCCTGATACCCAATCTTTTCAAAATCGATGAGCGGGAACATGTAGAACTCGTATCGCATACCAGCCGAAAAACCACCGTTACTATATAATATATTAAGGAAAGCATTGCCGCGGACTTTGGAATCCACGGGCTCCGCCCCTATGATAGAGTCGGGGATGTAGTACATGCCGTTGAAGCCGAAATCGCCGCTGACGCGACTGTTGCCAAATTGGTGCTGGGCGATGGCTTGGAAACCGAACAGAAAAAAGGTAGAAGCGAGTAATGCTCGCTTGATATATTTGAAAATCATAAGGTTAGATTATGTTAGAGATTACTTTTTAACTAACGACTTGACAATCTCGAAGACCTCTTCCTCACTGCCGGGTGCGTAGGAGGTGTGTTGCCACACGATTTCGCCGTCACCGTTCAGGATGCATAAGAAAGGCACGTCGTTGACGTTCATGGCGCGCTTGAAGTCGGAGTTGACATCCAACAGCACCGTGTATTCCCAGCCTTTGCCTTTCACGAAGGGGGCCACGCGGGCGGAGGTTTTAGCGTCGTCGATGGAGATGGCATACAACTTCACGCCGGTCTCTTCCACCCAGTCCTCGTATTCGTCGGCAATGGCCAACAGCTCGGCAATGCAGGGTTTGCACCAGGTCGCCCATAAGCTGATGATAATCGGTTTGCCGTCGTTTTGGATGTCCTTGGTGTTGAAAGCGTTGCCGTTCAGATCCTGGATCTCGACAGCGGGGAGTTTCGCCAAATGCTTGTCTTTAGCTTCTTGAGCAAAAAGGTTGATGCTGAGCATCATGCAGATGATGATTAGGATGTTCTTTTTCATTTTGGTATGTTTTTATTGTTTATTTCGATTGTAAAAAAGCGGATTTTGGTCTTCTTCAATTTCTTCAGGGAAATACAATTGCAGAAATTCGGTCAAACCCTGTTCGGGCGCGGGTGCGTAGCGCATCTGCATGGTGCCATCGGCGTTGAAGAGCATATAGTCCGGCAAGGTCTCCACCCCCTGGCTCATCAACCAGTCGTACTGTTCGTTGAAGTAGATCACCGGCCACACAAACTGTTTGCCGTATTGCTTCACAAAGGATTGGTAGTTTGTCTTGTCTGGGTCAACGCACAAACTGACAAATTGCACCTTTTCGTTATATTTGGCATGTAATTCCTTGATAATCATCATTTCCCGAATGCAATTGATACAGTCGGTCTGGAAGATGTGCAGATAGACCGGTTTCCCTTGGTATTGTTTGAGACTGGTCTTATGTCCTTTCTCATCGATGAAGGAAAGCTCCTCTGAATTTTTCCTCAATGCCATCAATTGATTTAGTTTGCTGTCAATTAATTCGATGTGCTTTTCAAAACTGGAAGTGGTTCGGATGTATTGCAGCAGTTTGATGATATTTCCGCGATCGAATTCTTTGTTGTCCAAGAATGCAATCAGGTTTTTGATGATGACTAATTCGCGGAGCCGGGCGTTTGTCAGTTTGGGGTCGCGGCCGGCCTCGTTAAAGAGGGTGGGGTAGTCTGGGGTCTCGTTGATGGTGCTGGAGAGAATGTCTTTGCTGATGTGGGGCGAGTAGTACAGATAACCATCGTAGTATTGGTTGAACAGCGACATATAGGCCGGATTGTTGTAGAGAATATAGTCGTTGTCAAAGTATTTTTCGTACAGGTAGGCAGGTTTTTTCCGGTACTGCAGCATATCAATGCCCCCCAAGGTGTAGAAACCGTATGATTGGTAGAAGTTGGCCGGATTGTATTGGAATTCAAAATGTTGTGATATTTCGGAACGCACGGTGTCGTAGATGGTCGGGTCGTTGCCGTAAATCATTTGGTAGGAAAAGGCATCGGCCACGCGCTTGAAGTATTCGGAAAAGCGGTTTATCTTGAAGTTCAGGTCCGCCGTGTCCTTGTTAGGATTCTCAATATGCAGGAATCCGCCGTATTTTTCGGGGTTAAGCCGTTGATAGAGAGTGCTGTCCACCGAAATATTGAAGGTGTAGTGGTTGGCGGGCACGATAAAAAATTCGGCCTTGGAGGTGCAGATGGCCAATTGCGCCAATTGGATGTCCGTAGTGGCGTATTTCAGGGAAAAACGTCCGTGCTTGTCGATGATGTCGGTGGTGGCGACGGTCGGGATTCCGTTGAGGAGGTCGTTGAACACGAGCAGTCGGATCTCCTTGCCGGCGGCAAAGGGAGCCGTACCCGTTATTGTGACGGGAGACTGCGCCGGGAGCGTGACGGTTGCTGTCAGACACAGAAACAGGATAATATGTCCGAGACGTTTCCTCATTTAGCGGGAAATTCGGGAAGCTTGTAGGAGACGTAGGGGGTGTAGTCGGCACCGTTCGACCATAATTCGCGCACGAGCGAAGAGGAGATGATTTCACATCCGGGAGAGGCAAGCAGGAAAACCGTTTCCACATCGGGATTCAGATGCCGGTTCACTTGGGCCAGTTCCTGTTCCTGCATGAAGTCGAGGGGATTGCGGAGACCGCGCACCAAATAGTTTGCGCCCACTTCCTTGCAGAAATCCACGGTCAATCCCGTATAGGAGACCACTTTGACGGTGGGATTGTTGTGGTAGAGGTTTTCGATCCAACGCAGGCGGTCTTCCACAGGGAAGAGGTCTTTTTTGTTGATGTTGTGTCCTATGGCGATGATGAGTTTGTCGAAGAGGGGCAGGGCTTTGCGCACAATGTCCTCGTGCCCTTTGGTGAAAGGACAGAAGGATCCGGCAAAAACGGCGGTTTTTTCCATCGGTCAGTCTCGGATAATGGTGAAATTGTAGTCGTCTATGAATTTGATAAGCCGCGAAGGTTTAAAATCGGTGGAAGTGGCTTGGTCGGGGGAGACAACATAATCGACTTGGCGGATTACTTCGGGGGAAATTTTCTCGTAGGTCTGCGGTGTGGGCTCCCCGGCGATGTTGGCGGAAGTGGAAATCAGCGGGTGTCCTAATTTGCGGATCACCTGGCGGCAGAACTCATGCTGCACGAGACGGATGGCAATGGAGCCGTCCTCATGGATGAGTTTCTCAGGCAGGTTGTAGGCGGTTTGGTAAATAAATGTGGTCGGACGCGTCACATGCGCCAGCAAATCCCAGGCGATGAGCGGAATCTTCTTGACATACATCGGCAGCCGCTGCATGGAATCGAGCAGGATGATCATGCTCTTCTTCTCATTGCGCTGCTTGATGCGATAGATGCGCATCAACGCTTCTTCATTGGTTGCGTCACAACCTATACCCCACACAGTATCAGTAGGATACAAAATCACTTTTCCTTCTTTCAAGAGGGAAACACATTTTTCTATTTCCTCTTCCATAGCCGTAAATTTAACCTGCAAAAATACATTTTTTTATTTATGGCAGAAACTCTTAGGTCGAAAGAAAAAAGGCCGTCACCATAATTGGCAACAGCCTTTGTTTTGTCGGTTCTGTAGAGACGTTTCATGAAACGTCTCTACGAGTCAGGAAAATAGAATCGACCAATGTCGCTCCATTCCGCCGTGAACGAAGTGAACGAGCGGAATCTCCTACTTCTTGACAAATTGTTTCGTCACCGCACCTTCCTCGGTGGTCACGCGCACGAAATAGATGCCGTTGGCGAGACCGCTGACGTTGATTCGGATCGGATTTTCGGTCACGTTTATGGTATTAATCACCTTGCCATAGACATCAATCACTTCAACGCCCAAACATTGTACATTACTCATTGTGCATTCCACATTGATGTACTCCTTGGCTGGGTTCGGGTAGAGAGCGATGCTGTTGGCCAGATGGCTTTCAATACCGGTGGTGGTCACGGAGATGGGTTGTGACCATCCGCTGAGGTTGCCGTTGCCACAGTTGGCCTGCACCTGAATCTGATACGTGGTGTTCTGTGCCAGACCCGTGATGGTGTAGCTGTTCGTAGTAGAAGACGCGGACGAGATAGAGCCACCTTGAGGGCTATATTGGATGTTATAGCTTTCCGCATTTGCACTGGCATTCCACGAGATAGCAATACTTTCGCCTGTGATATCACCTGCGGTGAGGCCTGTAGGCACGTCGCAAGGCTCAACATCTTCGGGCAGTGTGTTGAAGGTCATCTCAGTGCCATAAACAGTCGTGCCGTTGTAGGTGATGAACGCCTTGAAGGTGTAGCCTGTGTTGGCGGTCAGACCAGTGAGGTTAGCCGTGAAGGCGTTGCCCGTTCCTGTGCCAGCAATCTGCGTGTAGGTGCCGCCCGTGGTGGCTTTCCATTCGAAGCCCTTCGCCGAGATGGACACATTGTCAGGATTCGTGATGGTGGCGTTCAGCGTGGCGGTGGTCTGTGCTATAGAGGAAGCGGCGTTGGTGGCTACGGTAGGATTGGTAGGCACAGGACCGGAACCGACCTCGAAGTTGGCAACGAAGGTCTTGTCACCGGTGACCGTGATGATGATGGAAGGATCTGTGCCAACCACGTTTGTGCCGAAGCTCGACTCCTGGGTCCAGTTCACGAAATTGTAGCCGGAGAACGGAGTGGCAACCAAGGTGATTTGCTCACCGGCAGTGTAAGTGCCACCACCGGTGGCTGTTCCCATGCTGCTGTCGTTCACTTCGACGGTGATGGTGTAGGTGGTGCCGGAATTGTCGATGAAGATGGCGTTCAGGGTGAGGTCGGTGGCAGCGACAAAAGTGTAGGGATTGTCGGTGCTGAGAATGTTGTTAGTCTCGTCAACCCATTTGGAGAAGGTGTAGTCGGAATTCGCGGTGGCACTCACGGTGACATTGTCGCCGATGTTATAGATGCCCGAACCCATGACGGTACCATAGGCCGGGTTGTTCTGTCCCACATTGATGGTCACCTGGTTGGCACCAGCCTGCTGACGGACAGTGAATTCGTCGATGGAGAGACGGAATTGGTCGGTGCAGTTAAAGTGACGCAGAGCGATATAGATGTTCTGGCCGGAATATGCGCTCAGGTCGATGACCGGATTGAAAATGCCAGTCCCCAAAGTCCACTCCTGCAACATGGTGAAGTCGGTGGTGTTGGTATTTCCAGTGGTGGAGATGAAGACACCGTAGTGTTCGGCAGGCCAGCTCTGGTCTTGAGCGGTGGCAGCCCAAGTAACTTCATAGTTGCCAGTGGCAGGAATGGCAAACTGCGGGGAAATCAGCCAGTTGTCAGGAGTCAAAGCACCCGCACTGTTGTCGTATGAAGCCGATTGGATAGCGCCTCCGTAAATCATCCAGTTGTAACCATCGCCGTCTGCATCAATTGATGTCCAGCATGCGGGTTCAGCACTGAAGTCTTGAACGTAGGGGAACGCATCGATAGAACCACATTGTGTACTTGCTGCGACAGTGACCATCATGGAGCTTTCGCCGTCTGAACAGTTCGCCACCACACCGAACACAAAGTTGGAAGAAGAGGCGAGGTTGTCAAAGGTGTATGTCGTGTCAACAGTGTTGTCCACTAAAGTCTCACCATTATATACGTCATAGCTGTCGGCGGAACCACTCCAACTGATGGTCACGCTGTTGGAGGTGGTTGCGTCAACAGTCAATGCGGTTACTGGCACGCAGCTTGTACAAGCGTTGTTCATGGTCAAGAAAACACCTGCGGAGAGCTCGCTCCCGTCTTCAACAATATAGAGGGGATAGTTGTCGGCGTTGCGGATTTCGAAGCTGGTCTCGGAAGCATAACTGCCGATAGTCCAGCTGAAGCTTACGGGAGCACCGGAGCAGACGCTGAAAGTCTCGGTTGAGGTGTATCCACTGGAGAAGGTGAAGGCTCCAATGACAGTGCCGCCTTGAATGATTTGGATGGTATTTCCGTTCCATCCGTCACCGTAAGAATCATTACCCACGATGGTAATCTGACAGCTGCCGCTTTCACAATCGGTAGTGGCATTGACAGTGGCAATGTATGATTCTGCTGAAGCCGAACAGTTGGCGGCCACGCCGAAGGTGTAACCGGTACTGCCGGTGAGACCTGTAACCTCATATTCAAGGTCATATAATCCGCTGGCAACGACAGAAGAGTCAGACATGTCATAAATTGTATAAGTCGCATCGGTGTTGTTGTTGTCAATCCAAGACAGGAAAACGCTGTTGGCGGTGGCACTGTCAACAGAAAGTCCTGTCACAGGGTAGCAGATATCACCTTCACCGGGAGTGAAATAGATGGTGGTCTTGGGCAGGAAGTCGCGTTGGCTGATAGAGGTGCCGTAGCCGCCCATGGAGGCTCCTGTGGCAGAAACGCCATACCAGCTGCAAGATGAATAGGTACCTTCAAGCGTCTGCAAGAAACCAACCATAAGGTTGCCACCAGCGTAAAGATATGGAGTGGTAAAAATCACTTCCATCTTGTTGTCGCTGATGGAAAGGCTGCCGGCATATACTTGGGTCATGTTGCTGTAATCGGCAAGATCTGTAAGGGTGGTGTTGTTCGTTGTGGTCAGGTAAACATTAAAGGTGGCAGCACCCCAGCTGACACTGTTGTTGCTGGAATGGAATGTCAGTTTGTTTATGGTGCCAAGCTGCATGGCGGCGAGGTCTGCTGCGGGAATGATGAACTGGCTCTTGGTGATTTCGTCAACCCACAAACCATATATCGGCACGTAGGAGTTCGTAGAGGTACCGTCGTTAACGGTAATCATGTATGCGTCGGTCGGGGTGAAGGTGATGATGTTGCTCCATTCGCTTTGGTCATCAACATCGCAGTTGGCGCGAACTTGGGCAGTCATAGCCGTTTCAGGAGTGAGGCCTGTGAGTTCGTAAGGATTAGTGGTGACATCGATGAGGTTGTTGGTGTCGCCGTTGAGGCAGATTTGCCATGCCTCGGTACCATTATTGTCCCAACTCAAAGTGGCCACGGTGCCGTTGCCAGGAGTGAGGGTGGCGGTCAAGTTGGTGGGAGCCGGGCAAGAAACGAGGGTGGTGAAGCTTACGGTGCGGATGCCGCTTTCTTCGCTGCCGCAGTTGGCGGTCACACCGAATGTGTATGACGTGTTCGGGGTAAGGGCATAAAGATTCGCCGTAGTGTCGCTGGCATATTGGTTAACGGTAGTGTCGGCCATATTATAGATGGTATAGCCATCGGCATTGCCTTCCCAAGTCAGGGTAGCACCGGTAGAGGTGATGTTGCTCACGGACAAGCCGGCGACAGGAAAACAGCTGATAGGCTCGCCTACGGTTACATTATCAATGGCGATACGGTTGTCGCCGCCGGAGGCACTGCTGCCAGCGAAAATCGCGAAACGGGCAGTCTGTCCGCTGTAGTTGGTGACGGGAATGTAAAGAGTGGTATATTCGCCATTGAGCATGTTGAGTTCTGTGTTGGTGACTACACGCAAGGTGGTGTAGGTGGTTCCGTTGTCGGTGGTGATGGCGAAAGCTAAGGTGTCGTCGGCATCATAGTTGGGCGTTTCGTTACTCCAACCCGCCACGGCCACGTCGAGGCTCAGCATGGCATTGTCATCCGTAATGTTGATGGGCGGAGTGACAGCCCAGTAGCGGTAGGTGCTATAAACGTTCATGGTCAGGGCTTTGCCGCTGATGTTGATATAGTCGCCATAACTGTTGTTGAGAGTCCATGCAGAAGAATATTCGGTGGGGGTTCCGTTACCGCCGTTGTATGCGCCGCTCAAAAACGACCAGCAGTCCGATTTGGAAGTCCAGTTGTCAAAATTCTCGCTCCAAGGCATTGTCTCGGTACCACAGGCGGTGCGGTCGCTGGTGGTCATCTTTGCAGACACATCGGAGGCGGAACAGTTGGCTTCCACGCCAAAAGTATAAACAGTATTGGCGTTAAGATTTACAACGGTGTAGGTGGTGTCCGTGATACCGCTCTCAATAAGAGTGTTGTCACTCATGTCATAAACACTGTAGGTGGCGCCACTGTTGAATGCATCAGACCAGATGAGGGTCAGACTGTTCGAGGTGGTTTGGGTGGCGTCGATAGTGAGATTCTGCACAGGACTGCAAGTGATTTCGGTGCCGCCGGTAAAGGTGAAAGTGGTTTTGGGAATAAAATCCTTAACGGAACCGGTAATGCTGGCCCATGCACTGCTGTTGTAACCCTGCCAGCTTGCACCCGTGGCAGATACGCCATAGAATGATGCGCTTTTGTAGTTGCCGCTGGTGGTCTCGCTAACCTCAATGAGGAGATTGCCGCCTTGATAGGTGTAGGGTGTGGAGAAGGTGATGGTCAACGGTGATGATGTGCCGTCCAATGTACCAGTGTAAACGGTTGTGGCGTCGGTCATGTCCACGAAACCCGTCAACGTGGAATTCGTAACCTCCATCAGCTTGACTTCCCAGGTTCCAGTCCAAGCTTCGCTGGCTGTTGAGCTTAAGTAATAGGTCAGGCTTGTAATGGTACCTCCATTCAATCCGTAACCGGTTGCGGCTGCATCAAGGAGACCGGCGGTGTAAATGGTTTGGCAGCGCAAATAGGCATCCGCCCAAAGACCGTATATGGGCACGTTCGAGTTAGTCGTTGTGCCGTCGGCCACGGTCAGTGTGTTCTGCGCCTGCAATGCGAACGGTAACATCAGTACCGCTAGCATCAAAGTTCGTAGTAATTTTTTCATACTGTTTTGAATTTTGTGAATGAATATTTTTTTTTGGGTATTAGGCAAGAGGGTCAAGGGTCAAGTCATAAGTCATAAGTCATACGTCATCGTCATCGTCATCGTCATCGTCATCGTCATCGTCATCGTCATCGTCATCGTCTCAAAACGAGGGCGCAAAAATACAATAAATTTTTATTAAAAACCGATTGTTGAAAACTTGTTGTCGAAACACGAAAAAAGGCCGTCGCCAAAACTGGCAACGGCCTTTTTAATGCAGAATTATAAATTATGAATTATGAATATTTTACCTTAGTGCGCAAATATTTATTCATCATTCATAATTCAACATTCATCATTTCTTGACGAACGTCTTCGTAACCGTACCTTCGTCCGTGGTCACGCGCACGAAATACATGCCGGCGGCCAAATCAGATACGTTGATGCGGGTCTGCATGGGCGAATAATTATTCGCCCCTACAACGGTGCGGACAACCTTACCATAAACGTCAATCACCTCAATTCCCTTTAATTGTACATTGTTCATTGTACATTGTACATTGACAACGTCGTTCGCAGGGTTCGGGTAGAGGGTGATGCTGTTGGACAGGTAGTTTTCAATACCCGTGGTGGTCACGGTGATGGGCTCGGACCAGCCGCTGAGGTTGCCGTTACCGCAGTTGGCCTGCACCTGGATCTGATATGTGGTGTTCTGAGCCAGACCCGTGATGGTGTAGTTGTTCGTAGTGGAAGTCGCGGACGAGATAGTGCCTCCTTGCGGGCTGTACTGGATGTTATAGCCTTCCGCATTGGCGCTGGCATTCCACGAGATGGCAATGCTCTCACCTGTGATGTCGCCTGCGGCGAGACCCGTGGGAACATCGCAAGGCTCAACACCCTGCTCAAGTGTCGTGAAGGTCATCTCATTGCCATAGACAGTCTGTCCGTTGAAGGTGATGAACGCCTTGTAGGTGTAGCCCGTGTTGGGCGTCAGACCCGTGAGGTTGGCTGTGAAAGTGTTGCCCGTACCGGTGCCGGCAATCTGCGTGTAGGTGCCGCCCGTGGTGGCCTTCCACTCGAAGCCCTTGGCCGTGATGCTCACGTTGTCGGGATTTGTGATGGTGGCGCTCAGTGTGGCGGTGGTCTGCTCTATTGCGGATGCGGCGTTCGTAGCTACGGTCGGATCGGTGATGACAGGGCCAGGACCGGAACCGTTGCAGTCGGTCGTGAAGGAATAGGTAGTGTAGGATGACATGCTCGGAGAGGTGTAAATTTGAGAACCATCGGGCCCGATCAGCGTTATGCTAGCCTCACTGTCAAAGCTGCCGGAATGCCATACGAGGTCGATGACGTTATTGTCGCAAAGGTTGACCGTCACGGTGTCATGGGTTGGTGTGGAAGAAAGGTCGTAGTCCACTGCTTCCAAGGTGGCTATGACGGTCCCGTTTTGCTCCACGGTGAGGTAAGCGCTGTTCCAACCATCGCCGTAACTGTCGGTTAGGACGAACGTGTATTCACAGGCATCGGCGGCAGGACAGTTCGGGGTAGTGAAAGAGGCGGTGGCATATTGAGAGGTCTCATCGCCGCAGTCGGCTTTCACACGCACGTTGTAAGCAGTGAGACTGCTGAGTCCGGTGAGTTGGTAGTTGGTAGCCGTGGCCGTGGCCGTTGTCCAAGTGGCGGCGGTGGCTTCCTTGTATTCCACGATCCAGGCGGTCTCGCTGCCTCCAGGTGTCCAGGAGAGGTCGGCGGTGTTCATGCCCACGTTCGAGACGGCGAAATTGGTCGGCTTGGGACAGCTGTTGGAAACACATGAGACAACAAGTTCGAAGCCGGGATAGACCACAGAGGCGTCAGAGGTGAATACGAGGGTGAGCGGGCCTGTGGTGGATGTCAAATCTGTAATTGTATAGGAACCGGAGTAAGTGCCCAGCAGCGGATCACTTGAACTGGCTCCGTCATACACGTAGAGGTAATCCCAGTTGCTCTCCACGTTCACGGTGCCGGAAATGCTGATGAGGTTGCCTGGTACATCCGGTTGGATAATCAACGTGGAATTGCAGGAGGTGCTGTAGTCATTGTCAATGCCTCCGTCATCATAGATGACCATCGCACAAGTGGTGACGGTATTGGTGCCGGTGGCGGACATGCTGTAGGAACCCGGGGTGGCTGCCACAGGACCGGACAGCGTACTCTCGTCGCCGCTTCCGCAGTCAGCCTTCACATAGAAATTGTAAATGGTAGCTGCTGCCAGGTTGCTGATTGTGAACGGGTTGGTGTTGGCTTGCACCTCGGTGCCGTTGCCGGGCGTGAAACCTGCGGGACCGTATTCAATCACCCAGTTGTTAGCAGATCCATTTTCCGTCCATTCTAATGTCACGGAGTTATCCGTAACATTGGTCGCAGACAGGTGTGTGGGCTGCGGACAGGTGGGCGCCAAAGAAATTGTCACGTTGTCGATATGCCCCTGGTTGTAGGTGGCACCGGAGACGATGCTGCCAATTTCTACTGGCGCCATCAGGGCGAGGCGGTTGCCGGATCCGGTATATCCGGTGAGGAAGACCACTTGGGTCTCGTAGCTCGTGCTACCTGTGTTTATCAGCATCGTGTCAATCGGTTGGAAGGTGCTGACATCCGTGCCGTTCATCGCGCCTACAATCAGGCAGAACGGGTAGGAGGTGGAGTAACGTCGTGCATCGAAAGTCAGTTGCAGCGTGTTGATTGGATACAAATCGTTGTCCACAGCCGGTAAAATAGCGTATTGGTCAGAGTATGCAGAGGAATTGTAGGAATAGAAGCGCAGGCTGTAGTTGCCGCTGTTCGCGTAGGTGGAACCGTAATACACATACGGGTAGGAAGTGTAGCTTGTACCGTCATTGTGAGCTTTCCAACAGTCGCTCAGGTTGTTAAGACCCGAAGTGGAGTTGGAAGTGTGGGTGCTCATGGAGTCGAAATTTTGTGTATAAGGCAGCAGTGCGATAGGCTGACATTCGGTTTGGAAGAATAAGCTCTCCCAAGCGCTGTTTTCGCTGGAGGAGCAGACGGCGCGCACATAGAACTCATACTCCGTATTATCTGTCAAGCCGGAGATTGTGACATACTCATTTGTAGAGGAGATGCCCATATCGTTATTCAAATCCACGGTTCCGGCAGGGCCATAAAGATACTCCCATTCGGATTCTTCGTCGCCAGGTGTCCAGCCAATAGTGGCTTCTTCGGAGCTGACGTCTTGGAGGACAACTGCAGTCGGGTGGGCGCAAGGCATTATGTAGTCCACAGAGAGGTCATCCAGATACATGTAGGAGGAGCCCCATTGCGGGATTCTGAACGCCAGATGGCGGCCGTTTCCGGCATAGCCTGTCGTTAGGATTTCGAAGTTTTTCCAGAGACCTTCCACACCAGGAGTACAGGAAGCTAAGGGTACGAACGTGTTGATATTCATAGGATCGCTCATGATACCCACCTCAATGGTGTAAGCAGCACTGGTGGCAAGAAGTTTGATGTTGACCACGAGGCTGTCCATTGCCACATCATCAGCGAATTTCGGAGTGGCGGCATAGCAGTAATAGGTGCTGGTGCCATAGAAGTAGAGCGAATAGGTGCCGGAGTTGTAGTATGTGGAAGACGGATAAGGATACTGGGTGGAATTGTCGGTGCCCTTGAACCAGCAAGGCACAGTGTGGGTGGCACCGCTGCCCGTAGCGGTCTCAAAGTTTTCAACGTAAGGAACATTGATAGATTCGCAGACGGTAAATCCAGTGAATTCGACCCACTCGCTGCTGTCGGAGGCGGAGCAAAGGCTGCACATCCGGAAATCGTAATGCGTGTTGGGCATGAGATTCTCCACTGTGTATGTGGTCACAGAAGAAACAGTGCCGGCGGAAACCCAGTCGTTGCTGTTCGCTTCTTTGTATTCCACAGTCCAGGAGGTCTCTTCGCCGCCAGGCACCCAGCTCAAGGTGATTTCGGTGCTGTCGTAGCCGGTCACCATCACGTTGGGTTCGCGGCAAGAGATGACTTCTGATTGCGTTTGGTTACAGCCAAAGAATTTGATGTCATTCCGGATAGCGTAACGGCTACCGGACGGTGGGTTGGTTGGATCGTAGTTCGTGCCATCGCTATAGACATACATGGTGGTGTACTGGCTGGAGGCTTTCGTGTGTACGTTGAAAGAGTAGCTTGACGAACCATCGTATGCGCCAGAGTTGTCGTCCACAATCAACACCAAATTGCTTATACCATTGTAGGGGAAGAAAGTGGTGAATTGGAAGTCGTTCCAACCGGCGGAGCAGTTCATCGGACCTTCGTAAACCTTCACAGCATTTGCAATGGGAGCCCAGTCACTGGTGTTTGCGAAGGTGCTGTCATTCTTGTGAGTCAGATAGACCGACACATTGTTCTTTACGGTCGAAGAATTTGGACCTGCATAGTTCAGCGACATACCGGTTATGACGGTGGCACCGCCAATCTCCGATGGGGTGAAAATCTGTTGGCTATAGGTGTATTTGTAGAAGTTGTTCAACGGAATGTTATAGGAAGTGGAGGAGGTTCCGACAGAGATGGCTTGGGCGTTGGTGTCGGGATCCATACAGTAAACAATGCTACCCATCAACGTGGTGAAAGAGGCGTAAATCGTGTCCGGAATGCTTTCGCAGTCAGGATAGAGTTTCACTTGGTATTGGGTGGTGGTGTCAAGACCGGTGAGCATGTAGTCGGTCGTGCCGGGGGTCAGCGTGATTTGGCTGGACACGCCTGTGGCCTGGTTTGTACACACTAAGATGTGGTCAAGGTCCTCAACTGTCGGGGTGAAGGTGACGTATGCGGAGGTGTAGGACACGTTGCTTACCGTGATGTCGGCGGCTGCGAGACATTCTGCATCGCCAACCTCAATGGTGAGATCATCCACATAAATGTAATCGGAATAGCTGCCCGGAGCGTGTGGACAATACAGGACGGGATAGATGAGCTGGCCGTTCACATTGTCAGGGAGCGGGAACTTGTACTCTTTCCAAGCGGAAGTGGGGGAATCTTGAGGATAGAGGTCCAGAACTTCCACGAAAGTGCTGAAATCATACGGGTCAGTCATGTAACCGGCTAACATGCGGCCGTAGCCGGCAGAGGTCTTATACATCCAGAAACTCATGAGGAGGGATTCTGTGTTCTCGGTCAGATCCAGACCTTGGCCGCAGACGGAGGAACTGCTGGGTGAATAGGAGTAGAAATAGAGGGCACCGTTGCCGGAATGGTGGTAGGTGGTGCTAATGTAGGGGTATCCGTTGTTGGAACCGGCAACACCTGCTTCCCAACAGTTGGGAAGGGTGCCAGTGCCGCTGCCCATGCCATCGAAATTCATTGTATAGGGCAACGTACTCGACGGCAGACACAGGGTCTTGAAGGATACAGATGCCCAGTTGCTGTTGTCGGAACCGCAGTTGGCGCGCAAATAGAACGTGTAATTAGTGCCGTCAGCCAGTTCCGTGAATGTGATGGTCGTGTCGCTGACAGTCTCAATGGTTTCGCTTTCGAAAGTGCTGCCTTCGGGAACGATGACATACTCATAGCCGCTCTGCTCGTCGTTGGAAGACCAAGTGACGGTGGCCCCATACGGAGTGACATTGGAAACTGTCACTGCGCTGGGCATCGGACACGCAACGGGATCACCGATGAAGAAGCGGATGTTGTTACGGGAAGAGAGTGTGTTTCCGCTTGGCAGGTTGTTCACATCGTATGCTTCCGAGTCTCTGTACACGTAGAGTGTCTTGCCAGAGGCGCTGTGAGTTTTGAACAAGTAATCGTTGTTAAGATAGGATCCGGTGGTGTGTTGCACTGCAATGACGATGTTGCTAGAACCATCATATTCAAAAGGAATATCCAACGGGATGTTCACCCAGTTGCCTTCACCGGCGTTGGTGAAAGTAACCGTACCCTCAAACACCTTCGTCATGCTATTGATGGAAATCCAGTCTGACGAGTTGGCGAAAGAGTTTTTGGAGGTGTTGCCCATATAGATGATGATGTCTTTGTCTTGGGGCGTGGCATAGAAGTATTGGAAAGCTATACAGGGGATAGTACCGTCAATGGTACCCAATTCCGATGTGGTGAAAAGCTGTTCCGAGAAGGAATATTTGTAATAACCGTTGAGCGGGATGTAGTAAGTGGTGCCGGTTCCGTTGCCCACTTGGACAGTGTCTGAACAGTTGAGGCACGGGTTGGGAGTCATCGTTACGGAAAGCGTGACAGGATCAGACTCACAACCGTCGCTCCATAAGGCCGTGACCGCGTATTCGTAGGTGCCGAAGTCAACAGAGTCAAGGTAGGAGGTGAGGGTCGAGGTTGAAAGGAGCGGGTCCGCATCGCGGGTGAGGTTGTACCCCGTCAGCGTGGGAGCGTCTAAGTCAACAAATTTGCCGTTGATACACCAGTTGTAGGCGGCCAGCGAGGAGGAGGGATTTCCACCAGACAGGGTTACCCAAACATAAGTGCCATCGTCTTCTTCATAATAGAGCAGGTCGCCGTAGTTGAACACGCCGCCGTTGTTGCTGCTTCCCAAAGGATAGCCGGCTGTGGTCACGCAGCGGATACCGATCCAAAGTTCTTGTGTGGAGTCGATGACAACCGGGTCGTCCAGGATGACATCCACAAATTGTTGTTGGATGATAGCGGTTGAATCCACCTGCTAGCTGAACAGCAGAGTGCCAGGGGTGAACGTGGTGTCATCCACCTGACTGCCGCCTTGCCAAACCATGATGTGGTAGGTGCAGACGGAGGCTGCCTCATAGGGCACGAAGGAAACCACAGTCATGGTTTCACCGTGACGGGGAGCCAGTTGGGCCGAGCCGAAACGGACTGCGCCCGTAAAGTCGGCGGCTGCGTTCATGCCGATTCCTGTGGTGAATGCCGCACACCATTTGAGTTCCGGAATCGGAATCACAGGTGCCGACCAATTAAGCTGGACATTCTGCCATGACGGCTGATGCTTCGTGGCGGTGAAGTCTGAAGGCGACAGACAAGTACTCTGCGCCTTACCGCCAATGGCAAATAGCATCGTCAGCACGAAAATCAATAGTAGATGCTTTTTCATAGCTTTTGAATTTGGTGAATAATTGATTGTTATTTAATGTTTGAATATTTTCAGCAAAATAATCGGTAAAACTAACAATTTTGAATGGGCAGGGCGAAATTTTTTATAAACAAGTTATTAACAATCAAAGGTTAGTTATGTGGTTGAATATGAAAAAATTATCGTTTTTGCCCTTATGTTTTGAACTGATTCCCGCCAATGGTTTTAATCTCATAAAAGACCTTTTAGAAGAAAATCGGCTCTGAAATGCCATTCTCGTGCCATAGTCATTAGTCTAAGTCTATGTTTAAGTCATTAGTCTAAGTCTATGTCTAAGTCATTAGTCTAAGTCAAAAAAAAGAGGCTCGGAATTTCCGCGCCTCTTGGTTTTTGAAATGAGCAGGATTACTGCTTGACAAGTTTCAGATTCGTGACGCCGCTGTCGGTAAACACTTTGACGACATACACGCCAGCCGGTAGCGTTGACACATCAATTTCGTTGTCAAAACTCTTCAACACCAGACGACCTCTCATATCCATGACATCCACATACTTCAACGACTCGCTAAGTCCCACAATACGGCTGATATTCTTGGTCGGGTTTGGCGCGAGATAGAGGGAGGTCCCTGGTTCGTGGCTTACAACACCCACACTGGTGGTCAGATGCAGTGTAGCCACGCTGTCGCAACCGTTCGATGCAGTGAATGTTTGTGTATAATCTCCTGAACTGCAGTAAATTTGGCCATTCCATTCGTAGCAGCTGTCGGAAGTCTCAATGGTGAATTCTGAAGTGACTGCATCGTGTACCGTCAAGGTCATCACCACCACGCTGTCACAGCCGTTTATGGTCTGTAGCGAGGAGGCCTGCACACCGGCGGCGGTGAATGTTACCCCGTTCCACTCGTAAGGCAGCTCGCTCGGACAGATGGTTCTCGTGTCTGTCACCATGTAGGTGGGATTGATGTTGAGTACCATGGTGACCACGCTGTCGCAACCATCGGCGGCAGTCAGCGTCACATTCTGGATGCCGGCGGCGGTGAAGGTCACCCCATTCCACTCGTAAGGCAGTTCACTCGGACAGACATACATGATTTCGGTCACGGTGTAACCACTGTTCACCGTGACGGTCATGGTCAGTACACTGTCGCAGCCGTGTACCGTCTGCACCGTGATGGATTGTGTGCCGCTCTCTGTGAAGGTCAGGCCGTTCCACACGTAAGGCAACTCACTCGGGCAAAGGGCCACGGTTTCGTTTACGAAGTAAGCTTCGTTTACCGTTAAGGACATTACCACTACGCTGTCGCAGCCGTTCACGGTCTCAAGCGTGGCTATTTGCGCACCGGCGGCCGTGAAGGTGACACCATTCCATTCGTACGGCAGCTCGCCTTGGCAGATGGTTCTGGAGTCTGTCACCGTGTAGGTGGGGTTGATGTAAAGCATCATCGTGACCACACTGTCGCAACCATTGGCGGCAGTCAACGTCACAATCTGGGTTCCGGCGGCCGTGAAGGTCACACCGTTCCACTCGTACGGCAGCTCATTCGGACAGAGGTACTTGCTTTCGGTCTCGGCATAAACTTCGTTCACCGTCAGGATCATCGTCACTACGCTGTCGCTTCCGTCCTCCGCCTGCAAGGAGGCCGTCTGCGTGCCGCCCTCCGTGAAGATCACGCCGTTCCACTCGTACGGCAGCAAGTTGGCACAGATGGTAGCTTCATCGGTGACTGTATGGGCCGGGGTCACCGTCAGGTTTTTGATAATGGCGGCGGGTTGGGTGCCCTCTGATCCGTCATTTTTCCAAACGAAGGCTAACAGTGCGGTGGAGTTTGCATCCGGATTTGCATTCGGGTTTGCCATTGTCGCTTGAACGTGGATGGTGCTGTCAACCAGATTAAGGATGTAGTGATGAGAAGCATTCGTGCCATAGTTGTTGGTGTAGAAATCGTATGCATGGTCAGAGTAACTGATGTGAGCGTAATCCGAGTAATCCGGCGCAGTGGTGGAAGCGGGGAATTCCATTGTGGCAGGCGTAAGGAACATCTTCAGGTAGTCGTAATTACCTTCACCGCCAACCATCACATCGTAGCTGATGGTGACGGTCGGACTCGTACCTACAGTAAACAACTTCTGGGCAGATATCACAGAAGTAGAAGTGATATTGTAGCCAGGGGTGGTGCTGTCGGTGGTCACGAACAGGGCGTTCTCGTTGTCAACCGTGCCCATCATCCAATAGTTGTCACAGCTTCCGTTGTTCAGGTGCCAAGCATCATCGGGGTCAGAAAAATCTGTTGTGTAGGGCAGATTCACGGGTTCCATAGTTGTGGTGGCCGTAAGCACATTACTCCATGTACTGACATCAGAACCACCGCAAAGTGCACGAACATAGAAGTCATAGGCGGTAAGGGTGCTCAATCCATTAATTTCAAACGTGTTGGTATTGGCTGTGAGAACGGTGGTGGCGTCTTCAGGGTTGAAACCAGGAGCGCCATAGACAATTTCCCATGTTGTGGCCGAACCGGTTTCCATCCATTCCAGTTCAATGCTGGATGAGGTGGCACTCACCGCGTGTACATCTTCAGGGATTGGACAGCTCACAACAGACACAGACACATTGGAAATGATAGCGCCAGGCTGTGTGCCCATAGAGAAGTCGTTTTTCCATACGAACACCACTTGTGCAGTAGAGTTGGCATCCGGATTCTCGTTCGGGTTCGGCATAAGGGCATCGATATGCACCACGTTGCTGTCAGTCAGGTTGAATTTATAGGCAATGTTGGAAGAACTTGTGGAAGCGTACATATAGTCCGAAAAATCGTATGCGTATGCGGAATAGACATTGTAACCGTAGTCAGAGGCTGTCGGACTGGTGGTGGAAGCCGGATACTGTTCAGTGGCGGGAGCGAAGAAGAGTTTGAGGTAGTCGTATGAGCTTTCACCGCCCACCATTACGTCAAAACTGATTCGGAACTGTGTGGCGTTTCCAACGGTAAACATTTTTGCGGCAGACACCACGCTGGTGCTGGTGATATTGTATCCAGGCGTGGTATCGTTGCTGGTGATGAACAATGCGTTGGAAGAACTTTCCGGAAGAGCGCCCATCATCCAGTGGTTCGTGCAGGTGCCGTTGTTCAGCTGCCAGTTTTGATCAGCGTCTGCGCCAAAGTCGGTTGTATAGGGCAACCCGACAGGTGTCAACGTGGTGGAGAAGGTGATTGCTGTCGGAGAAGAAGTCCCTTCAACACCGCAGTCTGCCGTGACATAGACGGTATAGGAGGTGGCTGGCGCCAGATTGGATATAGTGTAGAAAGTGTTTGCAGTGGTGGCGATAGTGCCTTCACCGGGATTGAAGCCGGCCTCGCCGTATTCAATAGTAAAAGAGTCTGCGTTGCTGGACCAGGTCACTGTGGCAGAGGTTATGCCAATGTTGGAAAGCGTCACGTTTTCCGGGGCAAGACAGCTCTCTAACGTGGTGAATTGGACGGTGTAGGTGGCATCCGGAATATCGTCAGGTGTAGTGCAGTTGGTGATCACATACACATCGTAAGTGGTTTCAACGGTAAGGTTAGACAACGATACTGTGGTGTTGTTGGTAGCCTCGGTCATCCAAGAATCCTCTTGGGAGGCGTTTGCTGCCCTGTAATACACTGTCCAGGAGTTGTGGTCCGGATCATTGTCCGTAAAACTGATGGTGGCATTATGCCCGTCAATGCCAGAGGCAACAACACTGTTCTTCACAGGGGAAGGACAGTTGGGCGCATCGCATCTAGAGGTGAATGTGTAAGCGGAAAAATTCGTCATACCGCTAATGGAGTAGATTTCTTCACCGTAAGGGCTGACGAGGGAGAAACCGGCTTCGTAGGCGTAGCTGCCTGCGTGCCAAACCAGAGAGGTGGGAATATTGTTGCAGAGATTAACAGTCTCGGTAGCGGAACTTCCACTGGCTAAACCGAGCGTGGCCACCGTGACACCATTTTGTTGCACTTCCAAGGTGCCATTGTTCCAGCCGTCACCGTAGCTGTCGATGAGGTTAAAGATGTATGCACATTGTTCAGACGCATCACAGAAAGAAGTTGCGGCCTGTAATGTCTTCCAGTCACTGAATTCACCGTTACCACAGACAGATCTCATACGGACAGTGTAGTTCGTGAGGGCATCCAGATTTCCGATGGTATAAGGAGAGGAGGAAACGATTCCTGCGGAAATCCAGTTGGCGGTGTCAGAGCAATATTCCATTTCCCAAGAACTTTCGGTATTGCCGGCAACCCAGTTCAAGGTTAGGGACTGGGAGGTGATGTCGCTCAGATAGACATTCGGGGCGATACAGGTGACTGTCTCGTCGCACTCGCCACCGAAAATGACGTTGTTGCGGACAGTCACTGCTGTGCCTGAAGTGGAGGAAGCTGGCTCAAGCGGATAGGCCGATGCGTCTTGGTAGAGGTAGCGTGCATAGCTGGAAGGTGTGCTGTGGACATACCAGCTGTTGCCGTTCACGTAAGAACCGGTGCTGTCCACGAAAATCACCAACAGATTGTCGGTACCGTTGTAACTGAACGGTGTGGTGAAATTAAAAGTGTTCCAGCCTGCAGTCAGGGTTTGCGGACCAGAGTAAACCAACTGTGCGTCTGCTGTGCTGGCCCATGCTGAATCAAGGTCGGCCGCAGTAGTGTGCGATAAGTAGATTTTGAAATTACGTTGTTGGGAAAGATTGGCCAGGTTCAAGGAAATATAAGTGATTTCAGAGGGACCGTTGAGCTCTTCGGCAGTGAAAATCTGTTGGGAATAACCATATTTGTAAAAGCTATAGGAGGGTATATAGTTGTTCGTGGTGGTGCCGTCGCCAATCGTGAACTCGCCACCTGCCAGACAGTGGGTGTTGAAGTTCATTGAAACGGCGGGAGCATCGCCCTCAGCACATACTGAAGTCACTGTTACCAGATAGGCGGTCATAGGTGTGAGACCCGATAGCATAAGTTGGTGGTCTGAAACCGTTTCGGAAATCCAGTTCTCTTGGTCTGCTTCAGTGTAGGAAACCACATAACCGGAGGCACCTGTCGTGGCAGATTCCCAAGTGACCAAAGCGGATGTTCCGGTAATTTGGGATACAGACAGGTTGGTCGGGGCGGTGCAGGTCGGAATGGTGGTAAAGGTAACCACATTGGACCAGTCGGAGAATTCATTGTCGTTACAAACCGTTCTGACATATATGTTATAAGTAGTGCCAGATTCCAGTTCGGTAAGGTGGACCTGAGTGTTGGAAATGACGACAGGTGTCATATCGTCAGGAAGTTGTGTGTCGGTACAGAGCGCATATTCCCAAGTGAAATCGTTATCCGAAGCAGGGATGAAAGAGAAATCAGCGGTGTAAGGGGTGACATTGCTGATGGTGACAGAGTCGGGGCTTACGCAGTTGCTGCCGACGAGAGTGAGATTGTCAATGGCAGCAGGCGGGTTAGTCCCCACATTGCCATCGTTCCTCCACAACAGGTAGAGGCGTTGCAGGCCGGAGAATGTGGAAGGCAGGGTGACTGTATAATGGGTCCAGTCGGAAATGCCGGACAGTGTTCCCAAAAGCGTGGCGCCTGCAGGGGCATCATAGGAGGTTTCAGAAACTTCTGTTGGATCACCGAGATAAATCTTCAGATAGTCATAGTTATTTTCTCCATATCCTTTGAAATCGAAAGCGAGGTGGTATTCGTTGAACTGACCGAAATCAATATCACGATAAGCCCAGGAAACGGAGGCCGTGGTGTTGGTGTATGCGTTGGTGGTACCGTTGTCATTCGAGACATACAGGGCATATTCTCCTTCTTCAGTGTAGTTGGCCGCTGTTCCGATAACCCAAGAATTAGGATTACCGCTTACTATCATCCATCGAGCGTTCTCGTCAGCATCTTCAAAATCCACGGAGTAGGGCAGGGTGGCAACATCATGTGCGTTGCCGATCAGAGTGATGGTTTCGTTGCTAGCACCCGTGCTGGAAAGAGTGACCGTGCCGTTTTCACTGCCTACAGCTGTGGAGGAGTACTGTACAAAGAGTGTCCCGCCGGTTGAAGGAAGGGTGGTGGTGGAATTAAAGGTGATGCCGTCGGAGGAGACCGCAAAAGGAGCTGTGGTGGTAGCTGTGATGCCGTTAGTGAGGTTTAAGCCGTTCACGGTGGCAGTGGCGGTGCCCTGTCCGCCCGAAACGGCGTTAATGTTCAAGGTGTTTGGAGCAACGGTAATAGAGGGAATGTCGGAGATTTCTATGTCGTCGATGTTCAGGTAATACTTGTCATAACAATTGAAATGGCGGAAGGCGATTCGAACTGTTTGACCGGTGTACTCGGAAAGGTTGAAGCTCTTCTGCTTCCAAGGGGTTGGCGTCTTAGCTCC
>JAEEGL010762400.1_pt1 | contig 29872 bp, 22 predicted proteins | sample 9134231 | NCBI WGS metagenome assembly JAEEGL01 (sample SAMN16246548, study PRJNA631951) | gut metagenome | biome: gut microbiome; feature: rumen; material: fiber-attached | host: Bos | place: Iran: Karaj | collected 2018-10
ACCGGAATCCTCTTCAATGATCGGGATCGATAGATTGACACTGTAAAAGTATAAGATAAGCCTCACACCCAAAAGGACGATACAGCTTAATGTCTTGGACCATAAAGGTATATAAGTACAGCAAACGATGATAACAAGGATCAATAAAAGAAGCTGCTGAACACCCGACGACCAGCCAAAAAACGTGACCTGTTCAAAAAGCCACGGAAACCAGATCACCAAAATGAACACAAGGATCTTTCTCGATCTTACGTTATAGGAAAAATACATCAAAGAAATAAACAGCACAAGAAACAGTACGGAATAAAATCTTGCAGGCATGGAACCGTACATTATACCTATAACAAATTCCGCAACTGAAATGATGATAGACAAAAGTAAGGAGCACCTGACAACTTTCAGCAATTTGTCCGGCTCGTTTTTAAAGGACGTCTCCTTATAAAACAACTGTAAAAGCTTGCTCACTCATTCCTCCAAATAAAATTGTCCCCTGTGAATCTCCACAATCATAATATTATCATGAATTTTCAAATAAATAAAGCCTAAAAGAACGGCCCCTCCGCCAAAATGACAGAGGGGCTTATAAAGATCATGTCTTTAATCGTTTAAAATGAATGACTTCATGCGAACATTGCCGTCGCCTTTGTAAGTGAAGTAAAGTGCATATACGCCATCGGGGATGGATACATCCATTGTGTGGCGCTCCCACTTTGAAGATGAGTCAAAGCGAGGTGATACCGCGATCGGATCGCCGTCCAATGATGTCCTGAACTCGATGTTGCCGTGGAAGTATCCGCGAAGGTCAAAGCTTATGGACTTAAGACCCTTAAGTTCGAAATACTTAAATCCTACGGTCGTATTGTCGGTTATGTTGTCGATATAACCATTTAAGCGGTCGCCATCGCGTCCGTCCTGTACGACTCTGGGCTGTGACTCTCCGCCGACATACATGCTCTCATGATCGTTGAACATGTTGCATACGATGTATGCGGGATATTCGCCGTGACCCTTTAAAGGTCCGCCGTTAAGACCTGCGGAAGTAAGCTCTGCCTGAATGATGTGGCCATCTTCCGTAAAGTTGATCTTTTCTGCACATACCTGTCGCGAGAACCATGTTCCGTTTGTCTGTCTGTGGTAGAAAATATACCATTCGCCGTTGATCTCAACGATACTTCCGTGATTGTTGGCGCCGTATGCGGTGGGCTTGTCGGCCGGCTTGTACGAATCGATACCGATATCGGCATTGGATACGATAACTCCGCCATACTTGTACTCGCCGTCGATCGTATCGCTCATTGCATAGCAAAGTTCGTGCATCGGTGAGGATGAATATACAAAGTAGTACTTTCCGTTTCTTTCTCTTATGGAAGGAGCTTCAAAGAAAGCATGGCCTTCAAAGCCCGTGCCCTTTTCGTATACATCGCCGGGTGCGACGAATCTGGGTGCTTTCTTGACCGTCATCATATCCTTGTCGAGAACAGTAAGCATCGCACCGTGTCTTGATGCATCGTTGTGACCCGCAAAACCGGTAAACAAGTAGGTCTCGTCGCCGATGGTCATTACGCCGGGATCGAACTGAGGCTCGTCGCCTTCTTTTTCACCGAGCTTGGTGCCGTCCGGATAATGTACATAGCCTAAGAACTTGTACTCTCCCGCGGGCTCGTCGCATACACATACGGAAACTACGTTTACACGGTCAAGCACATAGTAAAGATAATATCTTCCGTCGGGTCCTACGGTAACATCGGGTGCGTAGAGACACATCTCATTGTTGCCGTTATAAGGATCTGCGTCACGCTTGTAGATAACGCCTTCGTATCTCCAATCGGCAAGATTGTCGACCGGTGCCGACCATCCCACATAATCGCCCAAGCAGAATACCTGACCCTTTGAGAAGTCATGCGAACCGTATACATATACTCTGTCGCCGAATACGTAAGGCTCTCCGTCGGGTACGTACTCCCATGAAGGAAGGTAAGGATTAAATGCCTGACGCTTTCCACCCATAAATGCGGTCATAAACTCGGTAAAAGGATTATCGTTTACAACAGGCTTGCTGCCAAACGACGTAAATACCATTTCATCTCTGTGCGCAACCGTGAAAGGATGCCAAACGGGAAGCGGCTCTCCGTCGCGTCCGATACCGTTGGGATCGCCTGTCTTTATAAAGTTTGCAAAGTAATCGCATATCTGTCTTGCAAGATCGTAATGTCTGCCCACGAAAGGCCTCCATGAACCCGCAAGTGTTTCAAAGAAGAACCAAAGATCTACCGAATGGAAGGTTCCGGGATGATCTTCGCCGGGAATATCCGTATCGAATCTGTAATAATAGCAGGGAAGATCGTCATTTCTTGAGAAAGCTCCCTTTACGGTATATTCTATGGAACTGAACTTTCCGTATCCCAAAGGAGTACGAACATTAGCTTCGGGGAAAGTAAGGAACTTGTCGGCCTTATCACCGAATATATCCTTAACGATCTCCTTGTATTCGTTTTCATCCTTGGCATTGACGGATGACGGGAACTCGTCTGCCGTATTACCGGACATCATCGGAACTCTTAAAGATCTACCGTCAAGCATTAAGCTGTAAGGATCGTCGGTCAAGAATACGCCGTCTATGCAGGGGGCAAAGAAACCTGCTTTGTTCCTGAACTCCGCATATTTGTCCCTTATCGTCTCTGCATCTATCTTACGTGCTTCTTCAAGGGTCTTAACGCCCAAAAATTCAAAGAAACTTTCACCCTTTTTCTCAACATCGGAAAGAGTAAGAGGCTGAAGTATGGCATCTCTTCTCATGAAAGGATTTCTGATCATACCGCTCATGATAAGGGCGCCCTTTATAACGCCTTCGTTTTCTTTGCATGCGAGCTGGTTCATAACACTGCCGCCGCCTGCAGACTGTCCGGCGATAGTGATCTTCTCGGGATCGCCGCCGAATGCTGCGATGTTTCTCTTAACCCAGAAAAGACCCGCCTGCTGGTCAAGCGTACCGAAGTTTGCACACTTGCCGGGGCCGCCTTCTTTTGTGATCTCGGGATGAGCTATGAAGCCGAAAGCTCCGAGACGATAATTGACGGATACGACAACGATGCCTCTCTTTGCAAGGTTCTCGCCGTTAAACTCCATCTCATTTGTGTAACCCCACTGAAATCCGCCGCCAAAATACCATACAAGAACGGGAAGCCTGTCTGTGTCCGCATTGGCAGGTGTCCAGATATTTAAGTAAAGACAATCCTCACCAATGGGTACCTCAGTATCAACGTGCCATTCCTTGTCATAGATGCCGCCGCCGATACCGGGTGTATCCTGCATGGGAATGGGACCGAATGTAAAGCAGTCTCTGACTCCTTCCCAGCTTGCAGCCGGCTTGGGTGCTTTCCATCTGTTCTCTCCTACAGGAGGAGCAGCAAACGGAATGCCCTTAAATGACGTGATCCTTGTGTTGTTGCCGGGAAGTCCGCGGACTAAACCGGTTTCTGTTTTTACTACCTTTAACATGTTTAAAACCCCCAAAAAATAATTATATTTGCATTGATAAGAGTACTTTAAAATATATCCGATATCTTATCAATTAATGCTTATTTTGTTGCTAAACGCAACGAAAGTTTTCGAAAATTCTTACTGTTCTCAAAAACACCGCTATTTAAGGAAACCGTTTACGATCTGCTCTTCGGCTTCGGCTTCCGAAAGTCCCAAAGTCATTAGCTTTATAAGCTGTTCGCCCGCTATCTTTCCGATCGCAGCCTCATGTATAAGACTTGCATCGACGTTGGCGGCAGTAAGTTCCGGAATCGCAGTCACGACGGCGCGATCCATGATAATGGCATCACACTCGGAATGACCGCTGCATTCGTTGTTTCCGATGATACGCGAGATAAATTCCTGCTTTGAATCTTCCTTTGCGACCGATCTTGAGATAACGTTCGTGCTTGAACCCACACCGTTTAAGTCGACCTTAAATTCGGTCTTTGCATACTGTGACCCGTGTGTCATTATCTTTTCTTTTACGATAAAGGTCGCATTTTCTCCCACCACTCCTTCGGTCTTACGCACCGTTGAATCGATGCCCTTTATCTGGGTCGTCTCCATTTCAAGATAAGCGCCCTCTTCAAGATACACGATCGTTGTGGGGTTCATAACGTTAGACCCTCTGCCGTCACCGGTCCCGACATGCTTTTCTATGTATTTGACCTTGGAATCCTTGGCAAGATGAAATGTATGTATGCCGTCATGAGCCGACTCCTGATCGCCGCAGTTATGGATTCCGCAGCCCGCAACTATGGTCACATCCGCTCCTTCGCCGATATAAAAATCGTTGTAGACAAGATCCTTTAATCCTGATTCGCTTATGATGACGGGGATATGGACGCTTTCGTTCTTTGTGCCGGGCTTTATGATTATATCAATGCCGGGTTTGTCTTCTTTTGTGACTATATCGATGTTGGCCGTCGTGTTCCTGCCTGCTGCGGCACCGTTTTTTCTGATATTGTATGCACCTTCCGGAACTCCGTGTATATCGGCCACTTCGGCAAGAAGGTTTTCTTCGAATGTTGTCATTTAAATATTCTCCTCCAGTCTGTTGCAGACACCGCTGTCAACGCCGTCAAGAAGTTCACCGTAGATCTCATCCCTTGCGCCTTCCTTTATCAGTCTGCCTTCTTTTAACACGATGATCCTGTCCGCCGTATTAAGGATCCTCTCCTGATGCGAGATAATGACTATCGTACCTTTAACGGTCTCGCGCATATGCTCAAATACCTTGATGAGCGAATTAAAACTCCAAAGATCGATCCCCGCTTCGGGTTCGTCAAAGATCGAAAGTTTTGTGCCTCTTGCAAGAATCATTGCGATCTCGATCCTTTTAAGCTCTCCGCCCGATAAAGAAGCGTTCACCTCACGGTTTATATAGTCTCTTGCGCAAAGCCCGACGGAAGAAAGGATATTGCATTCTTCGTTAAAGCTTGCATTCTTGCCCATGGAAAGCTTTAGCAGGTCCTTGACCGTAAGACCCTTAAACTTTACGGGCGTCTGAAACGCAAAACTTATGCCCTTCTTTGCACGCTCGGTTATGTTAAGATCGGTTATGTCCTCTCCGTCCAGGATGATCTGTCCGCTCGTAGGCTTTATGATACCGGCGATCACTTTGGCAAGAGTCGATTTGCCGCCGCCGTTCGGTCCGGTGATCGCCACAAACCCGCCGTCGATCTTAAGATTTATATCCTTAAGTATCTCTTTATTGTCTTCAACGTCGTAACTGATGTTTTTAAGTTCAAGCATATATTTGCCCTTTCTTTTAATACTTACGAAAAACATTATAAAAGGCAGAGGTCTATTTTTCAAACCTCTGCCTCAATAAATTTATTTAAATTTTTTATGCATTGAACATAAGCTTCTCGGAATTGAAAGCCTTTGCTACCACAAATGTAAGGATAATTCCGCATGCAAGGGTGCCCAATACGCTTGCAAGGAAGTTCACGCTCGTAAGTTCGAGATTGCAAAGATCGCTTATCGCAAGAGCGCTTCCGTATACGGGGATAAAATAAGAGCCTATCGAATTTGTACCGCCCGTTCTGAACATTGTCATCATACCGAGGATGATGATAACGATATAGATAGGTGATATTGCGGAACTTGCCGCTCTGGTGTTGGGGCTTAAAGTTGCTATAAGTCCGATGACACCCACGTAGAAGTATACAAGAACGACCATGATCGCTACAAGCTGAAGCATCTGTCCGACGGTGAAAGAAATGTTACCGGCACCCATATTGCCTGCGCCGCCCGTTATGTTTGGAATACTCAATATCATTGCAACACAGTATACTACAGCTGAAATGATCGAAAGGATCGCCATGGCGATAAGTTTTCCCGCTACGATCTCGCTTCTTTTAACGGGGGAGATAAGCATGCTTGACAAAGTTCCGCGTTCTTTTTCTCCTGCTATCGCATCAACTCCGACGCTCATAACACCGGCAAAGAGCATCATTACGACCATATAAGGAAGCATCATTGCCAAGAACTCCATGTTGGCCTTTTCTTCCTTGCAGATGACCTGGCTGTCCACATTGAAAGCGTTTAACATCGAAAGGTCGCCGTAACGGCTGTCAAGAAGCGTTGTTTTGTATGTGTCCACAACTTCGCTTCCGAAGTTTGAATAGGAAGCCGAAGAATAATTCTCGGTACTGTTATAGTATATCTTCATTGAAGGAAGCGAATCTCCGCCTGCCACATAGGAATCGGCAACCGTTCCGAAATCTTTGTCGAGATATACGATAAGATCCGAATCGCCGTTTAAGATGCCGTCCTCGATCTCGGCTTTTTTGCTGTTGTATTCGTCTTCGGTCACAAATGTGATATCCGCATTTTTGCCCATTTCACTGCTGCTTATTATATCCTTAAGCTCATCGGTGGGGTTTACGACCGTTATCACCGCATTGTGCTCTTCGATGTCCTTTGACATGGAGCCTATGAGCTGGCCCATGATCGAATAGATTGCCACTACGATGATGACCGGCAGGATATATAAGCTGAAGATCATCTTCCTGTCGGAAAATATCCTGAAAAGTTCTTTTTTTGCAATGAGGATCGTCTTATTCATTACTTTTCCTCCTTCTCATCGGTGTTTTCCATATAAAGCTTAAAGAACGCCTCCTCGATGTCGGGAGTCTTTGTTTCTTCAAGTATTTCGGGTATGGTGCCCTCTATTACTTTTTTGCCGCCGATTATCATACCGATACGGTCGCAGAGCTTCTCGGCTTCACTCATGATATGAGTTGAAACGATGACCGTCTTCCCGTCGGCACGGAGTTTCTTAAGATAATCAAGAACACCCTTCGCCGTTACGATATCAAGACCCGATGTGGGCTCGTCAAAGATCACGACTTCAGGGTCGTTTACAAGGCTTACCGCGATAGAAGCCTTCTGCTTCATACCGGTAGAAAGTTCCTGGATCTTCTTATCCTTGAAATCGTTGATGTTGAAGGCTGCAAAAAGCTCTTCCTTCCTCTTTGCGATCTCTTCATCGCTCATATCCTTAAGCTTTCCGAAGAAGTTGAAAAGATAATCGGTCGAGAAATGTTCGTCAAGTTTGATCTCGTTTGTAAGAAAACATATCGAATCTCTTACTTTCTGAGCATCTTTTACGGTATCATAACCGCATACCTTTATATCGCCCTTGGTGGGTTTTAATAAAGTTGCGACACAGCGGAGCGTCGTTGTTTTACCTGCACCGTTCGGTCCCAATAACCCGAAGATCTCGCCCGGCTTTGCCGTTAACGAAAGATCGTTGACAGCGATCTTGACGTCTTTGTTCGTCTTAAGCTCACGCTTTTTCTTTGCACTAAGTTTGTAGATCTTAGTGAGATTGTTGATTTCGATCATTTGTACACTCTCCTAACCTGCTATTGATATATATGTATTGATAAAAAGCAATACTCCCACGATAATGAACGCCCACATTCCGTAGCTTTTGAAGAAGTCCCATCTGCTGCCCGGGTTTTTTACTTCGTTTGTGATCTTGATCTTCTTTCTGAAAGCTATCAAAAGTCCGATCCCCGCCAAAGCGGTTCCGAATACCAGCATTTCCATAAGCACCATGGCTATAAGAAGCTTGGGATTACCGGGAGCTCTGTTCATGATCTCTATAAGTACCACCGACGAGATCGTATTGATGATCATATGATACGAGATCGTGATAAGGATATTTCCTGTCTCCGCATATACGTAAGCAAATACCCAGCCCAAGAACATCGCAAAGAAAAACTGCTGGAAATTTGCATGGAATATGCCAAAGAACAATCCCGATGCGAAGATTGCAAGTGCCTTGCTGTATCCCGACAACCTGTCAACCACAAACTTTCTGAATACAAGTTCCTCCGCCACCGGCGCACCTATGCAGACCACAAGGATCCTTAATATGATATTTCCTCCGCCTATGGCATTCATTGCCATGTTGACGAATTCACCGGTAACAAGGAAATTGATCATCGTACCGATAAGGCTTCCCGCGATACCCACGCCATAGGCAATGCATAAACCCGTAAAATATTTTCCGACTCCGAATTTTGTTTTACCGAAATCAAATTTCGGGACTTTGTGAAGGCAAAGCCAGAACAATATGACCAGCAGGACCTGATTGATCAGAAATGTTGCGACCAGTGTAAGATTCTCTCTGCCGAAAAGTTCAAGCTTATCGGTATGACCTTTAAGTATCAGCCCCAAAGCTATCTGGATTGCCAGATTTATAAACGATGCTATCGCAAATCTTATGCCGAACGAATTGACCGACTTAAAACGTGCTTTTTTGTCATTATCCGCATCGATATCCGAAGCGTATTGTTCGTTTACCGTATCCGATTGTATATAAATTTCCTGATCTGATCGATTATTGTTATTTTCTTCCATATTTCCTCCGCACATTAAGAAAAAGATTAATATAAAAATGATTATTTGTCAGCAATTTTAATAAAATATTAGGAAATTCATTCCCAGAACAATTCATCGAGAGTTTTATTTAGCGCCCTGCAGATCGCGATGCACAGGTTTATGGTCGGATTGTAGTCTCCTTTCTCGATGGCATTTATGGTCTGTCTGGACACCCCGACTTTTTTGGCCAGCTCATCCTGAGAAAGATCCATTCCGGCCCTCGCAGCTTTAAGCTTTAAGTTCTTCATGATTCTTCCTCCCTCTTATCCTTTAAGCGTTTGATAAGCGTCATTGCCAGCACGAACAAGAGCATGAAGACCACTACAAATGACATTGCCCTGAATGTAAGTATGCCGTTGACCACCATCTGACCGGTCCTTAAATATCTGATGCCTACCATAAGTTCGAAAAGGGAAATAAGTGCGAATACGATCACAAATCTGATCGGGTTCTCGTTCATCGCAAAATACGAATCATTCCAGATATTGACGGCGATAAGTGCAAGTCCTCCGAGCACAAATATCATGAAATAAGTTAACGACCTTTCGATCGGAAGCGATATGCCTGCCATTTCCAGAACGAACATGACAAGTACTGCCAGACCCATCGTATAAAAGCCTGCTCTGTATGCCTTACCTCTTGCGATCTGCTGTCTTTCATCGTACTTTGACTGGGCATCATCACCGTTTTTGGTAAGAGCCAGGATTATGATAAGAGATCCGATTCCGATCATTATTCCAAGGCCTATTCCGATAGCCGTATAATTGGCATTCGCTTTTTCGACATTTATACGATAATCGACCTTATAACTTCCATCCTTTACAATTTCGCTAAAATCCACCCCGTCACCGGATACTTCAAGATCATGAGACTTGCAATATGCCGTATACGTATCATTGTCCGTGATAAATGTAAGCTCTGCTTCATATTTTCCGCTTTTAAGATTTTGGGGGATCGTATCACAGCTCATCATCTGGGCTGTTCCCACAAAAACCGTCTCACCGTCGGGATCTTTTATACACATGCCGGTTATGAATGCAGGTTCCTCATCCTGCCACCAGTCAAGATTAAACTTATATACATCATCTTCATCGGCCTTTAACTCAAAGTCATAAGTTGCTTCTGCCGGTACAGCCACACCGTTTTCGATCAAAACATTTGCGGTGTAACTGTTTTCTTTTGAATTACCGTATATTAATATCGGTAAAAGTATAAGTGAAAAAAATATGATACCTGCACCAAGTACGATCGCATTTCTTTTTTTCATTTCATTCTCCTTTTTTGATCCGGGTACGGAAACCTTTTTGTTTTTCTTTCTGAAAACAAGATAGCATTTGTTTTACACTTTGTCAACTATATTTTACATATTATTTTATAAATATTACATTTTGTCGGTTTTAGGACCCGGCCCATACATGCATCTGCCCGCCATACAATGAGCTTTTTCATGCGTTTTGAGCGCAAAAAAAGGCCCCGAATTACTCGGAGCCCTGAATTGCAAAAACTGTTAATTTGTAAATTTGACCGCGGTACCATAAGCGATGACTTCGGCTGCGCCCTGCATTACCTGAGATGAACCGTAACGGACACCCACGATTGCATCGGCGCCCATTGCTTCCGCTTCATCGACCATACGCTTTGTGGCAAGCTGTCTTGCTTCATTTAACATTTCGGTGTAGCCCACTATCTCGCCGCCGACCAGTGTCTTCATGCCTGCCATGAAATCTCTTCCTATATTTTTTGTCTGAACGATGGTACCCTTTACGATACCGAGTGCTTCATATTCTTTACCGGGAATAATATCAATACTTACCAGCTTCATCCATTTCTCCTCCTTTGATCTCTTTAAGTCTTTGGATCATTACGACCAATACCGCTATCACTACCACAGCAGGGATGATCAGAAATGCCGCAAACAGACCGATCGGCATCGGATCCTGTATATTCGCCCATATCATTAAACCGGCAAAGATCAGCACAAATAATATGACTATAACTCCCGCCAGGATCGCGCCTGTCTTTCTGACAGCGACGTCGTTTTTCTTAACATCCATGAACCGGACACCTCCTTTTTCAAGATCAACCATCTTGTTAAGGTACTCAGAGGCTTTGATATCACAAAAATCGCGTTCATCCGAAGATAAAAGTCCGCACATGGTGATCATATGATCGATATCGTGTTTTCGCCGGCTCAAAGAAGTACTGTGTTCTTCCATACATTCTTTAATACTCACTTTGCCTTCTTCAAGCCTTCTGATGTCTTCGCAGGAAACATCCAGCATCCTTAAGAGTTTTATCTTATTTAAGATCTCAACATCTTTAAGAGTGTACTCTCTGTATCCGTTCTCCGGATTCCTGTCGGGACTTACCAGCCCCTCATCCTCATAAAAACGGATATTCTTTTTTGTGATGCCCACAAGTTCCTCTACCTGATTGATCTTCATCTTAACTCCGTTAAAAGTTATTTGGATTGGCCTATCCTGCGTTGACAATAAACCTTCCACAAAGCGGAAGGTCAAGCATTATTTGAAATTTTTTTAAAAAAATTTTTTATAAGGTAAAAGAACGCTCTCACATCCTTACAAAAGTGCCGTATTATTTGCGGGTTTTGAAAGTTTGAGTTCTTTACCCTTCTTTACAAAGATAACAAGTTCGTTAAGCGCTATATCGATATGATGATATCCCTTTTCCATATTTACGGTCTTATAATCCTTATCCGACTTTAAGACATAAGCCGTCATATCCTCGGGAAGGTACACATATCTGCCCGTTGCATTGGCTTCATATACGGGTACGATCATGTAATCATCGCCAAGCATCAGCTGATCGTCCACATCAAGACATGCCCTGTCGTCGGGATATGCAAGAGCAAGCGGCGTAAACATGAGTTTACTGTTTTCGATACAGTCGTTATAGATACGATAAAGTTCGGGTATAAGCGCATAGCGTAAGTTGAGCATATTGCGGAAAGAATCTATATCCTTGAAATTATATATCTCCTGATCGCGGCAGCCCAAAGCGCAATGGTTTCTGAAAAGCGGGGTAAACATTGAAATCTGCATAAATCTCATGAGCAAAGGTTCACTTACGTTGAATGCAAATCCGCCCGTATCCGCACCGACATACAGAAATCCGTTCATGTTAAGACCCGGAAGCTGGCTTAAGATAAGCTTGATATGCGAATAGTACGAACTGTTGTCGCCGGTCCAGATACCGGAATATCTGTGCTGTCCCACATAAGACGATCTTGAAAAGAAAAGGATCTCCTTATCCGGAGCGATCTCCTTAAATTCCTTGGAAATACCTTCAACCATATTAAATGCATAAAGGTTATGGACCCTGTCGTGGCGTACTTTCTTACCGTCGATCTCATGATAAAAGCTCTTATAATCTTCGGCATTATTGGCAAGACCGCTTGCCGTATCAAGATAATCCCAGAGTTCCGAAAGATTTAACGTCTCTGTCTTGTCCTTAAGAGTTGCAAGCTTATCCGCAGCGGCTTTTATGCTTTTCGATGAATAGAAAATAGCGGGCTCATTCATATCGTTCCAGAAGCCGTCGATCCCGACATCCGTAAAAAGCTTGTACTTTTGGCCGAACCACTTCTTGACTTCGGGCTTAAAGAAATCCGGAAGATGTGCAAGCCCCGGCCATACGGCAACAGGAAAATCGTTTCCTTCTTCATCCTTACAAAAATAATTATTCTCTACGCCTTCATCGTACACAAAATAACCTTTCAGACGCTTTACCGCGGGGTCTATTGCCGGCACAAGATGAATGTGCTCTTCTTTCATCTTTTTCACAAAATCCTCAAAATAATGATAACGTTCGGGATTTATCGTAAATACGGCATAATCCTGCATGTAATCGATATCCATATATACGGAATCCAAAGGAAGGTTCAGCCTTTTATGCTCTTCTACAACCTTTAAAATGTCTTCCGTGCACTTATATCCCCAGCGGCTCTGGCCGTATCCGAAGCCCCAAAGCGGAGCCTTATAGCTTTTACCGATGATCTTTCTAAACTCTGTGATAATGGAAAGCGCGGAATCACCCTCAACAACATACAAAGTATAATCCGGTTCCTCGACCGAAACTTTCATGACATCCTTGTCGGTAAAGCCTATATCAAACGTCGTCTTAGCCGGATAATCCACGAAAAGTCCCAATTTCAGACCCTTAAATCTGTTCAGCAGCACAAAGTTATGAGACCCGTACAAAGAATACTGGTTTTCATCATGATGTACCTGATCGGTATTGTTCGATACATAGATAAACCCTCTTTTGTTCATCCCGTGAAGGCTTTCGCCAAGCCCGTATATACTGTCGTCGGGAAGAAGGTCGATCGTAAAAGAACTCTTATCTTCACTGAATTTAAGAAGCGGATTCATGATCGAAAAATCAGCCGGAGCAATTTCTTCGATGACCGCTTTTGTCCTTATGGGGTTTCCGAATACAAATTTAGATACCATTTTTGTCTCCTCTTTCTTTAATATTCTATCTTAAGATCCGAGAATATGGCAGGCGTGTCGGAATCATCGATCTCGGTCTGCGCATACAAACCTATGAGCACTCCGGTAAATCCGCCTGCGACTTCCGTTGAAAGATATCTTGACTGGTTTTTGCCAAGATCGTATTCTTTACCGCCTACGGTCGCGCTAAATCCGTATTGAAGCTTCTCAAACACGATATCAACCCTGATCTCTCCTTCTTCCGGGATATCAAATTCATCGGTCACAACGGATAGATCTCCAATCGATACATGCTTAAATAATTTGCGTCCGCCAAGTGTCTTCTTTACGCCTATATCCATATGATGCTGGTTGTCCATATAAAGAGTCACTCCGGCCTCATTGTCACCGCATTTTTCGATAGTAACGGACATTTTTCCTTCGAGTTGTTTCTGCCTTATACCCATGAAGGTCGGATAAGCAAGATCGTCGTCAAGTTTATCCTTTACGCCGAAAAGATATACTCTATCGTCCTGCCATAAGTACTTTTTGTCACGGGGATATCTTATATATATCCATTCCCTGCCGGGACGAGTGTTTTTAAAAGTGGTGACCGGATCTTTCTTTTGCACCAGATCGTCGGGTAATCTTTCGGTATCGATCGTAAGAGTCGTGGTACCCTTATAACCCGCATATACTTCATCGCCTGCGATCGTGACCGGTACAAGACAGGTCTCTCTTCCTATGTTGTGGTACAAAAGCCACTTGCCGATCTGACGAAATCCCAGATGTACCATCCAGATATTTCCGTTATTGTCTTCCACAAGGTCTCCGTGACCGCAGCCCTGAAGCTCATAGCCTCCTAAGTTTCTGTTTGTAAGTATCGGATTGTTCTTAACTGCCGTAAAAGGACCGTAAATATTGTCGGAATAAGCCATTACGACCATATGACCGTATTCGGTGCCGCCTTCCGCAGCCATAAGATAGTATGTATCTTTAAACTTATATAAATGCGGACTTTCAAGAAATCTTCCGCCGGTCCCGTGCCATACGGTCACAACCTCGCTTAACACTTTACCGGTCTCGATATCTATCTCACACTGCGTAACTCCGCTGTCACCCTTTGCATCGGTGCCGTTACTCATGAAATAGCATTTGCCGTCCTCAAAATACAGAGAAGGATCTATTCCGTCTCTTTCAACCCATACGGGATCGGACCACTCTCCGTATATATCATCCGTCCACACATAGAAGTTGCCCTTTGCTATATTGGTCGTGACCATGTAAAATCTTCCGTTATTGACTCTTATCGTGGGTGCGTATATGCCGTCGGAATTGCTCGCATCTTCAAGCGGAAGCTGTGATTTTCTCGTAAGAACGTGACCGATCTGAGTCCAATTTATAAGATCTTCCGATTCGAACAGCGGAACTCCCGGAAAATATTGAAAACTCGATGTCACCAAATAATACTTATCCCCGTATTTACATACACTGGGATCGGGATAGAAGCCCGTGATTACCGGATTTTGATACCTCATAAAAATACCTCCTAAAATTTAGCCCTTAAGGCTTTATAACCACTCCATTAAAAATGATTATACATGGTAAAGTCATTCAAAACCATACAATATTTACAGAAAAGTTTCGTTTCGATATAATACTCGTTGACTGTAATACGTTTTGAAAGGATTATCATGGCTTTTGACGGAATAACTGTTGCCGCTTTGGTAAAAGAACTCAAAGAAAAGACCGACGGTACCAGAATATATAAGATCGCACAACCGGAAAAGGATGAACTTTTACTCACGATAAAAGGGAATTCCACGCAGTTTCGAATTCTTCTTTCGGCGGATGCTACGCTTCCGTTGGTTTACATAACAAATGATAACAAGCCGTCTCCTCAGACGGCTCCCAATTTCTGCATGCTCCTTCGAAAGCATCTTACAAACGCAAAGATCCTCGATGTTACCCAGCCCGGGCTTGAAAGAGTCATAAGATTCGATCTTGAACATCTTGACGAGATGGGCGATCTTAAAAGGAAATCTTTGATAATTGAATTGATGGGCAAGTATTCAAACATCATTTTTACCGATGAAGACGATAACATCATAGATTCTGTCAAGCATATAAGCCATAATATAAGCTCCGTAAGGGAGGTTTTGCCGGGCAGAAAGTGGTTTATACCGGGCACCGACGAAAAGCTTGATGCCCTGTCTTCCGACAAGGAACAATTTGTATCAAAGATTATGAATGCCCATCTTCCGGCCGCCAAGGCGATCTACGGTTCTTATACGGGGTTCTCTCCCATAATGGCCGGCGAGATCTGTCACCGTGCGGGGATCGATGCCGAAAGTTCCACATCCTCGCTTGAAACCGGTAAGATTTTGGATCTTTGGAAAGCATTTGAAGGTCTTGCGGCCGATATAAGATCGGGCTTATTTGCTCCCGAGATCGTACTTGACAAAAACATCCCCGTAGAATACGGTGTTTTTCCTTTATCTATTTATGAAGATCTTGATAAAAGAACCTACGATGACGTCTCTTCGATGCTCATCGATTATTATAAGGAAAAGAGCATCGTGGTCCGTATCCGTCAAAAATCAACGGATCTAAGAAAGATTGTGACCACCGCGCTTGAAAGAAACATAAAAAAACTGGATCTTCAGCAAAAACAGCTTAAGGATACCGAAAAGCGCGATAAGTATAAGGTTTACGGCGAACTTATTAACACCTACGGCTATAATGTTCCCGAAGGCGCAAAGTCATTTGAATGCGACAACTACTATACGGGAGAAAAGATCACGATCCCGCTCGATCCCACCCTGTCAGCCAAAGACAATGCCAAAAAATACTTCGACAGATACGGAAAGCTTAAACGTACAGCAGAAAACTTAACGAGCATAATCGAAGACGTGGAGGCCGAGGTCGAACATCTTAGATCGGTACTGACCGCCCTTGATATAGCGGTCCTTGAAGACGATCTTTCAGAGATCCGTGAAGAGCTTGTAAATACCGGCTATATCAGGTTCAAAGCCACAGGGAAAAAGAAAAAAACTGTTTCCGAGCCGCTTCACTATATAAGTTCGGACGGCTTTGACATATATGTCGGGAAAAACAATCTTCAGAACGATCATCTTACTTTTGAGTTTGCAAACGGCAATGACTGGTGGTTCCATGCAAAGAAAATGCCGGGCAGCCACGTGATACTCAAGACCGACGGAAAAGAGGTACCCGACAGAACATTTGAGGAGGCCGCAAAACTTGCTGCCCACTATTCTTCGGGAAGATCTTCCGAAAAGGTTGAGATCGACTATACGATCAAAAAGAACATAAAAAAGCCTGCCAATGCAAAACCCGGCTTTGTGGTCTATTATACAAACTATTCAATGGTAATGGACACCGACATTTCAGGCATACAAAAAGCATAAGAATACCCTCATTACTTTAGGTAATGAGGGTATATTTCATTTAACGGATAATACCGATACAAATTTACTTATACAAACTGGAATACACAGAATGCGGCATATGTGCAAAGAAGAAGTATTCCCTGCCAGCGCGAAAGCTTGCCCTTTATCAGCGCGGGTACCGTAAGCACAGCCATTACAAACAGCATTAGGGGAGTCTCGACCACCAAAGACGTATAATACTCTTTTCCGCCTATCGTCATCATGCCAAACTGCTCGGGATTGATCTTAAACGGCCCCAAAGCTATCGACAATCCGGATACGAGCACTATGTTGAACAGGTTGGCTCCGCAGATATTTCCGAGCGATAACGCTCCGTGTCCCTTGGCAAGCGAAGTGATCGCCGTTACAAGTTCCGGAAGCGATGTGCCGAGTGCCACAAATGTAAGGGCTATGACCGTTTCGGGCACGCCTAAACCGGCAGCTATCGCGGTACCGTGATCTACAAGAAGGTTTGCTCCGAATGCTATACATGTTGCACCCACAACAAGCATTACAAGTATGAGCCAGAAAGGACGAACCTTTTCTTCTTTTTCATTTTCTTCCGAAGGTTCATCTTCAGTTTTTGCCCCGGGCTTAATAGCCTGTCTTATAAGGATCACCATATAGGCCACAAACATAATAAGAAGTATGATTCCGAGAGGTCTTTCAAATGAACCCGAGATGTATGCCGTTCCTGCATAAATGATCGCTGCGGCAAAGAAAAAAATCACGGGAACTGTCAGGGATTTCTTTTCGACCTTTGAAGGTTTGATGGCAACCGTAAGGGCCGCTATGAGCGCCGTATTGCAGATCACGGAACCCACGGCATTGCCGTATGCCATTGCGCCGTGTCCCTGAACGGCACTGGTCGCACTTACCATAACCTCGGGAAGTGTTGTTCCGATAGATACTACCGTCGCACCGATCAAAAGATCGGGCACCTTGAATTTCTTGGCTATTCCCGTTGCACCGTCCACAAACCAGTCTCCGCCTTTGATAAGGAGCACAAGTCCCAGAATAAACCACAATACATGCACCAGCATAATAAAATCCTCCGATTGTTTTTTATAAAGTATTCGGGTCTTCACATAAAAAACGAGACCGGCACCGCAATTAAGCGATACCGGTCTCGTCACTTAGCATTTCTAAGTCCGTGCCCCGGCCTTTCGGCGTGATGACGAAGCACGAAACGTCCAAAGACGCTGACTACTCCCCAAATATCTTTGATAATAGTATCAAATAATATTTTTCAAGTCAATATTATAAGGTAACGGTGATATCCTTATCGTATACCTTTATTGTATATTCGCCTTTAAGGAATACTCTTCTTCCGTCCTCAAGGACCGTCGTTAATGAGTAAGCGGATACCGGTAAAGAAACCTTCTTAGTCTCACCCTTTTTAAGAGATACTCTCTTAAAGCCGCAAAGGCTCTTGATGGGCTGGTTTGAAGGATCGAGAGCATCTTTATATGCAGCGTTCTTACCGTTTTCGATCTTCTCCGAAGGCTTTTTATCCACGTATGCAAGTACAACCTCGTCACCGTCAAGATCGCCTGTATTTGTAACTTCGACACTTACTTCGATCGCGGTCTTCTGAAGATCGAAATAATCTGCTTCGGCTTCGGGCACGAAACCTGTTGCCTTCGCATCTGATTCTGCCTTAAATGTTGTATAGCTTAAACCGTAACCGAAAGGATAAAGCGTAGTGCCCTTAAAATATCTGTAAGTACGGTTCTTCATCGAATAATCGGTAAATTCGGGCTGTTCTCCGTCCTTATAGAATGTTACGGGAAGCTTACCGGAAGGATTTACCTTACCGAAGAGAACATCTGCAAGTGCCTCTCCACCGTGTCCGCCCGAATACCAGCAGTCCACGATCGCATCTGCCTCGGTATTCAACTCTTCAAGATCTATGGCCGAGCCCGCATTGAGTACCACAATGAGCTTTTTATTGTTTTCTTTTACTGCCTTGAGTACATTTTTGTAAAGACCGATCTGCGCTTCGGGAAGTTTTAATGAAACCTTGTCGCCCGATGCAAACATGTTTCCGGTATCGCCCTCTTCGCCTTCGATCGTGGCATCAAGTCCGAGACAAAGTATCGTAATATCCGAATTCTTGGTAACGCTGATCGCTTCGGCCATACGATCGTCTGCCTTTGCAAGATTTGATAATCTGTCCTTGAAAAGATGACAACCCTCACTGTAAAGAACACGGCTCTTTGTAAAGTGCTTGATCCCTTCAAGGTTTGTAACATATTCCGAAGCCGTTCCGAAATAATTGCCTTCGAGTACGGTACGGAGATTGGCTGTGGGACCCACAACGCCGATCGTCTTGTATTCACCTTCCTTAAGAGGAAGCACACCGTTATTCTTAAGAAGTACTATGGATTCCTGCGAAGCTTTAAGCGAAAGCTCGTTATGCTCCGGTGTATCGTTCTCAAGATAAGAGATCGCATCGTATTTTGCCGTTTTAGCCTTTGCATCTTCATCGGATCTTGGTAAGATACCGAGCTTCATCCTGGTGGCCATAAGCCTTGTGCAAGCTTTTCTCATATCCTCTTCGGTAATGAGTTTTTCCTTAAGCGCCGCAAGTATGCAAAGATATGTGTTGCCGCAGTTTAAGTCGCAGCCGTTGTTAAGTGCGAGGGCAGCGGATTCTGCGGGAGAATTTGTGATCTTATGATTCTCGTGGAAATCTCTTATGGCCCAGCAGTCACTTACAAAATGACCCTTAAAGCCCCACTTTCCGCGAAGGATCTCTTTCATTAACGTGGGAGAACCGCAGCAGGGCTCACCGTTCGTGCGGTTGTAAGCGCCCATTACGGACTCGACCTTTCCTTCTTTTACCGCCTTCTCAAAAGCGGGAAGGTATGTCTCTTCCATGTCTTTCTTGCTTGCAACGGCATTGAAGTGATGTCTTTCGCCTTCGGGACCGGAATGTACCGCAAAATGCTTGGCGCAGGCCGCAACCTTGAGCGTATCGCACTCGGGATAATTATCAAGGCCCTGAAGACCCTTTATAAAAGCAAGTCCAAGACGCGCGGTAAGGTAAGGATCCTCGCCGTAAGTCTCGTGTCCTCTTCCCCATCTGGCATCACGGAAAATATTGATGTTGGGTGACCACATTGTAAGACCCTTGTAGATGTCACGGTCTCCTTCAGCGGACTGTGCATTGTACTTGGCTCTTGCCTCCGTAGAGATCACGTCTGCGATCTTGAATAAAAGATCGTCGTCAAACATAGCCGCAAGACCGATAGCCTGCGGAAATACCGTAGCGGTACCTGCTCTTGCCACACCGTGAAGCGCCTCATTCCACCAGTTGTAGGCGGGTATATTGAGTCTTTCGATGGCTTCCGCATCATACTTAAGTTCTTTGGCAACTTCTTCGATCTTCATCTTTGACACAAGTTCTTCTGCGTCTTTTAACAAATTGCTCATACTGCCCTCCGTTTGGGTTAATATAAAGGTCTGCCCTTTTCATCGGGAATAAGGGTTTTCCTGTAGAAATAGGAATTTATTACATCACGCCATTCCTTGGAATGCCAAACCTGATGCTCGAAGCGTTCTTTGATGCGATCAAAGGAATCGTCGCTTACAAGACCCTTTAATTCAAGCCAGAGTGCGTTCATCTTCTCCACATCCTCGGCACCTTCGTAATGTGTGTCGTAAACATGCTGTATTATCGTCTTCCCGCTCTTAAGCCTATAGTCATAAGGCATACGATGGAAGAAAAGCATAAGCTCATCCGGAGTGGTCTCGGGCATTTCGTACATTGTCTTTAACGGCTCCCTGTAAAGAGTCGAGTAACCCGTACCCGTTGAATTTCTCTCAACACCGATGAATTCATGATCCGCTTTATGATATGTGCCCCATACGGAATACTCATAGCCGTCGGGATCGGGCCCGTAATGGTATGCGGGACTGCACATCCAGCCGATACCCAAAGGCGCATTGTACTTTTCATACGCGGGCCAAGACATCATAAGTATGGTCTTAATATTCGATACCACCTTCTGATCGTCGTTAAATGTAAGCTTTATCCATTCTTCCGCGATCTCTTCCGACGATAGATCGGGGTTAAAACAAAGTCTTCCGAATCCGTAGAGATTGGCTGCCGCAAGATCGTGGCCCGTCCAGTTAAAGTCATTTCCGGTATTTGTGACTGCACACATACCCGCAAGCGGTCTTGAATATGTCTTTCCGCTTACGATATCCTTAACGGTCGAACCTTCTCCCTTTGCATAAGTATCAAAGGAAAGAACTTCCTTAAACCACGGGATCAGGTAGCATACATGACGCTGCTGGCCCGTATATTCCTGAGCGATCTGAAACTCTATCATCTGATTTGTGGATCCCATATCTCCGAATAACGGAGTTACAGGCTCCCGAACCTGGAAATCCATCGGTCCGTTCTTTATCTGGAGTACCACATTGTCCAGAAACTCTCCGTCAAGATCGTGGAAATAGTCATATGCCGCTCTTGCACGATCAGTCTTAGTATCTCTCCAGTCCTGTTTGCAATTATATACAAAACATCTCCAGATTATGATACCGCCATAAGGTTTTATCGCTTTTGCGAGCATATTGGCACCGTCCGCCTGAGTGCGTCCGTAAGTAAAAGGCCCGGGACGTCCTTCGGAATCGGCTTTAACGAGAAATCCCGCAAAATCCGGAATGTTCTCATATATATATGCCATCTTCTTCTGCCACCATGCCATTACCTTTTCATCGAAAGGATCGGCGCTTTTTACCGTTTCGTCCTCGATCGGTGCGGCATAATTTAACGAAAGATACAATTTTACTCCGTAAGATGCAAAAAGATCGGAAAGTTCTTTGACCTTACCGATAAATCTTTCATTTATAAGATCGCAAGCTGCGCCTTTTACATTAACGTTGTTGATCACAACTCCGTTATAGCCGAGTGATGCCACGGCTCTTACGTAATCTTTGGTACGTTCGTTGATGACGATATCGTTATCAACGAAAAAGAACGAGTCGCCCGAATAACCTCTCTCGATCGAGCCGTCCATATTGTCCCAATGGTTGAGCATTCTGAGCGGATTCTTGGGTATCTCGGTTATGGGATCCTTAAGATCCGCCTTAAGCCTTATAAGATTTACGAGCCTGAATACCGCATAAACAAGTGCGGCATCCGTATTCGTAAATATCGTGTATACACCGTTTTCAAGAGCGATCCTGTATCCCTCATCAGAAAGCGCGGGGACTTTTGAGCATGAAGCCATTATCTTAAGTCCCGAAAGTGCTTTTGATGTTTTAAGCTCATTTAATGCATTGATCACTCTTTTCGACGCTTCATCATAACCGTTTAATTCAACGGATGCGCCGTTATCTTCAACTTTATCGTCAAGCCATAGCTTTGAGTACATATTTGTGTAAGACCTCCCTCACTGCGCCGTCGCCCTTTGAAAGTTCCTCATATATCGAAAGAACTCTTTCTCCGAGACCGTCGGCAAATAAGTCATTTGCAAATATCTCCTGTTTTGAAAGAATTTCACGTGCGGACAGCCCCTTTAATTCGGGAAGCTTGGGATCGGGGCTCAATTCAAATGCATTGCCCTTATCGTCAACGCCTTTAAGATAACGAAGCCATCCGGCAAGCACGAGCGGTACAAGGATAAGACTGTCGGTCGAAAGGTCTTCCCGTTGTCTGTATGCTTTGATGGTCTCTCCGAATCTTATCGGAAGCTTCTGCGACGTATCACATGCTATCCTCTGCGGTGTATCGGGCATAAAAGGATTCGGAAGACGCTTTGTAAGTACGGCGTTTAAAAAGTCCTCGGGTTTAAGAACGCCGGGATTTACCACAACCTTCATACCTTCCTTCTGACCGAGTGTATATACAAGATTTCTAAGATCCTCATCGTCCATCTCATCGTGAATGGTGGTGTATCCCAAAAGACAGCCGTAGATCGCCAAAGCCGTATGAAGAGGGTTTAAACACGTACAGACCTTCATCTTTTCAACCTTATCGACGGTTTCCCTGTCGGTATAGATAACTCCGACCTTATCAAGAGGGATGCGGCCGTTGGGAAACTTATCTTCTATTACAAGATATTCGGTCTCCTCGGCATTTACAAAAGGTGCCACGTAAGTATTCTTGCTCGTTACAACCTGTGCAAGATCTTCGATCCCGTCTTTTAAAAGTGCCTTTGATACACTCTCGTCCGGTCTTGGCGTGATCTTATCGATCATCGACCAGGGGAAAGAAACCTTTGAAGGGTCAGTTACGTATTCAAGGAAACCTTCTTTTGCCTTACCGTTATCCGTCCAGCCCTTTGCGAACGTATAGATCGCATCATAGAGCTTATCGCCGTTATGCGAACAGTTATCCATGGAAACAAAAGCAACGGGATAAGCACCCGAAACAAAACGATGATGCAATAATCCCGCAACCTTCCCTATATAGCCCGATGAAAGATCGGGGCCCGCCTCGATATCCTTAACGGTCTGGGGAAGAAGCTCTCCGTCGGGAGTTTTTACGACATAACCCTTTTCGGTTATCGTAAAACTGACCATTTTAAGAGAATCTTTTTCGAAAACATCTTCAACCTTTTTAAATTCCGCTTCGTTGTTTCTGTCTAATATAAGTGAATTCACTATGCTTCCGATCACCTTCTTTTCGGTGGTGCCGTCGGCTTTAAGTGTTACAAGTATGGAAAGATCGTCATGAGGACGATACATTTTTTCAACTATTTCGTAGTCAAAGCCTTCACAGACAGAAAGACCCGTCTTCATAAGACCGGCCTCAAGAAGTCTGTCGCATAGATTGCCCTGGAAAGCTCTGAATATATTACCCGCTCCGAAATGTATCCATTCGGGGTTTTCGATCGTAGCCTTTTTTACCTCGTTTCTGTCAAAAGAAGGAAGTATATAGCCCTTTTCTTCAAAGGATCCCTTATCGAGTATACCTGTTTTGGTTAACAGCATGATTTCTCTATTGCCTCCCACAATCCGTTAAGATAAGCCGCTCCCAAAGCTCTGTCATATAAACCGTATCCGGGCATCGCAACTTCGTCCCAGATCATACGGCCGTGATCCGGCCTTATGGGGCCGTTAAAATCTATATCATGCAAAGCTTTCATGATCTCATACATATCAAAACTTCCGTCCGAAGAAAGATGGGCGGATTCTTCGAAATCATCGTCGGAGTTGAATTTTAAGTTTCTTACATGAGCAAAATGAAGTCTTCCCTTGAGTGCTCTTATCATACCCGGAAGATCGTTCGCCCTGTTCGTACCGTATGAACCCGAGCAGAAAGTAACACCGTTGTGCGGGTTATCGACCATCTTCATCATTCTCATGATATTTTCAAGATTGATTATGATCCTGGGCAGCCCGAATACGGACCATGCGGGATCGTCGGGATGAATGGCCATATTGATATCGTATTTATCGCATACCGGCATGATCCTCTCAAGGAAATACTTAAGATTGGCAAAAAGCTTCTCTTCATCGACATCCTTATACATCTCGAAGAGTTCCTTGATCTTTTCCATTCTTTCCGGTTCCCAGCCCGGAAGGATCGCACCGTTTGCATCCTTTGAAAGCGAAGCAAACATATCCTCGGGGTTAATCTTATCTATTGCAGCCTGTGAATATGCAAGAACAGTGGAACCGTCGGGACGCTTACGTGCAAGTTCGGTCCTTGTCCAGTCAAAAACAGGCATGAAGTTATAACATACAAGATGAATATCTTCTTCACCGAGGTTCTTAAGTGTCTCGATGTAATTGTCAATATACTGCTCTCTGTCGGGAGTCCCGACCTTAATGGCATCATGTATGTTAACGGATTCTATACCCGCAATATGAAGACCGGCTGCTTCGACTTCTTCTTTAAGTGCGTGTATTCTTTCTCTTGACCATGCTTCACCGGGTTCTGTGTCGTAAAGTGTCGTTATTACGCCTTTGACTCCGGGTACCTGTCTTATCTGATTAAGCGTTACGGTATCAAAACCTGTACCGAACCATCTTAATGTCATTTCCATGTTCTAATCCATCCTTTTATCATCAATTATCCGTTTTTACCAATATTCACACACTAAAAATATAAGTAAATTATTATTTTCGTTCAAATTAAAAGTTGCTAATGTGTGTTCAATTCTTGCTTACGAAACCCTTTTACGCAAAATCGGGCGGGGGATCAAAACCCCTACCCGATCCTGCTGAAAATTAGTTTTTATGGGTGAATAATTAATCAAGATTGTCTGAAGAGTATGTAGCATCCCATGCTGCAGCTCTTTCATCCATGATTGCCTGTCCGCCTGCTGCAAGGTATTCTGACATACCCTGATCCCATACGGAATCGAAATCAGCAACGGAAGCAACTACTGCCTTGTCGTATGTCTGATCTCTCTTACCTGCAAGGTCTGTTCCCTCTGTTTCAGCTGCGATATCGCCAACCGAAGGAGTGGGAGGAATCTGAGCGTCCTTGGATGCAACTGCGATAGCGGTCTTAACATCTTCAGGATCAACATCTGAATATGAATATGCAAGTGAAAGGGTTGTAAGTTCGGGAGTAGCAAGTCTTAAACCGTTACAGTTGATGGTCATATCGATGTTCTTACCGGAGTTCTGATACCAGTCATGATGAGCATCATCGGGAGCCTGTAATACGATAGCGCCTGAAGCTGCGTCAACGGTATGAAGAACGCCTTCGTCACCGATCTGGAGGTACTGAACCGTCTCTGCCTGGCTCATGAACTCAAGGTAGCAAAGAGAAGCTATGGGCTCATCATTTGTAGCAGGGAAGAATACCTTACGGTCGCCGGTATTGGAGTAGCTGTACTTATTGTATCCGCCGTTCTTGTCTTCGAAGCAGTTAACTGCAACGAATTTAGCCTGAGGGCCGTACTGAGCTGCAAGTGTAGCGTTGATGGAATCCTTGCCGTTTCTGAAAGGATAATCGTAGTTGTGTGTGAATGCTCCTACGAAACCTGCCTTGATCATATCATCTTCTGTTGTGTCATCGCTTCCGCTGTGCTCTGCGAAGTCATGCCAGATGAGACCGTCGTTGTACCACTTGTTAAGAAGTCTTACGGCTTCCTTTGTGCCGTTTTCGGTGAACTTTCTGTCATCGTAACCGTTTACATAGTATTCCTTGTCTGTGATGGCGGGATCCATAAAGGATTCGATAAGAGTTGCTGCTCTCCAGCCTACATCATAAGAGATAGAGTAGGGAACCATCTTGGAAGCGTCAGCGCCGAGAAGTGTTTCTGCATTGTCTTTGAAAGCTACGAGCATTGCTTCGAACTCAGCCTTTGTGGTGGGCTCTTTGAGTCCTAAAGTATCAAGCCAGTCCTTACGAACGAATGTGTTGATACGGCAGATCTCGTTTCTCTTTCCTTCGATTGCCCAAAGAGTTCCTGCATTGGGATCAAGATCCTGGTAGATAACCGAATCGCCGAGCCAGTCAAACATGCTGGGAACAAGGTCCTTGTTTGCTTCAAGGATGGGAGCAAGGTCAAGAACACCGCCCATGTTCGCATATGTCTGGATCTGTCCGTAGTTGTAGGTATAGCAGATATCGGGTGCATTCTGAGCTGCAAGAAGGTTACCGATATCATCGCCTTCTGTCCAACGTGCTACGGTTACAAATTCAACTTCTACATTGTAACGATCGAGCATCTGCTGCTGGATCCACTGTGTCCATGCATTGTTGCCTGCTTCTGTACCACCGTCAACGTTACGGTCGTAAAGCTCTACGGTGATATGTCTGGTATCAACGAATTTACCGTCCAGCATTCCGCGCTCATCGGGACCTGCGGGTTGTGCATCATCGGTGGATGCAACGGTTGAATCGCTGACAACCGGGGTATTATCCGTACTTGTCTGTGTGCTGGCTGTATCGCCGCCGCATGCTGCAAGGCTTAATACCATTGCTGCTGCAAGTACTGCCGAAAAAAGTTTCTTTTTCATTTTTTTCCTCCTTTAAAAATGAATATATGAATTTACGTCGACACACCATGTGCCATACGTTTATTCCTTGACCGCGCCCATGGTCACACCTGCGATAAAGTAACGCTGTAACCACGGATAGATAAGTAATATCGGAACAGTTGCGAACATTACCGTTGCGGATTTAAGCGAATCCTTAAGTCCGGGCTGCATAAATCCTTCCTGAGCCGCAACTTCGACCGCATTCGTGTTGTTTAAGATGTTATAAAGGAGCAGCTGCAACGGGAAATACTGCTTGTTGACCTTGATATACATAAGGGCATCTCCGTATCCGTTCCAACGGCCTACCGCATAAAACAGCGCCAAAGAAGCAAATACAGGCTTTGAAAGCGGAACATATATCTTTATCAGTATCTGGAAGAAGCTTGCCCCGTCTATTTCCGCGGACTCCCTTAAAGAATCGGGTATTCCGTAGAAGAAGCTTCGCATTATTATCATGTTATAGATACTGAGACAGCTCGGTATTATAAGTACCAGCGGGTTTTCAAGGAGCTTAAGGTCGTTCATCAAAAGGTAGTTCGGTATCGTACCTGCGTTGAAGAACATCGTGATCGTGATAAATATATTGATCGCACGGCGTCCCTTGAGTCCCGGGAAGATGAGCGGATATGCGCAAAGTGCTGTCATCGTGAGCGAAAGGATCGTACATACGAACGTAAGTAAAGCAGTCCACACAAATGCCCTCTGGTATTTGGGATCGCTCAAAACCGTTTGGTATGCTTCAAGATTAAATCCCTTGGGCCATAAGAAAACATCGTGTCTTATAAGATATTCCGTTCCGGACAGAGACTTGGCTGCCAGATTTACCATCGGTACCACGCATATGATGCTGATGATCACGCATATCAGTACGAATATCCAGTCGCCGATCTTTGAGCTTGCAGATCTGATCTTCATTACCAAATCCCCCTTTCGCCGAGTTTTCGAGATATCGTATTCGCAGTAAGCAAAAAGAACAATCCGACAACCGACTGGAACAGTCCGACCGCGGTCGTAAGCGAGATCTTAAGCTGCTGGATACCGTTTTTGTAAACGAATGTTGAAATAACTTCGCATGCTTCGATAACGAGGTTGTTTTTCATAGCCCAGGGTCTTTCGAATCCGCCGCCCATGATGTATCCGAGGTTCATGATAAGCAGTACGACTATCGTGGGCTTGATGCCGGGAAGTGTGATATGCCACATCTTTTTAAATCTTCCGGCACCGTCAACCGAGGCAGCCTCATATAGTTCCGTATTGATACCTGCTATGGCTGCAAGATATATGATCGAGCCCCATCCGAAGCTTTGCCATACTCCTGCTCCGATGTATGTCCCTACCCAGTGGGAAGGTATCGACAGGAATGAAAATTCCTCACCGCCGAGACGAGTGATTATGTTGTTTACAAGACCGTCCGATGTTGCAAAAAGTGTTGTTACAAGGTTTGCAATGATGACCCATGAAAGGAAGTGGGGCATGTAAGCTATGGTCTGAACGACCTTTTTAAACTTCGAAAACCTGAGTTCGTTTAAGATAAGGGCAAAAATGATCGGAGCCGGGAATCCCATTACAAGATCCATAAGATTCAGCTTTACCGTATTACGAAGCGCCCTTAAGAAGTCCGGATTTTTAAATGCCATCTTAAAGTATTTGAAATAATCCGTCTGACCCTTGACGTTTGCCCAGGGCATATCCCTAAGAGGCATATTCAGCTTATATTCCTTAAATGCGAGAATGATATACCGCATGGGAACATACTTGAATATCAAAAGATAAACAAGCGGCAAAAGCAAAAGTGCGTATAACTGCCAGTATCGTTTTATATATGTTTTGTTGAATTTGGTCTTTGGAGCAACAACCTTAGTTTTATTAACTTTCTCCTTCGCCATTGTATGTCTCCTCTATTTGAAATATTCGGGAAATTCTTCTTTTATCTTCGACTCGTCAAGCCTGTATCTTAAAAGATGCTTCTCTACAAGTGCAACGGCCGTTTCTTTATCATGACTTAATATCGCGTTATACATCGCATGATGGTCGGCCACTATCTTCATATCCTTTACCGCCTCGACCGAAAGTGTCCTTACCCGGTCGAAATGTATCATGATCGTGGATCTGATCTCATAGACGATATCTTTATGAGCCGCGGTATATATAAGTTTGTGGAACTCGTTGTCGAGTTCCAGTATCTTGTCTGCGGCTTCCCTTACAAGGTAAAAATCCTGAAGCGACAGATTTTCCTCTATCTTTTCAAGTACATCGGGGTCTGCACTCTCACATGCCACCTTTATGACCGCGCAATCCAGAACTCTTCTTAAAAACCTTGCCTCCTCGACCATCTTCGGATCGATGAGCGAAACATATGATCCTCTCTGCGGATAGATCTCAATGATCGAAGCCTTTGAAAGATCGATGATAGCCTCTCTTACAGGCGTCCTCGAAATACCGAGCTGTGAAGAGATATCATTTTCCGAGATCAGGGAACCCGGCACAAGATCGAGCGATATGATGTTGTCCTTTAATACTCTGAATGCAAAATCCCTGGCGGTCTCTCCCGCCAAACGTTCCGTGTCCTTCATGTTCCCCTCTGATCACATCTGTAGCTTAGCCTTTTACTTACGGTTTTGTGAAAACTGCTTGAAAAACCATTCTTGTAGACTTGTATACAAGTGTATCTGTGTATAAATTTACCACTCATTCTTTGATTTGTAAATAGATTTTTGTATATTTTTTAGTATCGTTTTAATATTCAGTTAATAAATCCGCTATTTATGCCCAATTTGACTGCAAAACAAAGCGTATTGCCTGCTTCCTGCTAAAGCAAAAAAACAGATGGTCTTTACGACCACCTGTCTTCTTTAAAATATGTTTTTATAATTGTCCCGGACGCCCGGATATCATTTAACGTCTTCGCTCTTTATCACGGTCAGCGTATACTCTCCTCTTTCATACCCGTAACCGTCGCCCGCATCTTCATACATCTCATACTCACAGGGCGTATCCGAAAAGACTTTGTAAGTAACGTTTTTCTTAAGTTCATCCGTTGAGAGGGCAAACTCTGTCATCGGAATGATGCTCTTGTCTTTTACGAACAACGGTATCCTGTCGATCGGCGCTTCGACGGTTATCGTTTCGCCGCCCTCATATTTCTTTCCGCTATAAAAATCGTACCAGTCGGTCCCGCCCGGTAAGTAGACGCTTCTTGCGTTCTTTGCGTCGAGCATCTTATTTCCCGGCAAAAAGTACATGGGGTTTATTACGGGGCAGACCATAAGGCTTTCTCCGAACATATACTGATCCGTTATATCCCATATATTCTTATCATCCGGAAAAGCAAAAGAAAGATTCTTTATGAGCGATGCATCCTTAAGCCATACTTTTCCCGCTTCCGAATAAATGTAAGGCATAAGCTCGTAACGGAGATGATCCGTCTTAACCATTGCATCGTAAAACATATCGCCCTTATCTCCGAATGCCCAGAGCTCTCTGTCGCAGTCGGTCCCGTGGCACCTAAACATCGGTAAAAAGCAAGCCCATTCAAACCATCTTGTATAAAGTTCCTTATATCCGTTATCGTGTAACGGATCTTCAAAATCTCCG
>JAEEGL013682698.1_pt1 | contig 29871 bp, 29 predicted proteins | sample 9134231 | NCBI WGS metagenome assembly JAEEGL01 (sample SAMN16246548, study PRJNA631951) | gut metagenome | biome: gut microbiome; feature: rumen; material: fiber-attached | host: Bos | place: Iran: Karaj | collected 2018-10
CTGCGCCACCGTTTCCGGTGCCGCGCTGTCTTTAACTGTCCACTTTTTTTCCGAAATGCCCATAGTCTCACAAAGATAATAAAATCTTTGTAAAATTACAAGAGGCTCAGTAAAACTAGAGGCAATCGATGATTATTTCGTCGGCAATTTCTTCAGAACTGACGCCGTCAGTATCAAGGATTATGTGCGCTGCGGCTTGGTAAAGTGGCTCCCGGGCTGCATAACGTTCCGCGAAATGCTCATCGGCAAGCGGGCGTTCCGAGCCGGCAGCCCTTGCTGCCAATGTCTCAATAGAAGCCTTGAGCCAGATGCACAGTGTGTTCTTCTGAAGCAGCTCCGGCGCCCCGGGGCACGTCACCGTCCCGCCGCCAAGCGCCAGCACAACCGTGCTGCTGGAGTATTTCTTTATGGTTTTGGCCAGGCAATCGGCCTCAATGGCTCTGAACGCATCCTCCCCATCCTGCGCAAAGATCTCCGGAATTCCCTTCCCGGCCTTCTTCACTATGACATCGTCCAAATCAATGAACGCACACCCCAGCGCATCCGCCACGATGCCCCCAACCGTGGTCTTCCCCGCGCCCATATACCCTGTTAAAGCAATAATCATATGCAAATATATGCATAATCCGCGTTAATTCCCGCTCCCCAAGCCAGGCGTTACGCGTTTTTGGCCGTTTTTGCGCGTCGAGTGGCTCAAGCGAGCCACCCGTTACGCGTTTTGGGGCATTTTTGCGTAACGGGTGGCTTTGACCGTGGCGGCGGAGGCGGGTTATCGCCGTTTGCCGTAGTCTTTAGCACGTAGGAACTGGCTCACCAGATGCTCCGACATGCCTATGGCACCTGCAATTTGCCGGTCCGGCATGTCATATTGCTTCATTAGCATTACGGCCAACTTTCCTTTTTCATCGTTGTTCAGTTGCGACAGTCTTTTGCCGGAATAATACAATTGCAGCATCTGCTTCACTATGTCTTCCTGCTCTTCCTTTGAATACTCTATGGATTCTCCTATGCTTCGGGCAATCTTTGCCGCCGCTTCATAGTCCTTGACCAGCCTGCTCATGTATTCTTTGGGCCCGCTGAACAGCTTCCTAAACATAGAAGTGTCTACGAATGATGCCGGCAGAAGTCCATATTCCGGATGAAATTGCCAATCGCCCGGAATAGAAATCCTTGTTCCTGTGATCCGCTCCAATTCACGTTTGGACATGTTATCGGCCCTGGGGGCTGTAATCATTTTGGTCAGGAATGAGTACTGAAGATAACACGAACTCCACGGATAACCGCATGGGACGCATGTCTGCTGCTCATATGCGTTTCTGTCAAGGTAGATAATGCAACTTTTCATCTGCTCCGGACCTTCAATTGATTCCAAATGGAACCAATAATCGTCCGGGAGAGGCGGATAGCCATCCTTGACAAGCCGTGAGGACAGTTTCATCCTCAGGTAATCAAATGCTTTCAGGCATTCTTCACCGGTTCCGCTCAGAATAATGTGGACATGATTCGGCATCAATATGAAGGAATAGATCTTCACGTCGAACAGCAAGGTCAGAAGACCTATTACGGTCATGCCGTATGCAAACTGTGACTTTGTGTGGAATAGGAACCCTTCTTTCCAACCATCAGTACTTAAATGGTAATACCCTCTCTTCAGACCGGAGTATTGCACCCTCTCTTTTCTCTTTCTGCTCATACTCTTTTTTGCACCAAACATAGAAATTTGGCGGATTTAAAGCAAGGATCGTAAAAAAGAAAGTGTAGTATCAAACGAATTTTGTGTACTACCTGTCGTTTGCCATCAGATTCAGAACGGCGTTGTGGATGTTTTGAAGGGCGGTTGCGGGGTCCATGGCCTTGTCAAGAGGAAGATTGCGGGGAGAGACTTCTTCCATTGCAATGAAGCCGGCGCGTTTCAAGGCGGCCTTGTCTTCGATTCTGCCGGATAATAAAGCGACCGGTTTGCCGGCTGCGTGTTTCAATACACCAAATGGGACTTTGCCCATGAGGGTCTGGGCGTCGGATTTGCCTTCACCTGTTATAATAAGGTCTACATTACGGATTGCTTCAAAGAAGCCGCATAGTTCCATGACTCGCTTTACTCCGGCGCAAACACGAGCCTTGGCATATGCCATCAGCGCTCCGGCTATACCGCCGGCGGCGCCTGCACATGGCATGAAGGAAATGTCAATGCCGGTCTGCTCTTTAATGTCCGCGGCCACTCTCAGCATGCGTTCTTCCAGCAACTCTACCTGTTCCGGTGATGCTCCTTTTTGTGGAGCAAACACCCTTGCTGCTCCTTGTGGCCCTAGAAAAGGAGCCTTCACGTCACACAACAATTCAACCTCACACTTTGAAAGAACTTCCGGCAGGCCGGGGACAGACATCATTCCCATGCCGCCGTCACATGTTGCAGTACCGCCCAACCCTATAATGAAATGCCTGCATCCTCTACCACAAGCATCAATAATAAGTTCACCTACGCCACGGCTTGACGCCAGCAGTGGATTGCGTTCCGCCATGGACAACAACTGCAATCCACAAGCTTCCGCCACTTCAATGATTGCCGTTTCGCCAATAATGCCATATCTGGCGTTGACCCGCCTTCCAAGCGGATCGCTTACAGACACGGTTTCAATATGTGTACCCATAGGACCCGCCAATACATCCAGCGTGCCCTCTCCGCCATCAGCAAGAGGAATGGCGGTCACATCGGCCTCGGGATACATCTCAAGTATGGCTCCGGACATGGCCGTGGCCACCTGCAGGGCAGATAGGCATTCCTTGAAAGAGTCTGGCGCTACAACAATCTTCATGAAAGCAAAAGTACGCTATTTTTTCCACACCCCCAAGCCAGGCGTTACGCGTTTTTGGCCGTTTTTGCGCGTCGAGTGGCTCAAGCGAGCCACCCGTTACGCGTTTTGGGGCATTTTTGCGTAACGGGTGGCTATATTAACGTTATGGCAAGGGCCATAACCTTAGAACAGCGTCCAGTCTGTGAAGTCTGTGGCGGGTTCGTCCGGGGCGGGGGTGTCAGGGGCTTCAGGGGACGGTGACGGGGCGGCGGGAGCGGCGGGGATGTCCTGGCCCAGGTCGATTTCGATGGGTTCGTCTTCCATAGGTTCGTCTACCTGCTCGTCGTCTACGGGCTCGTCTTCATCGGTGGGTTCGATGTCGTCCTCCGGCTTGTGGAGGGGTTCGGTGAACTCAACGGACTTGAGGTCCAGGGAGGAGCACTTCTTGCCCTTGGCGGTGAGGCCCTTCTTGGCGATGAACTCCTCTGCGTCAAGCACATCAGGTTCCTTGTGCTCGAACTTCTTGCCGTAGGTGAGGAGCACCTGGGGGTGCAGGTCGGAGGAGATGTCCACCAGTTTGGAGCCCTTGGAATCCGAGATGAACAGCACCGGGTTGTTGTTGCTTTCCACGAAGCTGAAACGCTTCACGTAGAAGGCCTTGGCGGCGTTGTCCCAGTAAAGGACGGTGTATACGCGGCCGGGGTCGAGCTTCTCTATGCGGATTACGTCGCCCTGGTACTTGTTCACCAGGTCGTAGGACGTGGTGTAGTACGAGCCGTCGGAGAAGATGGCAAGTACGCGGTCCTCGCCGGCGAACTTGCCAAGGTGCTGTCCGCGGCCGTCCTCGTTGAGGCGCTGGATGTCCGGATCGTACCAGATGTCCTTGCCCTGGAGAGTGGTGACGCCCTTGGACTTGAGGGTGATGCGGGCAATGGCGTACTTGGTCACAAGGTTGCCCCTTGAGGCGCGTCCCTTGATGGCCAGGTTTGCGAAGTCCCATTCCAGGAGGCTCTTCTTGAGTCCCTTCCTGGGACGAAGGCCAATCTTCACGGTCTCCGCCTCTCCGTTGTGGTTAACGGTGAACCACAGGATCTTGGAGCCTTCCTCGCCGGTGGTGATATCGTAAACCTTGTCACGGGTTACGGAGGTGATATTGAAGCGTTTGGCATAGTGGTTGGGGCCCTTGCCGTCGCGGTAGATTACGTTGTAGATGGTGCGCTCGTCGGCACGGTTGAAGACGCCGGCGTAGAGGAGGTCCTTCCCGAAGAAGGCCTTCTCCGTGACCTTAGTCACGCGGAACTTGCCGTCCCGGCCTATGACGATGATTTCGCTGAGGTCCGAGCATTCGGAGATGAACTCCCCGCCGTCGTCCCTCTTGAGGCCGATTCCCACAAAGCCCTCCGCCAGGTTGGCGTACAGCTTGGCATTGTTGGACACAACCTTGGTAACGGTGATATTCTCCAGGGACGATATTTCCGTAAGACGCGGCCAGTCCTTCCCGTACTTCTTCTTGAGGTTCTTGAACCAGTCGATGGTGAAGCGGGTGATGTTGTCCAGATTGTCCTGGACCTCCTTCATCTGGTCTTCCAGGGCATAGATCTTTTCGTCCAGGGCCTTGGTGTCGAACTTGGATATCTTGCGGACCGGCTTTTCAACCAGCTTCAGGATATCTTCCATGGTGATGGGCCTTTTGAGGAGATCCTGGTACTGGAGCATCTGGGACATTATGTCCTGCAGCTGCTCTTCCCAGCTCATCTGGTTCTGTTCCAGGACCTTGTAGATGCGGTTCTCGAAGAAGATGCGCTCCAGGGAGGAGTAGTGCCAGTCGTTCTCCAGCTGCTCCATCTTGTACTGGAGCTGGGCCTGGAGGATGTCACGGGTGTGGTAGGTATCGTACTCCAGAATCTCGTCCACCGTGAGGAAGGCGGGCTTGTTTTCGCGGATAACGCACGCGTTAGGACTGATCTTGCTCTCGCAGTCCGTGAAGGCGTAGAGGGCGTCGATGGTCTTGTCCGGGGAAACATCGGCAGGAAGATGGATCACGATTTCCACCTTGTCCGTGGTCATGTCCTCTATCTTCTTGATATTGATTTTCTTCTTGTCCTTGGCCTTGATGATGGAGTCGATGATGGCGTGGGAAGTTTTGCCGTAAGGGATCTCCGTGATGGTGATGGTGGACTTGTCTATCTTGTTGATCCTGGCGCGGACCTTCACAATGCCGCCGCGCTTTCCCTTGTTGTACTTGGAGCAGTCCGCGATGCCTCCGGTGGGGAAGTCCGGCAGGATTTCATACGGCTCTCCCTTCAGGATGGCTATTGAGGCGTCGATGAGCTCGTTGAAGTTGTGGGGGAGGATTTTGGACGATAAGCCCGCGGCGATGCCCTCAGTGCCCTGCGCCAGCAGGAGAGGGAATCGGACCGGGAGCTCCGTGGGCTCCTGGTTGCGGCCGTCGTAGGAAGTCATGGTGGGAGTTACGTTCTTGTCGAACACAACTTCCTTTGCGAACTTGGAGAGGCGGGCCTCAATGTAACGGGGCGCCGCGTTGGAGTCTCCGGTGAGGATGTTACCCCAGTTTCCCTGGCAGTCTATGAGAAGACCCTTCTGGCCAAGGGTGACCAGGGCACCAAGGATGGAGGCGTCGCCGTGCGGGTGGTACTGCATGGCCTGGCCAACGATGTTCGCGACCTTAGTGTAGCGGCCGTCGTCCATCTCCGCCATGGTGTGCAGCACGCGCCTCTGAACGGGCTTGAAGCCATCCACGATGTGCGGCACGGCCCTGTCCAGGATGGTGTAGGACGCATAGTCCAGATACCAGTCCTTGAACATGCCGGAGAGTTTGAAACGGGTGCTGTCGCTACCCAGGAGCTTTTCGAATTTTCCCGAGGCAACGGCGTCTTCACCTAATTCTTCACCCAGGTCTTCTTCCTGCGGCTCAATGTCTTCCCAATCTTCTGCCATATTATCTTAAATCAATTCAGATTTGTATATCTATTCCTGAAACTCCGGCTGCGCCGGCCCCTCCCATAAATGGGCCCCTCCCTCTAAGCCGAGGGTGGCATTGTTTCCGGAACAGATATACAAATCTTAATACTCATAGCCAAAACGTCGTAATTCCTTTCTGGACTCCCTCCAGTCGGGGTCTACTTTTACAAATGTGGAAAGGAAGACCTTCTTCTGGAAGAAGTCTTCCATTTCTATGCGGGCTTCAGTGCCCACTTTCTTCAGGGCAGCGCCGCCCTTGCCTATGATGATTCCCTTCTGGGACTCCCTCATCACGTATATCACGGCGCTTATCTCGTAGCGGTCCTCTCCCTCGTGGAAGGCCTCAATCTCCACCTGGCAGGAGTAAGGAATCTCCTCGGAGAAGTTGAGGAATATCTTCTCACGGATTATTTCCGATGCGAAGAACCTGAGGTTCTTGTCCGTGAACTGGTCCTTGTCGAACCATGCGGGGGCCTCCGGCAGACGGGATGAAACAGCCTCCAGGATGCTCTCAAGGTTGAATTTCTCCTGGGCCGATGCGGGGATGATCTCCGCCTTGGGCAGCTGCTCCTTCCACCACTGCATGAGCTCCACCACCTTCTCCTGGGAGGAGAGGTCTATCTTGTTTATCACAAGCACCACCGGGCAGTCTACGCTGCGGAGCTTCTGGATATAGGCGTCGTTCTTGTCCCCTTTTTCCACGGTGTCCGTGACGTAGAGGATGATATCGGCGTCGCCTATTGCCGTGTCCACGAAGTTCATCATGCTCTGCTGGAGGCGGTAGTTGGGCTTGAGGATACCCGGGGTGTCTGAATACACTATCTGGTAGTCCTCTCCGCTCACTATGCCCATAATGCGGTGACGGGTGGTCTGGGCCTTGGCCGTCACTATTGAGAGCTTTTCGCCCACGAGGGCGTTCATCAGCGTGGATTTGCCCACGTTGGGATTGCCTATGATATTTACGAAACCTGCCCTGTGTGCCATGCTATACGTATGCTCCCATCTTGAGGATGTTCACTTCGCCTTCCGTGAGGTAGCGCCAGTCGCTCTTCTTGAGGCCCTTCTTGGTGAGGCCGGCAAAGTACACGCGATCCAGTGCCTTTACCTCGTAGCCCAGGGATTCGAAGATACGGCGGACGATGCGGTTCTTTCCGGAGTGGATCTCTATGCCAAGCTGGCGGTGGTCGCGGGCGTCGATGAATTCAAGCTCGTCGGCAGCGGCAACGCCGTCGCTGAGCTCCACGCCGGCCAGTACCTTTGCCTTGTCTTCCTCAGTGAGAGGAGCGTCAAGGACAACCTGGTAGATTTTCTTCTTGTTGTAGGAAGGGTGGGTGAGGCGCTCTGCCATCTCTCCGTCGTTGGTGAACATGAGGACACCTGTGGTGTTCTTGTCCAGACGGCCCACGGGGAACACCCTGGTGGGGCAGCCCTTCAGAAGATCCATCACGGTCTTTTCCGCGTGGGGATCGCTGGCGGTGGTAACGTAGCCCTTGGGCTTGTTCATGAGGATGTACACCTTCTCTTCACCCTTGAGGCGCTCTCCGTTGAAGCGGATATCGTCCTTGAGGATATTGACCTTGGTGCCGAGCTCGGTCACTACCTGGCCGTTCACGGTGACTACGCCGCTCTGGATAAGGGTGTCAGCTTCCCTGCGGGAGCAGACGCCGGAGTTGGCGATGAACTTGTTGAGGCGGACAACTTCCTGGATTTCGGTCTTCACGTTGTCGTTGTCCGAATATTTGCTGCCGGACACCTGAGGCTTGCGGCTGAGCATTGCGCTCATGCCTTCGTCGGCCTTGGTGCGGGGTGCACTTTTCTTGAATGCGGGTTTTCCGTAGCCGCTCTTGCGTGCAGGTGCGGCGCCGTACGGCTTGCGCTCGCCGTAGGACTTGCGCTCGCCGTTAGGGGAGGATTTGTGTTCTCCGTAGGTCTTTTTCTCGCCATAGGCGGGGCGGCCGGAGGAGTAACTGCGGGAAGTGGAATAATCCACTTTCTCTGCCCTGCTGCTGTCAGAGGGCTTTCTGGTGATACGTTTTCTCGTACCTTTCTTAATGTCTTCCATAAGTTCTTTCTACGACATCACGTCGTTTTTTACTTGAGTTTGAATATATAGGTTATGGTGCCTGTTTGTAGGGCCGGGGCATCTGCGGCCATGTTGAAATGAGCCTTCATAGCCGCGTTGCGGGCGGCGTTCCAAAGGTTCTTGTCCGTGACGTTTGTGCCTTCCGCTCCCGGGATGGCTTCCGTCACGTTTCCGTACTGGTCCACCTTGATGGTGACCACCACGGTGCCTGCCATCTGGCTGGCGTATTCCGGCTTGGGAAGCGTTCCAAGCACGGTGCGGCCCTTTAGGTGGGCGTTTGCAGTGCCTTCCGTCTTGCCTTCCTTGGCGTTGCCGTCCGGCTGGCCGGCCTTGAAGCCTTCACCGGCTTCTGCGGCGCTGTGCGGAGTGGTTGCGCTGTTGTCCTTCTTGCCCATTCCGGGGAAGGATGCACGGGGGTCCAGCTCCGGCTCCTTGGGCGGCTCCGGGGTGGGGACTTCCACGTCTCCGTGGGCGTCCGGCTTGGTTGCCGGAGTAACGTTGGGCGTGGTGTTCACGTGCGGGGATTCTGCCTTCTGGACAAGGTCTACCTCCTTCTCCGGATCCACTTCCTCTGCCTGCGGCTGCTGGCCCACGGTGGTTTCCACGGGCTTTTCCGCCACGATGTCTTCCTCGAAGGAAATTACCAGCGGCGCCCTTTCCGGCGGCGGAGGGTCAAGATATGTGAACCCGCTGGTGAGGCACACCACCAGGGCCAGCGCATGGAGGGCCAGGGTGGCCAGGACTCCGGTCACCACTGACGTCTTTTCACGTTTCTCCCTTGTGCGCTGATACGGCTGCATTATTCAGGCTGTGTTGCAAGAATAACCTTATAGTGGTTCCTCTTGGCGATGTTCATGATCTGTACAACTTCTCCTACGGGAACGCTCTGGTCACTGTAGATGGAGAAGGTGGGGTCTTCTTCCTGGGAGAGGAGGCCGATGAGTTCGTCTTCCACCTCCGCGTAGGAAACGGGAGTTTCGCTTCCGTTCACGTGGTAGGTGTAGGAATCGTCCCCCCAGTCCTTGATGCTTACGCTCACGGTGGCCTTGGCGCTTACCTGTCCAGTGCTCTTGGGGAGCAGGAGCTTGAGGGCGTTGGGGTTGATGAGCGTAGAGGTCACAAGGAAGAAGATGAGCAGCAGGAACACGATGTCCGTCATACTGGACACCGAGAACGATGCATCTACCTTTGTGTTTCTCTTAAGGGCCATAGTCTACTGCTTTTCTTCCTCTGTCTGGTTGTTGATGACGATGTCTATGAACTGGATGGTGGAGCTTTCCATCTTGTACACCAGGTCACTGATCTTGGAGGTGAGCCAGTTGTAGCCGAAGTATGCGATGATACCCACTATGAGGCCGCCCACGGTGGTGAGCATGGCGGTGTAGATACCGTCGCTGAGCAGGGTGATGTCAATGTTGTTGCCTGCCTTGGACATGTTGAAGAAGGCCTTCACCATACCCATCACGGTGCCAAGGAATCCGATCATGGGAGCGCCGCCGGCGATGGAAGCCAGTATGGGGAGACCCTTCTCAAGGCGTGCGACCTCAACGTTGCCAACGTTCTCGATGGCGCCCTGGATGTCCGAGATGGGGCGGTCCTTGCGGATGATGCCGGACTCTACCATGCGGGCCACGGGGTTATCGTACTTGGAGCAGAGGGTGAGGGCGCTCTTGATCTTGCCCTGCTGCATGTAGTCGCGGATGTCGTTGATGAAGTTGGAGTCTATCTTGGACGCGTGGTTGATGAGCCACCATTTGCGGCCGATGAGATAGATTGCCAGGATGCTCAGGGCCAGGAGAACCCACATGAGGGGGCCGCCCATGGTGAACATGGAGAAGAGGCTTTCGTTCATCTGGGTGGGCTGAACGGGAGCGGGTGCCGGAGTTGCGGCAACGGTTTCGGCTGCGCTCTGGATGGCCTCTGCCAGGGTGTCTGCTTGAAGGAGATTGAAGATCATATCTTGTTTAATTTTGATTATTCAAAAAGGCTTGACATGGACATAGTCCATATCAAACTGCAAATTTACGCATTTTTCCCAAATTTTCCCTATCTTCGCGATATGAAAAAGTGGATTCTTTTCATTGTACTGGCCACGGCCGCATTTTCCGCCGGTGCGCAGGGCAGTTTCAAGGTCCTTGTAAACGGCAAAGGAGAAACCGTGAAGGAGGCCGGAACGGCCGCCCTGGAAAGCGCCTTGAAGCTTTGCGGAACGCTTGCTCCGGATACGGTGATCGTCAATTTTTCACAGGCCATAACTGCAAAGAAAACCGTCCGCAGCGGCTTCTCCGGAGGCACCGCTTCCAGCACCATGCTGGTCACTTTTTCGCTTGACAAAGCAGCCAAACTGCTTGAAGAAAAAGGCCTGAGTGTCAAGGGCTTGCAGAAAAAGGCCATGCGCATCCAGAGTGACAACACGGCTGCCGCGTTCGAGAGCCTCTTACATGAGCTCGATTCGCTTGCCCCATCCATCATGGACGGCAAGGTCAATTTCACCAGCGAGGACAATTTCACAAAGAGCTCCATGGCTCTGGTGACCTGGTACACCAATGGAAAAACCGCCCATTTCTGCTCCGTTCTGGACGTTACCCTGAACGCCCTTTCCCTTAAGGAGCAGGAGGAATACGCCGCTGCCAGCCAGGGTCTCATGACCTACAACGTTGCCTATTTCCTGAACACCCCGGAGTACAACATCAAGGAAGGCTCCGCCACCATCAAGCGCAACATCCGCCACTACAGCAAGGACCTATTCGACGGCTTCACCTACGAGGACGCTTTCCATAAGGAACTCTACTTCCTGGCCCCCCTGGACATCAACCGGCTCAAGCGCATCTTCCTCAAAGCCGTCAATTCATATAAGATAAAGGACGATACCGGCCGCCTCTACGTCACAAACCTCTGCGAGGACTTCATGGACGTCTTCTTCGTGGACGATTTCGCCAAGGCCGTCACCAATATAGACCTCTGGAACGTCCCCCTCAAGACCAAATTCACCTTCGAGGACAAATGGGGCCCCTCCGCCTTCGAACTTGGCGTCTACATGGCCAAGTTCCTGCTTCCGCAGGACGGCTCAGATGTCATTTATCAGGTGGGTTACGACCCTGCGACGTACTCCAACTACTCGCTGGAGGCAAAATAGGCCATAATCCATTTTAGATTATCCATTTTAGATTATCTAAATTTGGATATGATTCTTTTTTATGCTATCTTCGCCGAAAACGAAAGATATGACCAACCCTTTCTTCCTTACCGGAATCATTCCCGATGCGTACTTCTGCGACCGTGAAAAGGAAACGGAGACCATCATCACGCACCTGGAGAACAGGAGCAACATCCTGCTGACATCCTCGCGCAGGATGGGAAAGACGCAGCTCGTCCGCCACGTGTTCAACGACGCGCGCATAAAGAACAAGTACCATACTTTCTATGCGGACATCTATGCAACGTCGACCCTCCGTGAGATGGTATTCTTCCTTGGGAAGGAGATATACCAGAGGCTTGTTCCCGGAGAGAAGAAGGCACTGAGGCTATTCTTGAGTACCATACGGTCGATAGCCGCCGCTTTCACCGTGGATCCCGTGACCGGAGAGCCCAGGGTCAACCTCCAAATAGGGGACATCAACACCCCCGAGCTCACCCTCGAAGAGATCTTCTCGTACCTCGAGAAGGCGGACAGGCCCTGTATTTTCGCAATCGACGAGTTCCAGCAGATATCCCGCTATCCGGAGAAGAACGTGGAGGCGCTCCTCAGGACCCACATCCAGAAGATGAACAACTGCAATTTCATTTTCTCGGGGAGCAACCGCCACATCCTGGAGCAGATGTTCTCGTCATATTCCAAACCCTTCTACAACAGCGCACAGCCTGTTCATCTTGGTTGCATCGAAAGGGGCAAGTACATTGACTTCGTCGTCAGGCACTTCGGCGAGGCAGGCATACGCATCTCGCCCGAGGTCGCAGGCTTCTGCTATGACAAGTTCTCGGGATATACTTACTACAACCACAAGGTGTTCCATGACGTGTTCGCGTTCTCGACCCCGGGTATGACGGTGGACGAAGACACGATAAGACGGACGATATGGAGTATTCTGGAAGAGAACGGACACACCTTCAGCGAAATCGTCTCTTCGCTCACGATAGGCCAGAAGCAAATGCTGATTGCCGTAGCTAAGGAGAATCCCGCCAGGCGGCCCACGTCCGGGGCCTTCGTCAAGAGGAACGCATTGGTGTCGCCGAGTTCCGCCCAGAAGGCAATTGCGAAGCTATTGGAAGATCAGCTGGTTACATATTCCGTTTCCGGCTCGGAGAAGGAGTATTGGGTTGCGGACAAGTTCCTGGAACTCTGGCTTCGTGAGATATACTAATATAGTATGGGGGAGAGTTTGGCGTTGAGGGCGGAGATGTCGGTGAGGAGGTTGTAGAGGGCGTCTTCGGAGAGGATGCCGCGGGGGGCGGAAGCGGGGATTTCGCCGCGCTCATCGGCCTCAAAGTCTTTGAGCCACTGGCCGCTCTCATCGTACTGATCCAGGATATGGATGTCTTCCTGAACCTGCATGTAATCTTCCAGGGCATCGTACATTGCATCCACGGCTTTGCGGACGCGGTTGTAGCGTTCCTCCATCTCCTGAAGTCTGACTATGAGTTCGTTATCCATAATTAGTTTTCTCCACAAAAGTGTGGGATTAATACCGTATTCATGGTATTAGGTCCTGGACAAAGACCCGGAAAGATGAACACGACTCAACCCCACACTCGACCATATGTCGAGCGTAGTGCATCGTCGTTACCCTTTCCATGAGAAATTGTCCAGATTTCAATACCGGCAACGCGAAAACACCTCGCTAATATGTATGTCAACTATGCTTTGACAGAGCAAAGATAGTTATTTTTCTCTTATTTCTTTGCCCATTGGCGAAGAACGGGCAGTGCTTCTTCTTCCGTTTTGGGAAGGGAGTTGCCGGCTTTGAACCAGGCGTCAATCTCATCCTTCTTTGCGGGGAAGGCTTTCTTTATGTTTTTCTTGGTGAAAGGAACGATTGCGTGGTTGATGTACAGGAACATGGTCTCCACTACCTCGTAAGGGTCTCCCGTGTCAAGGTTGTAGGCCATTCCTTCGCTGTAAAGCGTGGAGTACTGGCGGATGGAACTGGTCTGGTCAACCATGCCGTACGCCCCCTTCTTTGCGCCTTTGAGTATATGGATCTCACGCAGGTGGGCAATTCCTATGTTGCTGGTTACCGGATACTTGCGGTAGAATGCGTTCTGGTCGTACATGAACTGCACCGTGTCTATCTGGACCATGATGATATTCTCCATGGATTCAGCATTAGCGGCCAGTTCTTTTCCGTTATCGTCTATGAAACGGAGCGAGTTGTCTGCGGCGCATATATTGAGTTTTCCCTGTGCCGGGTTCTGGCCACGGAAGTAAACCGTTCCGTCGGCGAACTTGGGCATGAGGTAAAAGAGCTCGTCCGGGATGCGGCCGGTGCCTTTCTCCTGGGCCATGAGGCTCACGGAGAGGCAGAGTGCGAGGCAGATGCCTGATAATTGTTTCATTAAGTTCATTTCTTATATCACTTCTATGTCTTTTGACTGTATCCATCCCTGACGGCCGTCGGCAAGCTCTATGTTGGTGTAGCCTGAGACGTTGTCAAGGATGCGGACTTTGGTGCCCTCGTGCAGGATGAAGAGGTCTTTGGCGGAATCCGCCGACGGTGAACTGCCCACGGAGGAGACCGGTTTCATGACTATGGCGTATTCCTGGCTCTTGAGGTCGCTGTTCTGCCAGCGGGCGAAGCCCCAGGTGCACAGTGTGCACAGCAGGGCCACTATGGCTCCGAAAAAGCCCAGGCGGCGTTTTCCGGAGCTTGCGCCAAGCAGGAAAAGCAGCGCCAGCGCCAGCGTAACGGCAAGGAATACCAGCGACAGCGCGGCCCAGGCATTTGACGGCAGGCTGTGGCAGGATTTTCTTGCCCAGGTCTTTAGGAAGAACTCCGGAACCACGTCTATGCGGTCCTGGGTGAGACTCCGCGCATATTCAAGGTTATAGACGATGTCTTTATCTGACGGAGATTCCTTCAGGGCCCTTTCCCACCAGAGGATTGCCGGGGCAATCTCCCCGTTCTTGAAGTATGCGTTGCCAAGGTTGTAGAGCAGCTGGGTTGAGGTGACGCCCGTTTCCTGAACGTCTTCCCAGTCTGCCAGGGCCTGCTGGAAGTTACCCTGCGTGTATGCCTCCACGCCCGCTTTCCAGAGGGAATCAGGGTACGATTCCTGTGCGCGCAGGCCGAACGGCACCAGCATCAGGAGCAGCGCAATCACTGCCGTATGGTATGAAGGTCCTTTTTTCATTGAAGAATCTATGGCGGTGATTGTGGACACCGCTTTTTCATAATGTGCGTTCATGGCGTCGTGGCCGGCATCGGGGGAGTAGCGGGCGTACTCGCACTCTTCCAAAAGCTGTACGAAGTCTTTGGCCGTAGCCTCCGGGACGCCCTTTGAGGTAAGGGCGCCGGAGATGTTCTCCTTGCTCTGCTCCGCCATGTCCATGGATAGCTTGTCTCCAACAAAGCCCAGCAGCGAGCGGTGAAGCTCTTCGTAGAATGCCGTGTAAAGGTCTTTCTGCAGGAACTCCTTGGCCTGCGCCAGGCGCTTCAGGGCCTGTTTTGTGGCCTTGCGGTTGCGTGTGCCGGCAACATCCGCCCTTTGGGCTGCAATCTTGCGGAAGCCAAGCCAGAAACCAAGAGCTGCAAGGAGCATCAATACAGCAATAACAGCATATGCGGCTGTACCTATGAAAAAGCTCTTAGGCTGCCCAAGGGCCGTTTTTGTCTTGATGAAGCGGATGTCCTCGCCAAGGTTCCTTACGCCCTTGCGGTCCACGGTGAGGGTGGTTCCGGGGTCTGTGACCGCGGCTGCGGAGCCCGGCGCCCTCTGCACGGAAAGGTGCAGGGAGTCCGTCTTGGCGGTAACGTAGCGGCGGGTTTTTACATCGTAATATGAGAACTGTACAGGGGCTATGGTGAAGTCTCCGTGGCTTCTGGGGATGAACGGATACTCGAAGGTCTTGGTGCCCTGGGTGGCGCCGCCGGAGGTGGAACTCTTGACGTCGTATACCTCGAAGTCCGGAGGGAAATTGACCTTGGGGGCCTCCAGGAGGGCTATGTTGCCCTTGCCCGTGAGGGTTACCACAAGCGATGCCGCATCGTGGGTCTTGAGCGTGTCCTTGCTAACTTTGGCCTTCACGGAGAACTCTCCAACGCCTCCGCCAAAGGACGCCGGTGCCCCTTCCGGAAGTGCCGCCACGTGCAGGGTGGGGGACGATGTATACACCCTCTGGCGCACGGTGGCATAGTCGCTCCCGAAGAAATCGTCAAAGATGGAACCGCCGGAGCGCCTGCGCTGGACGTTAACAAGACATACAATTTCCGCGGGGTCGATGCTTACGTCGCCGGGCTTCTGCGGGATTATGACCCACCTGCGCAGAAGGGCGGAATTATACACCGTGCCGTTGACCTCTTCCCTCTGGAAATTCACGTTGGTGGGCGCTTCCACCTCCTGGCTCCAGAAGCCCTTGAAGGCGGGGAACTTGGCGTTCTCGAAGCCTACCAGGTTGGCCCTGTGGTAGATTTTGAGCGTTGCCGTCACGGGCTCTCCCACCACCACGCTGCTGCGTGAAAGGGTGAGGCGCATGAAGATGTCCGATTCCTGAGAGGAGGCGCTTTGCTGCTGGCTCTGCTGCTGGCCGGAAGACGCCTGCCCGGAGGACGATGAAGAAGCCTGGCCGCCCTTGGCCCCGTTGTCCACCACCCTTACGGCAGTGGCCTTTGACGATATGTCCTTCCCCTTTACCTTTGCGGTTGCCGAAGGCAGGGTGAAGGAGCCGGTGTGCTTTGCCTGAAGTATATAGGTATAGGATACCTGGGAGGTGCGGACGGTTTTGCCGTTGGTAATCTGAATGCTGGTGGATGTGCCTTTCTGGGGGCCCCAGACAAGGGTGAAGTCGTCTCCCGGAGTCCAGGAGAAGTCGCTGGGAGAGTGCTCTCCCTCCACTATGAACACTACGTTGAAGCGCTCGGAGAGTTCCACTATATTGTGGACTTCCACGCGTATGGAGGTCTGTGCCCATGCCGTAAGAGTGGCGAACAGGGCGCATAGTATGCCAAGTGCTCTTTTCATCTTACCAATTCTTTTCCTTCTGTTTGGACTGCAGGGCGGCCGCTTTCTCCTTGTCTACCTTGTCCTGGGTCTCGCGTTCCTTTTCCTGTATGGCCTGCAGGAGCTGCTGGGCCTGCTGGGGAGAGAGCTCCACCGGCTGCGGCTTCTGCTGGCCCTGGCCCTTGTTCTGGTTCTGCTGATCCTGATTCTGATTCTGGTCCTGCTGGTCTTTATCCTGATTATCCTTGTTCTGATCCTGATTCTGGTCCTGGTTGTCCTGGTCCTGATTGTTTTCTCCGTCGCCGTTCTGGTTCTGGTCCTGGTTCTGGAGGTGGTAGCGGGCGTAGGTGTAGTTCTCCTTGGCCTGAATGTCGTCCGGAGTGAGCATGAGGCACTTGCTGTAGGCCTCCACGGCGGCGTTCCAGTCCTCCTGGGCTATGGCTATGTTGCCCAGGTTGAAGAAAATTTGCGGCGCCAGGGGATTGTCCTTGATGGCTTCGTAGTCATAGGTGAGGAGCTTCTTGGCCTCGTCGTAGTTGCCCTCCCGGTAAAGGGTGTTGGCCAGGTTGTACTTTGCGGCCATGTCCGTGCTGTCCTTGAGGAGGCCCTTGCGGTAGCTGATATCGGCCTCCGCGTACTCCTCCTTGGCAAAGTGGCGGTTGCCCTTGCGAAGGTCTGCCCTCTGCGCAAAACACATGGTTCCGCAGAGGGAAAGCAGTATTATGAGAATCAGCTTTTTCATACCTGGAACAGTCTGCGGCGGGGTTTTCTCTCGCCAATGAGCATTTCAATCACAAACAGCAGGAAGGCTGCGCCGAAGAAGTACAAGTACTGCTCGTCGTACTCCTCGAACACCACGCTTCCGAATTCCTCGTCCTCCATGCGGCGGATGTCCTGGATGATGGGGTTCAGGCCGAACTCCTCCCCTCCGGCGCGGATGTACGCTCCGCCTCCGGCACGGGCTATGTCACGGAGCGTCTGCTCGTCCAGCTTGGTGACCACTATGTTGCCTTCACGGTCCTTCATGAGCTCTCCGTCTATGTGGATGGGCTGGCCCTCCGGGGAGCCTACGCCTATGGTGTATACCTTGATTCCCATCTCTGCGGCGTCCTTTGCGGCGGCTACGGCATCGTCCTCATGGTTTTCACCATCGGATATGACGATGATGACTCGGCTCTTTTCGCTCTGGGCGCTGAAGCTCTTGATACTGAGGCGGATGGCGTCGCCAATAGCCGTTCCCTGCACCGGAATTGAGCCGGTGTCTATGGAGTTGAGGAACATCTTGGCGCTAACGTAGTCAGTGGTTACCGGCAGCTGCACGAAGGAGGTTCCGGCAAAGATTACAAGGCCTATGCGGTCGTCCTGGAGCTTGTCCGTGAGGCGGGCAATGGAGAGCTTGGCCCTTTCCAGGCGGTTGGGGGAGTAGTCCCTGGCCAGCATGGAATTGGACACGTCCAGGGCCACGATAATCTCCGCTCCGCGGGTTTTCCTCTCCGCCAGGCGGGCACCGGTGCGGGGACGGGCAAGGCCTATGACGAACAGCGCAAATGCAAGGCAGAAAAGCGCCATCCGCACCCAGCCTTTTGAGCGGGAGCGGGAAGGCATGAGCTGCTCTACCAGGGCGGGATTGCCAAACTGCCGGACCTTCTTTGCCCTGAGCCGCCTCACTATGCCGTATCCTATCAAGAATACGGGAATGAGGAGCAGCAGGTACAGGTATTTGAAACTTCCGAATATCAGCATGGCATTTTCCTCAGGAAGGCGGTTAACAGCAGTTCAAGGAGCAGGCACACAAGGGCTGCAAGGGCATAGCCCTGATACAGGTCCTTGTAAACGGGGAAGGAGTCCACGCTGGTGCGGGTCTTCTCCATGCGGCCTATCTCCGCGTATATTTCAGAGAGTTTGGTATTGTCAGTGGCGCGGAAATATCGGCCTCCCGTACCGTCGGCAATGGTTTTGAGGAGGGTCTCGTCTATCTCCACGGGAACGCGGCGCATCTCTATGCCCCAGGGCGTCTGGACGGGGTAGGGGGCCTCTCCGTTGGCTCCAACGCCAATGGTGTACACGCGTATTCCGTAGGTCCTGGCTATCTCCATGGCGGTCTCCGGGTCGATTTCGCCCATGTTATTCACGCCGTCGGTGAGCAGAATGATTACCCTGGACTTGGCGTCCGAATCCTTCATCCTGGCCACCGCCGTGGCAAGGCCGTTGCCTATGGCCGTACCGTCCTCAATAAGGTCCGTCTGGACCTCTTTCATAAGGTTGATAAGGGTGGCGCGGTCCGTGGTGAGGGGGCACTGGGTGTAGCTTTCCCCGGCAAAGACCACTATTCCCATGCGGTCGCTGGGCCGCTGGGCGATGAACTCTATGGCAATGTCCTTTGCGGCGGAAAGCCTGTCCGGCTCAAAGTCCCGGGCCAGCATGGAAGAGGAAACGTCCGTGGCAAATATAATGTCTATTCCCTCCGTGTCCACCTTCTCTATCTGGGACGATGACCGCGGCCGCGCCAGGGCAACCACCAGGAGGCACAGGGCGGTGGTGCGGAGCACGAACGGAATATGACGGACGATTTCCAGCACGCTCCTTCCGCCGGCTTCCCACGCATTTGCGTTGGAAACCCTCATGTGAGGCCTCTTCTCCTTCACTTCCAGCCAGACATACCTGGCAACCAGAAGCGCCGGGACAAGCAGAAGGAACAGCAGATATGGATACTCGAAAAACATTACTTCTGCTCCTCCTCTTCCTTTTTGACCTCACTTACATACGTTGTGCTCACAAAGCGGACGGCCTCCGGAAGCACGCGCTTGTTGTCCTCGTCCGGGGCGGTGTACTTTGCAAACTTCACGAAGTCCGCCCTTTCAAAGAGGTCTTTCATCTCTGCGTAAAGGTCTTCCGGAATGTCTTCCGCGCCCTTGAGGGCGTCGAAGATCTCCGCCGTGGTCATTTCCATGGCGCCCACGCCGAAGCGTGCGGCGATGTATTCCCTGAGGGCGTCCGTGACGCCGGAGTAGAAGTTCTTCTGGTTCTCCGGCTTCCAGTGTTTTTCCCCGCGGAAGCGGTCCAGCTTGCGGAGGGCCCTTATGTGTGCGGGCTCCGCCGGCTTCTCTTTCTGCTTCCGCTCAATGGTGGAATAAATGGCAAAGATAAGGACCAGAATTGCTATGGCGAACAGGCCTATCATCACCCACGGAATAGCCTCCTGAAAGGTTATGGGGAACTTCACCTGGGGCTTGATGTCGTTGGGCTGGAAGGTCTCCATGTCTATTGACGGTTCCTTCACGTCCAGCATCTGGTGGATGTACACAAGGGTGTCCAGCCCCACCAGGCAGGTGAGGGGGAACAGCTCATACTCCGCCGCCACTAGGGGCGTAATGGTGAAGTATGCCCTTATGTCGTATTTCGTCAGGGAATCCTTCTGCGCGTATACATTAATAGTATCACGTTGCCAGTTGTCCAGAATCATCAGCTTGCCCTCCTTCAGGGTAGCCTCCGGATCCAGTTGCGGAAGGCCTATGGAAGTGCCCTCCGGGACGTCCTTGATAACCATTCCGTAGTGGAACTGGTCCCACACCAGCACGGAATCCCGCGGCTGCAGGGGCTCAAGGTACGACGGCCCCGCCTCTATCCTGCGGCCCTTGCGGGGCGCGGCCAGGCCGTCCGGCGCAAAGGCCAGAATGCATGCCAGCAGGGCGGGTATGACGGTTTTCAGTCTCATCTTCTGTGGAATAATGTCATGAGCGGACGCACATAGTCATCGGCAGTGCCAATGTCCACGTGGTCCACCCTGTAGCGGAGGAACAGGCGGTCTGCGCTGTCCGTGGCCGTCTGGAACCACTGGCTGTAGGCGCTCCGCGTCCTACGGGAGCCGGTGTTTATCCAGCGCGCGGCGCCGGTCTCCGCATCCTTTACGTGTACCAGGCCTATGTCCGGAATGGTCTTCTCCCTGGGATCCGTGACGCGGATTACGGAGATGTCGTGCCTGCCGGCGGCTACCTTCAGGGCTTCCTCGTAGCGCGGGGAGGCATCGGCATTGACGTCCAGCATGTCACTGAGGACGAAGGCGGTGCACTTTTTCTTGATGGCTCCGGAGAGGAAACGGAGGGCGCCGGCAATGTCCGTGCCGTCGCTCTGGGGCTCATACTCAAGTATTTCCCTTATTATGTGAAGGAAATGTGTGCGGCCCTTTGCCGGCGGGATGAACTTCTCCACCTTGTCGGAGAAAAGCACGCAGCCAACCTTATCGTTGTTGAGTATGGCGCTGAAGGCCAGCGTTGCGGCAATCTCCGCAATCTGCTCCCTCTTTGTCTTTCCAATCGTCCCAAAAAGGCCGCTCCTTGAGATGTCCACCATAAGGACCACGGTGAGCTCGCGCTCCTCCTCGAACACCTTCACGTAAGGTGCGTTCATCCTGGCGGTAACGTTCCAGTCCATGGAGCGCACATCGTCCCCGTACTGATACTCCCTAACCTCGCTGAAAGCCATTCCGCGTCCCTTGAACGCAGAATGATACTCTCCGGCAAAGATCTGGTGGCTCAGCGCCTTGGTCTTTATCTCAATCTTCCGGACCTTCTTTATGAGTTCCTCCGGTGTCATACTTTCGTCATCCCCGGGCTTGTTTTTTGCCGTCATTCTCGGGCTTGTCCCGGGAATCTCTAATTACGGCACTATTACAGCGTTAATGACTTTCTCTATTATCTGCTCCGGCGTCACATTTTCCGCCTCCGCCTCATAGGTGAGGCCAATGCGGTGACGGAGGACCTCGTTGCATACGGCACGCACGTCTTCCGGAATCACGTAGCCGCGCCTCTTGATGAAGGCATAGGCCTTGGAAGCCATTGCAAGCGAGATGCTTGCACGGGGCGAACCGCCGTAGGAAATGAGGCCTTCAAGTTCCTTGAGGCCGTATTCTCCGGGCGTACGCGTTGCGTTCACAATGTCCACTATGTAGCGCTCAATCTTTTCGTCCATGTACACTTCGCGGACAACCTCGCGGGCGCGGAGGATGTCTTCCGGTTTCACCACGGCGTTGGCCTTGGGGAACTCCCCGGCGTTGTTCATGCGGATGATGAGGCGCTCCTCTTCCTTGGCGGGATAGGAGACCACAACCTTGAGCATGAAACGGTCTACCTGGGCCTCCGGGAGGGGATAGGTGCCTTCCTGCTCAATAGGGTTCTGGGTTGCCATCACAAGGAACGGCTCCGGCAGGTGGAACGTCTGTTCGCCTATGGTTACCTGATGCTCCTGCATGGCTTCCAGAAGGGCGCTCTGGACTTTTGCGGGACTACGGTTTATTTCATCGGCCAGAACGAAATTGGCGAAGACGGGGCCTTTGTGGACCTCGAAGCTTTCCTTCTTCTGGGAGTAGATGAGGGTGCCGATGACGTCGGCCGGGAGGAGGTCCGGGGTGAACTGGATGCGGTTGAACTTGGCGTCCACCGCCTGGGAAAGCGTATTGATTGCCAGGGTCTTGGCCAGGCCGGGAACGCCTTCCAGGAGGATGTGGCCTCCGGACAGAAGGCCTATGAGGAGATTGTCCACAAGGTGTTTCTGCCCCACAATCACTTTGCCCATTTCCAGAGTGAGCATGTCCACGAACTCGCTCTCTTTCTGAATCTTTTCGTTTAATTCACGAATGTTAACGGATTCCATATAATTTGTTACCTTTGTATATGCGTTATTCAATCTGTCTTTCATACGACGGTGCGGAGTTCTGCGGCTGGCAGATCCAGCCAAGCGCCCCGTCCGTGCAGCAGTGCCTGGAGGGTGCTCTTTCCCGTCTTCTGAACCGCCCGGTAAGCGTTACCGGAGCCGGCAGGACGGACACCGCCGTCAATGCCTATGGCTACATCGCCCACTTTGACATTGAGGGTGAGCTGCCCTTCACGCAAGCAGATTTATGCTACAAATTAAATGCCATTTTGCCACGTTCTGTGGCCGTTTTGCAGGTGCTTCCGGCGGCCGATGATTTCCACGCCCGCTACAGCGCCACCCGCCGCGAATACACCTACTTCATACACAGGGAAAAAGACCCCTTCGTGCGCTCCTATTCCTGGCAGTGCGGCTACCCCGTCCTTGACTTCGCCGCCATGAACGCCGCCTGCCGCCACCTCCTTGGCACCCACGACTTCTCCTGCTTCGAAAAGACAGGCACGGACGTCAAAACCTCCGTCTGCACCATCTACGAAGCCTTCTGGAAGCCGTACACCCCCACCCTCCAGTCCGTCATCCCCGACCTGATCGGGGATCTTAAACAGCAAAACTACTGGTATTTCAGAGTGTCTGCAGACAGATTCCTGAGAAACATGGTCCGTGCCATCGTAGGCTCTCTCATAGAGGTCGGCAGGGGAAAGCAAAAACCAGAATGGATTGCAGAACTGATAGCCACAGGCACGCGAGGCGACGCCGGCGAATCCGTCCCCGGCCACGCCCTGTTCCTTTCCAAGGTGCTTTACTGAAAACTATCTGTTTTTTGACGCAGGTCCCCTTTTAGGCGGGTGACGTACGTCAGGAATCGGCCTCACAGGCCGTATAGTGACGCAGGTCCCCCCAATTTTTCCGGACCTACGCCAAAAAGACACAATATTTTCTATATTTGTAGAAATGAAATGTGTCTATGGAGATACCGAAGGGATCAAGTCCGGAAGACCTCAAAGCCCGGAAAAAAATAATAGCCGATTTTTACGCGCAATGGAATGCAGAGCATCCTGACAAAAAAGTCTGGAACAAGTCTCTTAATGCCTATATCTATGTTAAGTATCAGTCCCTCAATGAAACAAAAGGGCAGGCCTCCGTTTCCTATGAATCCACCAAGGCGGTCTTAAAACTCACGGAAATCCTGGAAAAGGCTGTTGTTGCCAAAATTAAACCGGCAAAGAAGGACGACAAGAACCAAAAGGCTTACGACAAGATGGTATTCCTGTACTACAACGGAATACGTGTGTTGGTAGGACATCAGACCAGTAAAGACGAATACGTGCAGTACTGCATTACGGTCACAAAAAAGACAAAAAAAATAAAGCCAGCCTGGGACGCTGACTTTAGGGCTCGAATCAAGTTTCCTTGAGAGGGTTGTCATCCCTTCCTCGCGAATTCCCTGCGACGATTCCATTGCAAAGGTACGCATTCTTTCTGAAATAGCAAGAACGCGAGACCGATTTCTTCCAATTAATCCGGAAGTTTGACATACACTATTCTTTTCCGGCAGCGGCAAAAGTCATCCGGCGGCTGGGAAAAGGACGATGCCGCCGGCTCCCTTTCGCCGCTGCCTCCAGATTTCTTCACGCAATCCTTGCGATTTGCTATTAAAATCTTTAAATTTGTCACTGGTTAAAAGAGGTAGTAGTGACTAACTTCTCTTCAGATGTAATCACGCCTAATGCGCTCTCCGTAAGCAGGGGGGGGGTATAACGGGCTTTTAATCAATCACTTAGCAATAAACGCCCGCGGACTTCGCAAGAAGTGCCGCGTTTTTTCGTGTGCTAAATCATTCAAATACATAAGCCTATGAAAGAAAAAACTTTGTACGTTGCACCCGAGTGCGACGAGATTGTTGTATCACTAGAAGGGGTGATTGCGGCTAGCGCCAACATTACCAGCGTAACCAATCCGTTCGATGGATTATCTGAAGAAGTTTGGTAATAGATTAGAAGATGAAGAGTATGAAAAAGACCTATATCCTTTTGGCCGCTGCCGCTATTCTGGCCGCCGCCGTTTCCTGCAACAAGGAACAGGAAATAATAATTGAAGAACCCGCCGCCCCCGCAAACGTTCAGGTGAACATTACCGTGGGTGATCCCCAACTTGAAACCAAAGCTGTCAAAACCGGCTGGGAAGATGGTGACATCATTCATATCTATTTGGACGATAACGCCACCTATACCCCCGATTTTGACCTCACCTACGACGGAAGTGCCTGGAGCGCTTCTGCAATAAGCAGTGCCGTTGCCGCAAGACTGAAAACCAGCAGTGGAAAGCTCCACGGTTTCTGGGAAGCCAGCAATTCCTGCATGAGTAGTTGGACCGCGTCAAATGATCATACCTTGAATCTTCCAGACAATGACAAAATAGGAACGACCGGAGTAGCGACGCCAATGCTTTTTGCCTTCCAGGAAGTCGATTATACATATGACGGGGCCACTTTAACAGCGACTATTCTGAAATCAAACTGGGACTTTTACACCAACATCCAGTTTGTCATTACAGGGATTACCGGCTCATATACCCTTTATTGTGAAAATGACGGCGGAGAAGCAAGCCGGAACATATATAATATTAGTTATTTAGATTTTAATTCCACTTATGTCGGTATCTATTTTGGGGGTTATACTAGTTCCAATGGAAGGATACGTGGCATTGCCAATACGGATGGTCTGGCTTTTTGCGGGCAGGTGTTATCGAATATATATGCCGGCAGAACCCTCACGTTGTATTTGGTTGATAATTCAACCAGCAAGACATACAGTTTTTCCAAGGTCTTAGGCACAGATTTATCTGCAGACAATAACTTTAATGCCATCAAGATTCCGTTCTCCAAGTTCGTGCCCGTAGGCGCTTTGAAGGGTAAGTTTACAGTTGCAGCTGGCAAACAGGTTTATTTCTCACAGGGCAACCTGCAGGCCACGACTACGGACCTGGGTGCCAACTGGACGTGGGCCTTTGCCGCCCACCAGTGGGATTACGTCGGCAACGCCACGGCCAACAACACAATCAACGGCAACGGCAAGGTTTCCGCCAACGGCACCGTGGACCTCTTCGGCTGGGTGGGCGCATCGAATACAACATGGACTGGCGCCGCGCAGTACGGTATCAGCAATTCTAAAGTTACGAATAGTACCGATACCTACGGCAACTATATTGGTGATAATCTGAAGAGCGACTGGGGCAACACTATCGGTACAGGATGGAGAACGCTGACTAAAGACGAGTGGGTTTACCTGTTCAACACCCGCGCCAGCGGCTCTACCGTCAACGGCACCGGCAATGCCCGCTACACCTACGCCACAATCAACACCGACTACACGAATGTGAATGGTATGATTCTGTTCCCCGACGGCATTACCATCGCAAGCGACGAGGCCACCTCTTGGGGAACCGTCAATGGCAACAGCGATTGGGGCACCAAGTGTACCTCTGCCCAGTGGACAGCTCTTGCAGCCAAAGGTTGCGTGTTTCTGCCGGCTGCCGGCTCCCGGGATGGTTCCACGGTCGATGGAGTCGGGACGTCGGGAAGCTACTGGTCGTCGTCGGCGCATAACAACATGTGCGCCAATCGCGTGTACTTCAAGTCTGGCGAATCACTACAGCCGAATAACTACATCAACCGTAGCTACGGTTACTCCGTCCGTCTGGTACACGCCGCCGAATAATATCTCTTAACGAGTATCCAACCATCTTCAATCCCTCCGCGCGAACCCGCCCGGAGGGATTTTTGACGCAGGAACCGTCGTCATTTCCGGACCCACATCAAATATTGCAGGTCTTGGGAAAAATGCCTATATTTGACGAAAAGCAATATATGTATATGAAACTGAACAAACTTACACTTTTAGTTGTTGCGATCGTCGCCTTTATTCTCCCCACATCCTGCTGCAAGAGCGGCGGATGGGTAAAGGTGGAGGGCAACAAATTCATTGACCCGCAGGGAAATGAGATTGTTTTCCGCGGACTGTGCTTCTCGGACCCCGTGAAGCTTGTGCGCGAAGGGCAGTGGAACGAGCGCTACTTTGAGGAGGCTGCCGCGTGGGGCGCAAACATAGTGCGCTTTGCCGTGCATCCCACAAACCTCAACTCACTTGGCTGGGAAGAGACATTCAATGCCATGGACCAGGGAATAGAATGGGCCAAGAAACACGGCCTGTACGTGATCATGGACTGGCATTCCATAGGCAACCTCAAGACGGAAAAGTACATGCTCCCCATGTACAATACCACCCAGGAGGAGACCTTCAAATTCTGGCGCACCGTTGCCAAACGCTATAAGGACGAGCCCACAGTGGCTCTGTACGAGATCTTCAACGAACCCACCGTCACCGCGGAGGGCGTGGGAGACTGCACCTGGACGGAGTGGAAGGAACTCCAGGAGCAGATCATCGACACCGTTCGCACCTACAATCCCAACGCCGTGTGCCTCTGCGCCGGATTCAACTGGGCCTATGACCTTACGCCGGTGGCAACGGAGCCCATCGCCCGCGAGAATATTGCTTACGTCTCACATCCCTACCCCATGAAGCGTTCGGAGCCGTGGGAAGAGCAGTGGGAGCAGGACTTCGGATTCGTGGCCGATAAATACCCCGTAATCTGCACGGAAATTGGCTTCTGCCTTGCCGATGAACCCGGCGCCCACATCCCCGTAATGTCCACGGACGTGTACGGAGAGCACATCACCAAGTACTTCGAGAAGAAAGGAATATCGTTCACTGTATGGTGCTTCGACACCTCTTGGGCACCCATGCTCATAAGCGACTGGGACTTCACTCCCACCACCCAGGGCAAGTTCTTCAAGGCATATCTGCAGAGTAAAGCGGAAAAATAAGGACTATGTCAGAGTACACAGCAAACCCCGGCCGATATGACTCCATGCTGTACCGCCGCTGCGGCGCCTCCGGAGTACATATCCCTGCAGTATCGCTCGGTCTTTGGCAGAACTTCGGGACCGACGCCCCCATGGAGCGCATCCGCGAGATAGCCCATTACGCTTTCGATCAGGGAATCTGTCATTTTGACCTTGCCAACAACTACGGCCCCATCCCGGGCGCCGCGGAAGAGAATTTCGGCAAGCTTCTCCAATCGTCCTTCAAGCCCTATCGTGACGAACTCTTCATATCCACAAAGGCCGGTTACCTCATGTGGCCCGGCCCTTATGGGGAATGGGGATCCCGCAAATACCTTATTTCCAGCCTGGACCAGAGCCTGAAAAGGATGAAGCTGGACTATGTGGACCTTTTCTATACCCACAGGTTTGACCCGGACACTCCGCTGGAAGAGACCCTTCAGGCACTGGTGGACATCGTCCGTCAGGGAAAGGCCTTGTATGTGGGCGTGTCCCGCTATCCGCACGACGCCGCCCTCAAAGCTTATGAGTATCTGAAAGAGAGTAAAACGCCCTGCCTGCTGTTCCAGGACAGGTACAACATCATAGACCGCATGCCTGAAAAGGAAGGCCTCTTGGATATGGCGGCGGCTCAGGGAGCGGGCTTCATCTCCTTCTCACCCCTTCAGCAGGGGCTTCTCACCAACAGGTATCTGAATGGCGTTCCGGAAGGCTCCAGGATGACAAAAAGCGACACTTCGCTTCCGTCCAAAGTCCTTACGCCCCAGCTGCTGGAAGCCCTGCGCGGCCTCAACGCATTGGCGGAAAGGAGAGGTCAGTCTCTGGCCCAGATGTCCTTGTCCTGGCTCCTGGCGGATCCGCGCGTTACATCGGTTCTCATAGGCGCAAGCTCTCTGGCCCAGCTTAAGGATAACCTCAAGTCTCTGGATAACACTTCCTTCACTGCCGAAGAACTTCAGGAGATACAGCGCATATCCGCACCTATTCAGCTATTTGACAGGTAGTCTCGATGATTAAACTGGTCATATTGGATTTTGACGGGACGCTGGCCGATACCGTTGAGATTATCGTCCTAACCAACCAGGAGACTCAGCGCCGGATGAATTACCCCGTCTGCGAGCCGGAGAAGATCATTGCCACAATCGGCCTGCCCCTGGAGGAATGCATCGTGACGATGTATCCGGAGGTTAAGCAGGAAGAGATGCCGCAGTGGCTGGCGATATACCGGGAAGTGTTCGACGGGCTCAAGAAGCACATGGTCCCGTCCCTTTTCCCTCAGGTCCTGGAGACGCTCCGGGATCTGCACCGCCGCGGCATCGTCCTCACCGTGGCCTCTTCCAGGGGAAAGGTTTCCCTTGCCGATTTCCTCCGGGAGATGGGCATCGCGACCTACATCTCCTACGTGCTTGCCGCAGAGGACGTAACCCACGCCAAACCCAATCCGGAGCCTGTTCTGAAGACCCTCGAGGCACTGTCTTTCAAGCCGGAGGAAACCCTTGTTGTGGGCGATATGCCCGTAGACATCCAGATGGGCCTTGGCGCAGGAACCCTCACCTGTGGCGTCACCTACGGCAACTCCAACAGAGCCGCCCTCACGGCCGCCGGCGCCAACTTCGTCATCGACAATTTCGGAGAACTCTCCACCATAGTGACGCAGGTCCGGAAAAATTGGGGGGACCTGCGTCACTATACGCGCTGTGGGGCCGATTTCTGACGTACGTCACCCCGGTTTTAGGTGACGTACGTCACCCGCATGGAAGGGGACCTGCGTCAAGGAGGGTTGCGTGTAAGGCAAATTATGATTATATTTGCTTACTAAAACCAAGGAGACATGAATGCAATAGCACTGGAACACCAAAAGTATAGTTTTTCTTCCTACAGGACATACATTGCTGCAGCAATTTTCATCGTAGGCAATATTGCTGTGCCGCAGCTGTGCCACCTTATTCCGAATGGCGGCCTTATGTTCCTGCCCATTTATTTCTTTACCCTCATAGGTGCATATAAATGCGGTTGGAAGGTCGGTCTTCTTACGGCGGTGCTGTCTCCGCTTGTGAACTGCGCGCTGTTCGGCATGCCTCCCGTGGCATCTCTTCCTGCAATACTGGTAAAGAGCGTCACCCTTGCCATTGCGGCGGCATACATCGCCCGCAAGATGAAGTTCTCCATCTGGTCAGTGGCACTGGCCGTGCTGGTTTATCAGCTGGTGGGAATGGTCTTCGAGTTCTTCCTGGACTTCAACATTCTTCATGCACTTCAGGATGTGCGCATTGGTTGGCCCGGCATCCTTATCCAGATTGTGGGCGGCTTCCTTCTGCTTAAAGCCATTGAGAAGTGGTAGGGCTGAGGGCACTGCTGCGCTATGGCGCCACGGAATGGCGCCTTGTTAGGCTCACTCACAAGATTCACGGACACATTGGCATTTACACCACAATTGGCGTAAAGATGGGTTTGTATGCCCGGGAGCAGCTGGGAGAGCACCTGTCCGTGGTGTCTTATGCTGGCAATACTCCTCCTGTGAGCTGCTTCAACGACGGGCTGCAGATTGGCGCCAGGGCCACCCTTGGTCATGGGCTAATTGAAGTGGCCGATACCCCGGAACCCCGGGCGGAAGCCTGCTTCCGCAGTGGGGACAAGTCACTCACAATACGCCTCAAGGAACCCTATCAAAGCCAGATAGACAAGGACATACGCTTTGGCTTTGAGAAGTACGGTCACAAGCCGGCTTACTGGAAATATATACAAACCCTCGCCATGAAGTACTGGCGAGGGTGGGATCGTAAAGAGATATTTGAGATTATCCCTTAGTCGAGGCTGTGGATTGCAAGGCCGCTGCGGAGCTTGGGCTCGAACCAGGTGGTCTTGGGAGGCATGATGTTGCCGGTGTCCGCAATGCGGATGAGCTGGTCCATTGATACCGGATACAGCGCGAAGGCAACCTTCATTTCGCCGGAATCCACGCGGCGGGAGAGTTCTCCAAGGCCGCGGATGCCGCCTACGAAGTCTATCCTCTTGTCCGTGCGGAGGTCCTTGATTCCAAGGATCTTGTCCAGAACCAGATTGCTCAGGATGGTGACGTCAAGGACGCCAATGGGGGCGTTGTCGTCATACCTGCCGGGCTTGGCCGTGAGGCTGTACCAGTTCTTGCCAAGGTACATGGAGAAGTTGTGGAGGCCGGTGGGGGAGTACGGCTTTGCCGGACGGCCGCAGCGCGGCTTTGTTGCCACGGCAACGTCAAAGTCCTCTTCCAGGGCCTTGAGGAACTGCTCTTCGGAAAGGCCGTTCAGGTCCTTGACCACGCGGTTGTAGTC
>JAEEGL014317285.1_pt1 | contig 29870 bp, 6 predicted proteins | sample 9134231 | NCBI WGS metagenome assembly JAEEGL01 (sample SAMN16246548, study PRJNA631951) | gut metagenome | biome: gut microbiome; feature: rumen; material: fiber-attached | host: Bos | place: Iran: Karaj | collected 2018-10
ACCGATATTCAGAGTAACATTACCATCTACGTCAGCAGAGAAACCTCCTCCATAGATACCTGCATCGATAGTGATGTTGGTGTTATCTGGCTTAAGATAGTCGTCGCCGTCAATGATTCTGATACCAATCTTTTCAGCATCTTTTTCTGTCCCATATTGGTGTACCGTCGCTGTACCAATGTCAATGGTGACATTGCCTACCACAGGAGCAGCATTACCACCGCCAAAGACCTGCCCAATCTTACCAATAAACACATCCGGCCCTGTCGAATAGGTTTGTGGCCTTCCGTTGACGAGCCCCTGCATGGTATTAATCCAGACATGCGTGTTGCCCACAACTTTAGCTGGCGCACCAAAACCGCCACCAAATACCTTACCGATGGATGTACAAGAATAGACATTCACCGAAACGGCATCAGCATTTGCAGCGACATGAGGAGTTCCTTCCGTATTGGCTGTCCATGTTTCACCACTTTGCGTACATCCATAGATAGAGTAAGGTGCATTGTAACCACCACCATAGAGTTCGCCAATAATCAAGGGCTGACAACCGTCTTCATAGGCGTTGACAGTGATAGAGCCATTGATACTGCCACCTTCGTTATTACCACCAAATACGCGTCCGAACTTACCACTCGTCACAGTCAGACTGACATTACCATTAATGGTTGCATTCTTTGCACCGCCAAATACCTGAGGCACAAAATCTTCGGGCATACACTCTAGAACGATGTTAACATCGCCATCCATAGGAGCCACCTGTCCTGCACCGTAGATTTCACCAATCTTCAAGGTACAAGAGGTATTGTTATCTTTTCGTTCTAATGAAGTGCCACCACGTACATTACCTTTCGTGTTACTGCCACCATAAAGGACATGTACCTGACCACCAATCAACTTCGTTAAAGCTTTACCGGTACCATAGATACCATTATCATGGTTTGCGTCATACGCTGTCCTGTTAATAACACCTACATCTGCACCAGGATTACCTGTGCCTGCACCGTTACCACCACCAAACACTTGGTCGATGATATAGGCACTGTTAATCGTAATCTGAGTAGCAGGAACTGCAGCAGCATTACCACCGCCATAGACATATTTTATACTAGTGGCATTACAACCTTCAATAAGAACTTCAGCGAAGGCATCTTTCTTATCAGCATCAGAGCCGGTAGCCTTTGTCGGGTTATAGTCCGCCTGGTTACCACCACCATAAACAGCTTCCACATCGTATATAGTACGAGCACTCAGTGCTGTGGTGTTATCGTTCTTATATGCATCTGCATTTTCAGCATTGCTGAAATTCTTCGTTCGCTTTACATGCACCTTGACATGTCCCTTTGGGGTACCATTCAGGTTGTTACAACCAAAGACCTGATGTACTTTCGCACCGTCGAGCAGCACGTTGACATCACCGCCTACGAAGGATTCGACAGGTGTAACAGGAGCCACGTATCCTTCTTGTCCTTCTGTGCCTACTGCCGCCGCCGCCTTTCTACCGAGTCCACCGCCAAAGACGTTACCATTGATGGTACCGGCATAGAGGTACACGTTCGTCTTCTTATCAGCATTGAAAACCATAGGGGCACTACCCGTCTTGCTAGCACTGGTATTACCGAGCGCAGAGCCGCCATAGACATTACCATAGATAGTAGCATTTCCAGCATAGTTGGTACCAGTCAGAGTTCCCACATTCACGGTCACATTGCCATTCACCAATGTAGGTTCACCCTTACCGCCACCAAAGACAACGTTAGGCAATGGATCAGGAACTGGCGTTGTCCATGCAGTTCCTATCGTACCGCCAAGCAGTGTCACTTCAGCATCTGCCTTCAGCACACCATTGACGTTAGCACCACCATAGACAGCCTCATTTATCTTTGCCTTGGTATTATCACTGTTTTCTACGATGACGGTCGTATTACCAAAGTTCTGGGCTGCTATATCGCTCGACTCTGTTTTCTCACCAAGACCACCACCAAAGACATTACTAACGGTACCTGCATAAACATGAACCGTTGTCGTCTTGCCGGTAGTTGCAGACAACGCATCACCTGTTCCCTTCGTAGCATTCACAGCACCGAGGGCACTACCACCATAGACATTACGTGCAGTACCTGTACCAGTATAGTCTGGAGTAGCATCAGTAGATTTCGCTCCGACATTCACCGTTACGTCACCCGTTACCGTCGTTGAGGTACCTTTACCGCCACCAAAGATATCCTGGCTAACCTTTCCTTGAGATAGTGTTACTTTAGTATTACCTTCAATATCTGCAGTATTACCACCGCCATAGACATTATACGTATTAATACCTTCTGTCTTTTGTCCAGAGGCATTGATATTCACCTCGGTGTTACCTATCACCTTAGAAGCATCACCTCCGCCAAACACACCGGCATGGTCTATGACTTCACCATCCTCGTTATAGATATTACCATGCACAAAGGTATTTCCCTCAATATTTATTGTAGCGTTACCGGTTACAGCACCAAGGTTCACCAACGGGTTCCATGTATAACAGTACCACTTGCCGTCTTTCTTGTAAGTGGGGTGCGCTTTCATATACGTATCGTCTTTACCCTCAATTTTTTCGTTGGTCCACTCGTATTCAATGACCTTGCCATCCTCCTTTTTATACTCAATACTACCATCGGTAATTGTACCAGCGAAGTCCATAGAAGGGAACGTCTTATTGTTCTTATCATGAACGCTAAATTTTGGAATGGCAGCCGAGAAACCACCACCGAAAGCACTACCGACAATGGTCGTGTTGGTCAGTGTAGATGTGACATTACCCGTCACACTGGCCAGGTTACCACCACCATAGAAGTTGGTATTAACAGTACAATCGGTCAGATTACTCGTCACATTACCTGTAGTGGTAATACCAAACTGTATCCAACGGATAAAGCCACGTTGGGTAATCTCATCAGTAACACCATTGGAATGGTTGAAGACTTCAAACTCATATTCAGCATGGTAGCCTTTATTGTCGGTACCATCATCTTTAACCTCTAAAGGTTTAAATTCATTCCAGTGATAATTGTCGTCAGTCCATGTAGCAATATGGGTTGAAGGCTTGTCGGTATCTTTTTGTAACTGCCTATAGTAACTGTTCCCGCCGTTACCAGCGCCATAGAATACACCAAAGGTGGTACCTGTAGCATTGGTGGTAACAGTCTTACCTGCCATATTACCCACCTTCGGACCACCGCAATATTTCTCTACGCGGCTATAGTCGATGGTTACGTCAATATTACCACCAATAGGATTGGATCCATTGATACCACCACCATAGAATTCGTTAATCAGTGAGTGATTGATTTTGAATGTCACACCACCAGCCACCTTGTCATAACCGGCTCCTGCCATCGTGCCAAACTTACCACCATTGGTATAGCAGTGCGGTGCACCCTGATTATCATCAGGTGTAGCAATATCCGGACGATAGATACCTGAAAGATAAAACTCCGGATACTCACCACCGATAGCATTCACGGCACAGAAATAAGCCTTAGGTGGCGTAGGGGTAGTAGGATGGGCTCCAGGAGCGAAACGGTGAACCCATGCTTTACCGCCTAAAAGGAAATAGAGGGTACGATTAGAGTCATGGTATCTGAAATTAAACATTTCAAACTCACCGCCATTGATAATCATAGGAGATCTTCCATCTACTGTAGTTCCAGTTGTACCCTCAACCCTATAGTTTTCGTCCCTGGGGCCATCAAACTCAAACTGGGTGGTACGAAGGAATGACGTCTCTGTGACTTCAAAATGGCCATGAGGGACGAAGATACCGATAGCGTATGCCTTCTTATCATGTCTAACAGCCAGACCAAGTTCTACGATAGGTAAGAAGTCAAATCGGACAGGTTGAATACCTTTACGGGGAGTTTGATGTCTGAACTGCCACTCCAGGCAATAGTCTGGTTCGCAGTCAAAGTCAAAGTCAGCACTCATAAAGGTAAACGGATGCCATTGTTTGTCTAAGGAATATCCAATTAGATTACTACCATTCTTTACCTGATGGTTGCCAATCAGCACGATAGCTTGGTCATAGACGGTAGGACAATCCGTGGATTTCTTAAGGGCTTTGATAGCATTTTGGAGGTCGTTATAAACCGGCTGACCTTGGAAAGTATTAGGCATCGTTCCAGCTGGGGCAAAAGCAGCATCTTCTTTATAACCTGCAGAGGTAAGACTCACTCGATCAATACTGTGGCCACGGTTTGCCAAATAGACAGCATCACCCCAATAGGCCTCAATAGAAATGTTGGTGACACCAACAGGTACATAGTAGTAACCACCTTGGGCAAAGACACGACCACTGGTGTCATAAAGATCCTTACTGGTACAGTTGCGGTCTGCAAAGTTGTAGCCCGTTTCCCAGTTTTTCACAAAAGACCCAGGTGTTCCTCCTGTGACATCAGTAATCTTCCAACCCGTCACCACCTTGTCGGTGTAGTTGTTAGCGTATTTCTCAGCATGTGTTGCACCATTAGGATTTCCGAACACCTCGTTATAATAAGGTAACTGTATCTTATAATAACCATAGTCGCAGTTCAAGGTATCCATGTCGGTGATGGTAATATTGCGAGAAGTATTACCTGTGTAGTTCGTACCAGCATTGATACTTACCGCCAATGTGCCATAGCTCTTACCTTCCCATTCCTTGGCTCCGCTACGTGCTTCCTTGGCTTTTGTTTCGGGATTGATTCTATATTCCGTATCTAAATTGATGACAGAAGGATAGTACCCCCACTCTTTCAGGATAGGATAAGGAGCCATGCTTGGGTCAAGCACCCACTTGGCCATCAGTGTATGGTCGTCATCCGTCTGGTTTATATACGCCTTATCTGTTATCCAATAGGTAACGAGATTCTTATTGCTGTTCAGGACACTGCGATAATACTCAAAACGTGTCAGATTTTTCTCCTCAGCAGGCCATGAGCGGTTGTAATTATCAATCGAAGTATAGCTGTCATCGAAGGTGGCAGTCTTACGGAAATAGTTGTAAGGGTTGACACCCTTGTTATTGCTTTCATCATTCTTAATCGTTGCACCACCATAGACGGGATATTTTGGTGAGCCACCAGTGATATCACCATAGAACATACAGTTCATCACCATGGGCACCGTAGTCACGTTGTCTTGAGTAATCTGGGTATTACCAATGTAACCCACGATACCACCCTCTGTCGTTCCGCCAGTAATCGTGGCATAGCTGAAGCAGTTGATGACACGGGCATTGCCTTTCAGCTCACCCACAATGCTGCCGCAATAACCGTCGGTACTTTTAATCTCTGATGTTTCATCTTTAAAGGTGGGGTATTTAGGCAGGATGCCGCAGTTATAGATGCGTGTAGCACCATCCGCCGTACCGCAGATAGCACCTATGGCACCTGTACCGGATATCTGTACATCCTTCAGCTTGATGTTCCTGATGGTAGCATTCTTGGCGTAAGCCACTAAAGGCGCAGAGAATGAACCTAATGTGTGATGTTTTCCATCAATTTTTCCGGTAAAGGGATGATCTGATGTGCCAACCGAAGAAGTACAAGTAAAGCCTTCTGCCAAGACATAATAGCCACCCATGGCTGTTATCTGAGATGAACTGCTAACCTCGATAGGCACCATATCAATGGTCAGATGTTGGGTACTGCTACCAGCATCAACCAAGTGAGTAGTACCAGAGAAGGAATTAACTACATGATCATTGTCAAAACGTGGCATCAAAATCATATTGCCATGCCCATCGTCCACCACCATAAACGTAGCGTTGGTGATGTGTACCGTGGTCTGGTCATGACCATCAGCATTACTTCGCGATGCTTGTTCCTCTATGCTCAGTTTGGTCGTCGTACCCTTCCAAACACTGCCAAGAGTCGGGTCGGACGTATTAGTGGTAAAGTAACGAGTTTCACTCGCAACATTCTGAATCTGCAAGTTGTACGGATCGAAGCCGTTGGACCATGTGGAAACCCAACCTTCTCTCGTATTGTCATAATAGTCTTTTTCTGTATCTTCTTTAGACTTAGCATCCTCCTGAGCACCCGTCTCACCTTTATAGATATAACCCATCTCCTCATCGATGTTGAAATTGGGGCGCAGTTTCCACTTCATACCGTCAGGAATAGCTGGCGGTAGAGTAGATTCGGTTCCCAACGCAATACCGCTACCAGAGTATGTGGCATATTCACTACCCTGCTTCAGCAGATATTCAGAAGCTGAAATTCCTTCGTAAGAAGCAGCACCTTTGTAGGCATTGGCATATTCAGCCTTCACGTCATAGGTGACGTACCAGTCGCGCTCCTTACCAGCCTCAAGAGCCTGTGATCCATAGTCAGGAAGATTACCTTCGTCTCCTACTAAAATGCCTAATGCTTCAGAAGTATATTCCTTCGAGGCATCATTCTTCTCTTTTGCGCAACTGGTAATATCAACCTTGTATTTATGATAGCCAGTCACCTTCGTAGCAGTCTTGTAGTAGTGGTATTTCTCCACCATTGGGCTGCTATATTTATGAATTTCTGCATAGCGTGCTGCACGTTCCGCTTTTTGTTCAGCTGTAAGTGTTGAGGGATCACCACTGGGAAGTTTGATACGTGCTATCTCCCATCCATGCAGGTCGAGCAAGATAAGCATAGCGTCCAACGATGTCTCCTCGAAAGTGAAGTTCTCAACCATGTTAATAGTCTGGAACCAGTGGTAAGCCTTCTCAAAAACCTTATTATTTTGAGTGCTTGGTGACAATGTGTTGATAGGACGTGCATTGGCCCATACCTGATAGCGGTGTAGATGAATATCTGTAAAATCAGGGTTGTTTACCGGTGGTTCATAATTGTATGTTCCCTTCTTACTGATGGTTTCATAGGTCTTCCAGTACTGCTCAAAGCTATGAACGGTTTGACGTGTGCCATAGGTTTCATTAGAAGAAGCACCAGCTACTCCTTTGGAAGTCATCAGCTTCACACTACTCATTGATGTACCCAGAATCATGTATTCTGTAGCATCGCTGTTGTCGGCAGGTGCATCCGCTGCATGGCCTGTCACCAGTGGGTTATTGTTAGTAACACTTGTCACTACAGCATCATGCCCCTCTGGCTTATATGTCTTCAGGTAGGAGTGAAAATTGGTTATTACCTTTTCTGTCACAGGATCTTTATAGTTCGACTGGTCTTGATAGGACGAAATCTTCACGTGGTATGGGTCAAGTTCATCCTTGGAAGTCGGATTGTTAGCAGGCTCTATATACCATAGCCAACGGGTACGCGTGCTGGCACCTTTTCCTAAATCCACATTCCACTGTTCTGGTCCATAGACATAAAGTTGAGCATCACCATTGTTATACGGATAGACGGCTCTGCGCTTAGTAGTCATCACACCATCTGAGGCATTCTCCTGATAGAATTTATAATCTTCGATATCAGGAGTCAGGAACTTCAGCATATAAGTCTTACCCGATTTGTTTTCTACCTTCAGGCTATTGCGGCCATCCAAATCCAAAAGGTCATTGTCAACGGTGTAGGTAACGTAAATAATATTATCTTCACCCACCTGATCGGAACGGGTAATGATGTCTTCTGGGGAGAAGGTATATACACCATCTGTTAGACTGGTGTATTTCTTGTAGTAGGTGTATTTTGAAACCAACGGACTCTGCCAGGCACTTGGCAACCTAAATCCTTCACTGTCTTGGTATCGGATACCTGACTCTATGAGTTTTCCTTGCTTGTCTATCAGGGTAAAGCTGAGCGGCAGGTCAACCGTATTCACCGTTAATGTGAGGGCTGGTGTACCGTCAGGATTTATCAGCACAGCATTCTTTTTGTTGGCATCAGGATGATCTGGGTCTATTTCCGTTATCCCTGTTAGGATAAAGGTCTGGGCTACGTCATTCAGCGAAGATTTTGATGACTCATAGTGCCAGTACTTGCTCGTTCCAACATTCTGTACCTTCACGTCGTACGGGTCGCTACCGAGGAAATACCACAGATAAGGTCTGGTGACCATCTTATCTTTATCGTAGGTTGCATCGAGGGTCAAATTACCTCCATCGTCATAATAATAGCTACTGCCCGAAGTAAGGTTATATGGATTGGCATTTGTCAGCGGCAGGAACTTCAACGATGTATCCACCGTATAGGAGACATAAATATTGGCATTCCCATCAGGCGTCTTGTTGATGGTGTTATGGCCATCAAGAGTTGCCTGAGAGACCTCATCTTCAATGATTTCACTACCCTCAAAAGAGCGGAAAGCCACCGTTCCATCACTTAGATAGCCGCTTCGTATCGCTGCCGGGATACCGGTATAACCGCTTAATGGTTTACCAACAGCTTCTTTGATGGTGTAATTCATAGCAACCTTATGCGAAAGGTTTACAATCTTATAGGTGTAGGTAGCAAAAGTCTGCGTGGTGGCACTGGTTGTCTTCCCTTCGCTTGATTTGTGAGCTATAGCCTTAATCATGGTAGCTGTTGCTAAGTCAGAAGCTGTAAGGGTTACCGTCGTTGTTGCAGATGTTGTTGTCGATGTGGTTGGGTCTGTACCATCTAATGTGTAATAAATGGTATTGCCTTCTTCAACTGTAATGGTTACCGAACCATCAGCATTAGGAGTGAATACAGGTTTCTGCACATTAGGTTCCACCACTTGTTCTGCAATACTGGTCAGTACAAAACCATATTGCTCAATTACAGCCTTGAATGTGCATGCTGAGGAAACTTCGTAACTACCCTCTAAAACGGTACTACTTGCCGTCGGGTCACTACCATCTACAGTATATCGCACATGATACCCTGCTGGCAGCCCATTGTAATTCGGCACAGTAACTATACCATTCGTACAGGTAATGGTCGGGGCAGCGAGTTGGGCTGTCTCGAAGTGCCATTTTGAACCACCATCATTTGCTCCATTAAAGACACCCACCAGACCAGCTTGGTAAATATCCGTAACATTTCCAGCACTTTGTCCATAGTATTCTTTTTTATTTCCATTGGCAGGGTTCCAATACCATCCCGAGCGTCTCTTGGGTTGTAGACGGTAGATATTGTCATTGTCTTTGGATATTGTAAACTTGTAGTTTTCATTCGTGCTCAGACTGTATGTTTCTTCATCAGGAGTCTGAAGGTGCATAGTCTTTCGCTTGCCGTTATCCTTTTCATTAGGTTTATTATTATAATTTGGGTCATTCTTCAGAGGTACCTCGTAAATCACATATTTGCCTGTAGCGGCATGGATAACATGATAATAGTTATCGCTTGTCTTCTTAATAATCCAGACTGAGTTGTTGGCACGTTCGGTCACACCGTTTGGAACAACGGCTGCATCCTTATTGGTCCGGTAGGTAGTCAGAAAAGGCTTTTCTGGATCACCAGGAGAGGATGTAGTATGGTTAGGCGAATACCAAGCATCTCGCTTATCGTCTTGCTGCGGATTATCTGCGGGAACAAGATACCATTTTTTATCATCATTAGCATTACTATAAGAGGTCATTTCGTCACCGCCGTTTGCAGTGTTATCACTGGCAATATAATACACTCCTGAATAGTCCGTCTGTCCCCATGTCTCACTGACGCCCCAAGCCATCATCAAGATGACCATCACGACATAGCGTAGGCATAGCGTAGGCATAGCGTAGGCATACTCTAGCCTGCTTCTAGCCATACTCTTGCTAGCTCCTAAGCTGCTCCTAAGCTGCTCCAACAGTATGCTTAGAGTATGCCTAGAGGGTGACATCTCCTTATGTGTACAGAGGCTGTTCCCCTGTTCCGTTTCGCTACATGTGTCTCTTTCTGTTAAAATCATTTCGGTCTTATCTTGTGTCATATCTTGTTCTATTTTACTAATAGTTTCTTCTTGTTTGCAATATAGACGCCTTCGATGCTAACTGGGGTCTCTACCGTCTCACCTGGCTTGATGACAAAGTTGGCGATGGTAACACCACTGACGTTGATGATACGTACCGTCGTAGCCTCCTTGAGATACGACGTGGCGACAATCTTATGATCTTTCACATAAAGCTCGAGATTGCCATTTAGAACGGATTCAGGACCATCGTTCAAGCTACTATTTGTATCAAAGACAATCTGCTGAGGCATCTGCGGAGCAGGACTTGCCGAGGCGGCAACCGTGAAGTAAGGACGGAAGGCACTGACATTCGTGGCAGCTGTCACCTTGTTATAGCTGTCACCTGCAGCATTGAGAGTGTAACTATTGCTGCTTGCCTCCAAAGCCTCGTTCATGTAGCTTGGTTTGAAGGTGTAGTCGTTGTTGCCATACTTCACAACCTTTCCTGTCATCTCGTCATCGCTGACACCGATAGCAGCACCCTTAACAGAGGCAAAGGTGATAATCTGCTTGCCCAGCTGAGGAATGCTTACCTTCGTATTCTGAGCCAGGAACTTACCGCTGAGGTCGAACTCATAGTAGGTCTCACCCGGCAGACCGAGGATATACGGTGTACCAGCCTGCAACAGCGGATAGTTAGCGTAAGGACGAGGATCCTTGTAGTATTGACGATACTGCAAGTAGATATCGCTGTTCGCATCCTGCTGATCGTGGACAAACTCGTTCTGATAGTAGTAATCCCACAGGAAGGAGTTCTCTACAGTCTTGCTTTCACCTGCTGCATTAGGATAACCAAAGGTGCCCTTAGCGATAATATTATTAGGATTTGTCTTGTCCTCTTCGATGTTCCTGAATTCACGCAACCAGTACTCATGACCCTTCTTGGTACCAGTATCATTATGACTCTCGTCGCTGCCACTGTAGAAGTGGGTAATCTCACCCTTCTGGTTGGTGGTTACTAACTCAGCAGTGAACGGTACGCTGATATCCTGCCAGCCCTTCGTCAGGTCAACATATTCCTTATCTGTTGGTATGCGCTGATACCACATCAGATGGTTATTATCGAAGCTGTAGGCAATAGGTGCATTGAAGTCCTGTCTATCTACGAGCAGATGGTCGTAAGAAGCCTTCTTGTCATTCTGAACAAGGTGACCATGAATACTTGCGGTAGATGCCTCACTGACGAGACGGTACTTAAGACTGTTATCATAGTGCTCGTCAAAGATTGGTTCTATGAAGTAACCATTCAGTACGCCAAGAGTCTTCGCATTCACATCTGCAGCAGGCGCATAAACCACGAGGTTCTGTGTCTCGTCGCAGTTCTGGATGCTCAACAGACCGTCGTCGTCAAGCAGCGGAGCGTAGAATTGCCCAGTCTGAGTGTTCAAGCCCAATCCATAAGACCCATAGGCCTCTTTAGCCTCATAATGTCCCTTGAAGTCGATAGCTGTCATGCGAGGATAAGCCTCACGAGGCGTGGCATGAGCCTCTATTTGTGCTGTGGTCAGTTTCTCCTTCTGTGCCAGATATGCATGTGGGTTGAAGTGTGCCACACCCATGTCCTTCGAACGGTAGTATGCCGGAGCACGGTAGACGCGGTTGGCATTAGCGCTTGTTGACAGGCGACCGCCCTCACGTACCACAGCAGTAGGCACATCCTGGTGAGCCTCAGCAGCCCAACCGTAGGTCAGCTTCTGTCCGAAGTAGATATAGTCGTCAGGCCAGATGGGAGCGTAGCACGACTGATTATCATGCTCTGTATCTGTCCAGTGGCGTTCATCCTCTGTTGTCGGGATTTCTCCTGCAGCGAATACAAAGTCACCGTCGGCAAAGCGATCCTCCACATACTTGATGTTGCCATAACCTGAAGAACTTAATGCCTTGTCCATATTATCTGCATAATGACCAGTCAGAGGTGTTTCCGGATTGAGGATATTACCATTTGCATCGAGTGTAAAGTACTTGTAACCTACACCTTCAGTAGTATGTACGCCATCGTTATAACGCTTATAGAGATAGAAGCCATTCAGGTCGTAAGCGACCTCACCGTTATAGAAGGCCTTGGCAGACTTACGAGTCGGTATGCCATACGAACCAGTGTGGTTTTCATACTTCTTCGTAGCATCGTCCTCCTCCATATAGTAGCTGTTTACTATCTGCTTAAAGCTACTTGAGTTGGTTGGGGTGCCAAAGACAGGCTTATTTGTCTTAGTGGCAGTGCTGGATGTGCTTATCCAGCAGTTCTCAACGTAACCATCGCCCGTTTCTGCGATACCGGCACCAGTGAACGAGCCAGTAACACCGAGGTTATAGACATTACCACAGAGTTTGCCGAACAGTGAGTTATCCAGACCGCTGATGGTATGACCATCACCATGGAATGTACCATTGAAGCATGGATTCTCTCCAGATGCAATAGAAGTCCATTCATCAGAAGTTGCCGGATTATCTTTACGTGCAATGTCTGTACGCAGGATGAACTGAAGGTTCTCGCCAGCCTTCGGACCATTTACCTGATTCAATATATGGTGACCCTTGAGACGTCCGTCTGCGGTAACGACATCATTGGCGACACCTGTTGATCCAGAGGTGAGCAGACTCAAGTCATAGAAGTCCTTGAACAGGTCGAGACCATTCTCTGAACTTGCGCTGTAGTCGTTGATGTAAATCTTAGAGTCACGCTTCAGGCGGTTGCGGTCATAATCGACATGCAGGTGGGTTGTCTTATCGTCCATCACTCGCTTCAGGTCGTGGTAGTTAGCCACGCTGACAGGTACATGGTTCGAATAGGTCTTACCCAGATATGTCTTAGCATAGTAGGCCAGATAGAAGCCATCCTGATACCAGTAGAGCGGATCGACAGAAGGTGTGTAAGGCATACCGTTGATATGACTCTCAGCATCGTCAGGATTATCGAAGAGTTCCCATCCACCACCAGTGATTTCGTAAGCACCGGGTGTTACAGAAGGTACGCGCATGGTGATACCGGTACCTGGCAGGACGACAGTAGGCGGATTGATGTCCTCCACCGTCGGAACACCACTCTTGAAGTTGATATGGATGTTCACCACATGGCGCTCGGTGACAGGCGTGATATGATTACCTGTCTCATCGCTCTCCTCGTAGTCATACTGATAGATGACGGTGATAATCTTCTCCGTAGAGAGGTCGTTGATGTCAGCATAGCGTGCCACATACAACGTACTGGTCTCCAACGGAGATACACCATGGATGGTGAAGTTTGTCTGGTAGTTAGGCAGAGAAGCATAGCCCACACTACTTTCCGTTGATGTAGCATTGATAATGGTACCAACCTTCACCGTACTACCCTCTATTCCTGCATTAGAATCAGCACCGGTAATACCTGTTACAGGAGTTGGCTCTACACCTTCATCCTCCTTCTCGCCAATCTTATATTCCTCACGGCAATAGTAGTAAGTAGCGTTGCCAGCTGGGAAGCCGGTAAGTGTAGCGATGTAAGCATTCTGCTCATTTTCAGACAGATTACTATATGTGGTGCTGCTAATCGTAGTACCGACTGCATAAGCCTCATCTCCATGTATAAAGGCCTCCTTGACAATGTAGTAATTAGCACTCGCATCTGTCACTGCAATAGGCGCATAGTGGCGCTGCTCGTTAGGCAGTTTTTCATATTCAGCGCGAGAATACTCCTGATTCTTTGTCAGCGTAATGCCGTTGTGAGGAGTAGTATCGTTAGTGCCATTATATGTTGCTGTATAGTCAAGAGGATTAGCCAATGAATAGGCTGCAGCATTAGCCTCAGCACCTTCTAACGTAGCTTCTGCAGAGTCATACTGATACTTCTTGCCCTCTGGGTGTATTACGGCACCTGTTGCTGGATTCTTGCTATAATTTGGATCAATGAGCAGGTCAAGCGCATCGTAGTTGAACTTGAAGTTCTCGCGGTCCTCTGGCGACATAGCACTATAAGCCTCCAGGGCACGATAGTTCCTGCCAGCCACATAGTAGCTACCACCATACTTACCGGCTGTGGTACAGATATAGGCAGGCTTAATCAGATCATCGATATCTTTAGCTATCTGAGCGTTTGCTTCCGGTCCACCTTCCTTAAACCTATTGTAGTAGGTTGTCTTCTGTGCCTCTGTCATCAGGTCGTTGACATAGATATACTCTGTAGAAGACAGCTGGATGGTTGCCGTGCTGACGAAAGCAGGAGACGTATATCCTGATATCGGTTCTGATACAGGTGCACCTGGATAGTAATGCAGCGTAGAAGAGGTATATTCCTTAGTTACCAAATAAGCTGCATTAAATACAGCCTGGTCACCAGGAATATCACTTGGATGACTCGTCTTAAGCGTATTATAATCAGTAACCGTCTTCTCTGGAATAATCGCATTGACATCATAGTCTTGCTGACCGAGAAGTTTACCACCGGTTGCAATCTTCAAACTATAGGTCGGGCCATCTGTGTAGTTAGCCTGATTGCTAGCACTCAAGTTGCTGTAATCGGCAAGTGTTATCTTATTATCTCCATTTAGCTGCGTGTACCACTTATTCCAAGCACCAGGGTTCGTCATGTTATAGGTGAGCTGGTAACCCGTACCGTGGCTCAGATTATTAGACGAGCGGAAAGCATCGTAGAAGGCAACATATACATCATTGTTGTTGTAGTCTTTCAATACAACTGGTTTGCCATCGGCATCCTTTGTCGCCTTCTTGACAGCCAGCACGGTCTCGCCGTCAATCTCATGGTTAACAGCATGTGTCTTGAGACTGTTATACTCTGCAGGCAGCATCACATATCCGGCAGGATAGTATTGGGAGTTGAGGAAACAACTGTCTTTCAGGACATACGTGTCTCTGACAAACAATTTCTGCTGTGAGGCTGACAGCTTCTTCCATTCCCAATAAGTGATAGGATCATTCTGCTGATAGGTGACATCATTGATTACCAGCTTCTGGTCACCAGAAAGTGGTGTATTCGTTGTTTCGTTGGTGTATGATTTATAATATGCATAGAAGTTTGGCTGCACATCCAGCAGTGTCAAAGTACCATTAGAAGCGGCACTGATAGAAATAGGAATCTCTACCGTCTCACTGTATGCATTAGGTGAACCGGTGTATGCAGAGATATACTGGTCATAGACATATACGGAGCCGGAAATGTACCAATAGTGGGCAAGCACCTTATCAGCACCATAATACCTGTTGCTGATATTGTAACAGTCGTCAATAATAGTCTGAGTACTATGGATGAAGTTACCGGAGGTCTCCCATTGATATTGACCTGTTCCGTTAGCATACGCAGCATCCGTCGTATCATACTTATAGTTCTTTTGGCTGGCAGCACCCATATTGAGGGTTGTCAGTGGGGGGAGTGGATTAGTTGCAGTACTACGCACGCCATGTATGTTCTTCGCATAGACGAAGCCACCACCCATACCAGGCTGCACATTAATCAAGTCGAGTTCTACGATACCGGTAATGGGGCCCCATTCTTTCGTATCAACAGTAGTACCACCGGTCTTCTCTTCACTCGTCAGCTCCAGATATACACCTGATGCCAATGCCAACTGGTTATGACAGCTACCATTGTTACGATTACGCTTGCCTATGTTGGCTTGTTTCCATTGATAATAAGAGGCCGTTCCGTAATCATAGGATTGATTATCGATGGTGACAGGTGTCTTGTATTTAGCAGCATCTTTATTTTCTGTCACTCTGACTTGGTCGAACGTTACGTCACTGGTCAGGGCACCGAGGTAGTTCACGACGCTATAGATACCGAAGTAGTTGCCGTGCTCGTAGTTGGGGTTGGGAATAGCATTATTGTCAACTACAATGGTTTCCGGATCATTGGCGGTAGTATGCTTTTTGTTCAATGACACCTCACGGACACGGTTGATGGTGTAGTTGGTGTAGTCAGCCTCCTCAGGCACGCGGTCCTGGGCACCCTTCATCACCATACGGCTACCGAAGACACCACAGAAGTCAGCACGCTGGATGGTATTCATGATACGTCCGGCATAGACGGATACGACACCATTTTCTTGCCAGATTGCAGGGTTTGGAACCTTTTTGCCACTAACGGTAACAAGGACGCTATCAGTTCCTACCAGTTTTGATTTACCGTCAGACTCGGTAAACTGTGCCAACAACTCGTCCATTGGAACATTTGAGCCAATAGAGTAGGTTGTTCCGTCAATGTCTGTACATGCTACCAAACACTTATACTTCAACTCATAATAGGCTTGCTCACGGGCTGGCAGCACCTTGTATTCATCGTAGGTCAACTGCTTATCGATATTGTAATAGTCGGTACCATAGTTGGTGATATTCAACTCACGGTAGCCATCTACGAAGGTCAGGTTACCATCACCATACAAACCACCGGTATGACCTGTTCCGATGGTGATAAGGTCACGGTTGTAGGCATCATGGATAGATGCGGTAGCATTACCAAATACGGTCTTGTCGTTGGCATTCTGCGTACTACTACCCGCTGAAATATTACCACCGGCAAAGACGGCATTGTGGATGATGATACCACGGGAATCAAGTTCATTCCAGTAGCTTGCATCATCTGTCTTGTTTTTCAGATGGTTCAGAGCGGTGGTGGGCACATAGGTCCCAGCTGCGTAGGTTTTACCACCAATATCCATTGCAGAACTTGCCAGGCAATAAGGCTCTACCACTACCTTACAGTCCTCAGTGAGTTTATTATTAATATAGTAGTAGCCTTCCTTGCTCTTGTCATATCTCTTTCCTGACTTCTGGCCGACCTGCAGTACACCTTTACTGTCTGTATAGGCACTATAAACCGAACCTTCATCGCCGCCACCGAAGACATTGCCATAGCCGTAGGCCATGCCGTCACCAGTACCTATCTCACCGCCATGGATGTTGACATGAGTCTGACCGAAGACAAAACCCTTACACTTCAAATCAAGTGCAGCAACGACAGTCTTATCCATATACATGGTACCATCGCCGCCCCAGCTGTCCTTACCGCGGCCACCACCGAAGACGTTGCGTTTCACAAGACCGTCAAACATGTTGACGTTGGTAGTACCAGCTCTGAAAATACGGGCATTCTGATTCACCAATCCCGTGGTGTAGGTTTCTTTATATCTGATCGTACCACGTCCGATAGGACCAATCTCACCGCCACCATAGAGACTGCCTCGTATGGTACCGCCATACATATTGACGGTGGTGCTGTCCACATAACTGTTAGCTACATAACCGCCACCGAAGACATTTCCGGAGAGTTCCAGGTCGCCAGGCTTCTGGTCGTCGAGTTCCTCTACGTAGGCTCCACCGGTCCCATTAGCCCCATTGGCCTTATACCTATACCCAATGTAACCGTTGTTGATAGTTACTTCAGAAGAGCCATATACCGAACCGCCTTCACCACCGCCATAGACATTGCGGGTGATGGCAGGAGCTCCGCCATCGAAGGTGTCAGTACCTTTTTTACCGATGACTACGTATGCCTCTGCAGGACGATCACTTTCAGTGGTTGTATGGATGTCACCATCATGGTGACCGACGTGTCCTTCGTAACCGCCACCATAGACGTTACGTGCCGTACCGCCCTGTACATAGGCGTTGGCAGTAGCAACGAACTTGTTGCTGCTCACTGCAAAGTCTGTAGCACCAAAGAGGTTATCGACACCTCCTGCACGTCCACCAGCATAGACATCCTTCTTGACCTCACCACCAAGTACGACGATATAGGTGCTGCCATAGATGTCACCCGTCTGTGCAACAGAAGCATCACCCAGACCGCCGCCGTAGGCATAGCCTTCTACGACAGCGCCCTTGTTGACAATCACATTGGTGTTATGTTTCTTGGCACCATCCAACTGTGCTGCCGTCTTGTCATCAAGTTCCGGACGATTGGCGAAATGTGCAAGACTGGTATGAGTGTTGGTAGCATACTTTGTGTAGTCGTAACTTGATGCATTTCCATCATTATCTTTACCCTCAACGATTGGATTATAATAGTCTCCTATTCTCCAAGCATTTGCCCAGTCTTTACGCCAATGTACTTTCAAAGCCTCGGTTGCAGGAACTCGATTCCCGTCAACAATGTTATATTTGACACCGCCTTCAGTGCTCTTCCAGAAAGGATCTTGTTGTGATATCTGGGGTGACAGATTTTCCTTGAAGAGGTTCATGTAGGCCTGCACGCTGGCAGAGTTAAGCACGTGACCCATCTCACCGCCACCATATACATTATATACTTTGGCACCTGCAAGCAGGTTCACCTCGGTATGCTCTGACCAGGTGTCGATACCACGGCCGGCACCATAGACGGTACCTGTATAGCCTTTCTCCTTGTTGCTATATACAGGAGACGAGATGTTTACCTGGGTGAAGAGCGAACGACGCTCGTTGTTGTTACCACCGAAGATAGCACCGAATACCTGTGCCTTCTCACTGGTATTTTTGTAGTTTACCTGTGTCTCATATACATCACAAGGAGGCAGAATCTCTTTGCCGTAAGCACCACCGAAGATGCTGTCAATCTGGATGCTGGACTCCTTGGGGACATTCACCACCGTGCGACGGGTGATACCTTCCTGATAACTACCACCGTAAGCATTATGGATACGTCCACGCAACAGGTCAATGATGGCGGAGGCTTTATCAAGGTTGAAGTTCTCGGCAAAGGTCTGTTCTGGGGTAAAGTTCATACCAATACCATTAAAACTACCGGCTCCGAACACCTCTGTATTACCGAAATTCGTCATTTCATCGGCAATATCGACAAGCACATAACTACGTTGTTGGGCACCATCGTCTTCTCTGATACCCGGGTGACCAGTACCAGCACCATAGGCATGGAGGATATAGTTCTGTGCATGGTTCTTCGGACGGATATTCACAAAGGCACTCTCCTGCTTGGGCATAGAGCAACCTGTACCGTAAAGCTCAGTATTAGCATAGTTATAAGAACCATAGCTACCACCAAAGATAGAATCGACACGTCCTTGCAGGTACTCCACGTATGACGATGATTTCAAAACTTCAGGTATCTCACCAGCCTTATAGCCATGTATCTGAGTCTTATCGGTTTCATAGTTCTTTAAACGCTTCTTGAAGTCGTAGTCGTCCTCGTACTCACCGTAGATAGTACCACCGAAGTCGTTACCACCATAGACATTATCGCGAAGCCACGGGAAGCCGTCTTTGTAGCCACCATTGCCGTTAGGTTGGCGACCTACAAACACTTCTGTATGTCCCAGAATATCTGCATCGCTGGAACCGCCAAAGGCGTCATAGATACGTCCGTTACCTAAGTTTACAAGGGTATTGCCAGCTATAATACCTTCGTTACCGCCACCATACAGATATTCTGCTTCTGCCAAATTCTCAACGGTACCATCATGAGAAAATATAGTTGGGACACCGTTGAGATTAACGGTGGTACTGTATTTCGGGTCAAATTTGTATACATAGTTACCATTCTTATCAAGGACAGGCGTCTTATCAGTGTTCAACTGTCTCTTTCCTACAGCACCCTGCTCACCGCCTCCGTACAACTGGAAAGCATAGCCCTGGTTGTGGTTGATGGTGGTGCTGCCCCAGATCTCAGTATCCTTACCATGTCCGGCACCATATACATAGAGGGCAGAAGCCATCACGTCGTCGCGCTGGCCTTCAAAATCTACTCCTGATTTATCAAGATTATAGAATGTGCTGTTTCCTGTACCGAAGATTTCGTCTTTCTTAACGACATCATCGTTGATGTTGAGAATGACATTACCATTGACATGGCCACTGTTATAGCAACCACCATAGATGTTACCATTTAACAGACGAATGTCAGTATCCACGGTATTCTTTGCTACACTGACAAACTCATCCTCGACGGTAGAATATTTTCCGGTATTCCACTCGAAGTCGTTACCGACTACAGTCATCTTATAATATTTGTTTGCAGCAGTAAGATCCACCTCTTCTGTACCATCAGCAATAAACTTCGTATCCTGCAGATTGGATGTGTAATACTCTCTGCCTGCTATCAATGTCCTCTTACCAGTTTCAGTAGTTGAAAGTTTAGTGTCAGCTTCTGCAATCGGTGCAAAGGTATTGTTCCAACGCATTGGCACAACTGTCATATTCTGGAAGTTGATTTCCAGACGATCCTTGATGTTGCCAGTTTCGAGTCCATTATCAGTATAGAATGTTGAAGAGGTATTACCCCGTTCTTCCTCAGAACCTATGATACCACCATTATAGGCAGCATTCAGTCCTGCCTTGGCAGGAATGTCGGCATTGTTACAACCACCCACGAACTTATTATAGATATTCAGGCCACGATTTACGTTGAAGGTCATCTTACCGGGGATAGCCATACTACCTACATTACCTCCACAGAAGAAGGAACCAATGTAACTGGAGTAGTCGATATAGTTGTTACGGTCTCCATCTGCTTGGCTGTCGAATACAATTTTAGGCATCAGCGTCATGGCAACAGCGTCCATGTAACTTGAGAAAGTTTGGGAGTTCGTCAAGTTAAGAGACGAGAAGTTATCATCAGCATATTTTTCCAGATATGACTGATCTATCATGCCTTCACCATTATTGCCCAAATATACATTGTCGACAATGATATGAGAACCAATCTTCAGTTCTACTAATGGCTGACTCTTCTTAACATTCAGCGATGCGCAGTTACCACCGACAAACACGGAACCATGGATGACGGTTGGATTTTTTGCCGATTCTCCCCACAAATGAAGAGATACCTGTTCGGCATTGGGTCGGAAGGCCTTAAGAGCATCCGTTGAGGAACTTGTGACATTATAATGGAAATCTCCGTATATCTCGCCATCGGTTTCATTATCCTCAGTTATCAAGTCCGTATAGGGGTAGGCACCATTACCGCCACCATAGACGTCGCCATAGACGGTGGTATGGATACCGACGGCATTACCGCCATAGACAGTACCTGTCACGTCGTTACCACCATAGACGTTATTGATGTGTCCGCCAGCAACCAAAACACGGGCAGAAAGTTCATTGGGGAAATTATAGCCGTCCAAATTCGTACATGGGACGTACTCACCGTTCTTCGTAGGTTTCACGTCAGCCATACGGCAACCGCCATAGAGATTGTCGACGATGAGGCTGGAGTAGTCTTTGATTTCAAGGAGCAAGCCCTCGGGACTGGTCATAGAACCCCTGTTACCACCACTATACAGGTTACGCACCTTACCGGCAAGCAGGTTCCACGTAGGACGGATAGACATCTCTGCCTTGTTATTACCACCAAAGAAGCGGCCAATCTGATACTCACCACTACTCGGTTTTGAGAAGGTGGTATTGATGCCCATCTCCTTGAAACGGACTTCTGTCAGCAGGTCGGTATAGCCATCGGGGAGAGTATTAGTCCCATTGGCCTTATTGGTCGCATAGGTCGCATCATTAGCCTCAACACCTGTTGCATCCACCAGAATATGGTTCACCACCGCGCTGGGGTTGTCGATGTGGATGATATTCTGCTCCTTCACAGTAGCATTGTTGCCACCTCCATAGCCATAGACAATGGAGCCGCCCTTGATTTCCAGATAAGTCTTGTTCTGTTCGGGGAGTTGGAAAGGTGTGGCACTCCTGGCAATAATCGCGTCGCCTTGTTTGATAATATAATCGTCGCCATCTTTCAGCTGATTTCCCTCATCATCGGTATAGGTGAAGTCGCCATTACCGCCACCGAAGAGCTGTCCGATATAAATCTTCTTGGCTGTCGGATCAGGCTTTATATCTGTCGTTTTCTTACCGTAAGCGGCTGCCTCTGGATTCGTTGAAGCGGCAGTTATTTCATCCTGAGTATAATATGAAGACTGATCATTTGGATTCAATGTCTTCGTGCTGATACGCACATAACTGTTGAAAGTGTTATCGACGGCGTTCTTCTTATTATTTGTAGCATCTTCTGTCGTCTTTTTTACTGCTGTCAGCTCCGTAGGAATCTCTTCTCCTACTGCTGCTGCCGTACCGATTGTACCAGCGATGTCGTTACCGCCAAATACCTGATTAATAAGTATATAGTCAGTGGCGTTCTCGCCATCGATATGAACGAATGAGCTGCCACCTACATTGGCCATACGGGCACCACCGAACACCTTACCGCTGGGATCTGCCAGTGGACGCTTCGTTTCATCAGGATCCATCACGGCTCCTATATCACCAGCTTTAACTGTTACCTTCGTACTGCCCTTTACCTCTGCATGGTTACCGCCACCATATACGTTACCACCAATCTTAATCTGGGCATGAACCGACAAGCCCATCAGGCTCATAAGCACAGTCAGGCCTATCAACCTCATCAGCCCCATTGGCCTCATGTCCTTTTTCAATATGGTAATAATCCGTCTCATATCGTCAATTATCAATTGTCAATTATCAGTTAATTGTAACAGTAGGGTTGTCTAAGTCTGGCTCCGACAGCATATAAAGGTACGTCGGATGGATGGTCATGTTCACTGTATATCGTTTGCCACGTTCTGTTGTCGTCTGTTCTGTCAGCAGATCTTTCAGCACCATCGTGTTTGTAGCCTTGCAGTCCTGGCGAATCAGGTTGCCCTTCGTGTCATACACGTCATACGTGCTGGTTAGGATAAGCTTGGTGATACCGCTGGGCATGAAGTGACCGATAAACGGTTTAAATTCTGTGGTCAGCTGCTCCCCATAGGTATCCGACCAGAACTCCAGGCCACCATTAATCTCTCCGCCAGTAGGTGTAAAGGTAAGCATCTCTATAGGACTTGCACTGCCATCGTTGGCCTTCAACTTGATGGTAATCTTAGTCTTCTTGGTGGTCTTTTGCTCACCTGCCTGGGTGTCTAACTGCAGCGATTTCAACTTGATGGTGCGCAGCGCTGCGTAGTCGGCATGCACCTTCATCTGGATGCGTAGGGCGGCATAGAGATGGTCGAAGAGCAGGAAGACATAGTCTTTATTAGCACTAGCTGTAAAATTGAAGTCCCCCTGACGCAATCCGCTATCGTGCTCTTTATCAGTACCGTCTTTGGCACCAATCACCACGCAGAGGTCGTTGGGCATCACGGTGGGCACATTCTGCAGGGTCATAATAGCACCTGTATCATAGGCCCCATTAGCCCCATTATAGTCCGTAATACTATAGTCGATAGAAGTCAAATGTGGAATATAGCCATAGAGCTGGTAGGATCCTGCAACAATGTTCTCCAAGTCAGTGCGCCATTTCTCGCCACTCTTGAAGAAGCTGCCAATCATGGGCTTCGGACTTTCACCCGTACCTATTGCCGGGTCTACGCCATTCTGAGTAAAGGCAATGCCAATAGGCTGTATGCCGTCCCCATAGGCCACAAACCCCGTGGGAATCGCCCAGGCTCGATTGCTCTCATAGGTCCTATTAGCCTCATCATACCCCGTGACAAAGCTTACCACCTCCACCGCAGCCGTCTTCATCTCCGACGTCTCTGGTTCAGAGTCTGCAGAGCATCCCATGAGCACCGTCAGGCTCATGAGTACCAGTATTCTTACTATGGTCTTTTCAATCTTCAATTCTCAATTTTCAATTATCAATTATCACTATCTCCCTACCAATTATATACCGTTTTGGTGGCAGTCATTTCAGTCCAAGGTGTCATGGCATACTCTACCCAACCAATCTCCACACCGCCTTCTTCGGTGACTTTGAAGATGTAGGTGTAGCTGTAGCCTGGCAGCCAAGTCATATATTCCGCAGGCACGGTGACAGCTCTATCGTTGTTATTTACTTTCACTGTCAGCGTATAGCTGCCCTGCGAAATGATGGGCAATACCCAGTACCAGCCGTTATCACAGGTGTTATATACCTTGGTGTCGTTATCAGGGTCGAAGTCCTCGGTAAAGGCCTCCAGCCTTGTGGACTTATTGTCGTCTACTACCACTGTGTACCACTCCTTAGTGGCAGTTCCCTCAGTGGGGTAGTGGACAGTCACCGTACCCTTGCGGGCTATCTTCACCTTAACGTCATCTGCGGCACTCACATCGTCCGTGGGACGGAATTTTTGGTCCGTCATCTTAAATCCCTCGCGCGGGGTTGAATATTTATATAGGAATCGCACGCGCGCGAAGGGCTTCAGGAACTCCAGCGTCACGGGCTTGCCAAACTGCTTGTCGCGGTAGTCTGCCACATTTCCCGTCGAGAACCACAGCTTACTGAAGTACGGGGTAGCATTCATCCCAGCAGTGCTGCTGACATCAGCCGGCATCGTGAATTCATAGGGCTTATTGGCCTCATCGGGCGTATTTGGCCCAGTCGGCCCATTAGCCCCATTCAGCTCTCCCGTCACCGCAAAGTACCGATAGGCTTTGGCGCCCATGTCCCAGTACTTGATGGTCTGTTCGTCGCCGCTCGTCTGCTGAGCCACATATTCCCAGCCGTTGCTGTTCGTAGTTGTCGAGGCAGCGCTGCCGCTAATCCATTTGACGGTATACCCTGGGAACACCGTCTGCGTGCCGCCATAGACTCCAGTTCCGTCATTGTAGTCCATGTTCTTAAAGCCCCAGACCGTAAAAGTCGTCGCACTCTCGCTCAAAGGGGTACCGGCTCGCCTGCTATAAGGCCCATTGGCCCTATTGGCCCCTCGGCTTACAGCCTGCTCTTCGCTTTGCTGTCCGCTGAAAGTGATGGCAGTCTCCGTTATCGTAGGTGTCGTCGGGGTAGGCGGTGTCGTTGGAGTCTGTCCTGTGGCGTCCTCACCTCCGCTACACCCCATAAGCCCCATAAGCCCCATGAGTCCTATGAGTCCCATGAGCCTCATTAGCCTCATTAGCCTCATTGGCCCCATTAGCCTTATTGGCCTCATTAGTCCCATTAGCCTTTTCATAGTTTGTCTCCTTTCTGCCGCAGGGCGGCCTCCAGTTCGGTGATGCGGGCTTTCAACTTGGCGTTCTCCGCCTCAAGCTCTGAGATGCGGGCTTTCTGCTCATTGCGGTAGCCCAGGCGCGCAGCTGTCATCCGCTCACGGATACCGCCTTCTTCCACGAAGTCCTTCTGCAGGCGGTCCAGCAGCCTGCCCATCATGTTGTCGAACTGGTGGATCAGGGTGATGGCAATGTTGCACAGGACTTCGGGTGAGCGCTTGTCGATGTCCTTCGTGTAGTCCTCCGGACGGTTGTGCACCTTGCTATATTCCTGTATTTGCTGGGTACGAGGATCGTCTAAGGGCCACTGTTCCATGTGGCGGGTACGCAGATAGTCCTCGTAGTCCAACAGCGTCTCTTGCATGCTGGCGCGGGCCACCCCCAGCAGTTTCAGCTCTGTTTCAGCAGAGGTGCTGGCTGCTGCACAGCCCTCTGCGATATTCTGCTTACCAGAGCGGGCAGCTTGAACGACCTGGTCGATGGTGCGATCCTTGCGCTCCACGAAGTAATGGTGAGCAAAATAGAAGGTGATATCGTAGATACACTCCGCCTTCTGATAGACGATGAGTCCACGATAGTTACCCTTCTTTGGCAAGAAGGGCTTTGGCTCCAGCGCTTTGCGCTGGGGCTGGCTATTGGCTTCAGGCCCATAGACTCCATTAGTCCGATAAGCCTCATTAGCCTTAATGGCCTCGTCCTTCTTCGTTTCTTGCTCGTTCATTGTTTTTTTAATTATTATCTTATTGGCCCCAGTGGCCTTATTAGCCCTATTGGGCTCATTGGGCTCATTGAGCTTATTGGCCCCATAGGCCCCCTCTTGCGAGGGAGCCCGTAGGGTTAGGGGTTATGAGCCTGCTACGACTTTGATGACCTTATAGTACTTCTTGTTACCATCTGATGTGTCGGTAAACTCAAATACATAGTAGCCAGCTGCACTAGGTGTAAACTTAGCACCATTTACAGTGATAGCAACACCTGTAGGAGAATCTGTAGCAACTATCTCTGTTGTAGCTTCCAAACCAGTGGCAGCATTTATAACCAACTTCTTACCATTAGCATCCTTAACAGAATAAGTTGCAGGCTTGTAGTATGTCGTAGCTCCATCTGCTTTTCCTTCAGCATCACAAGCTACATAAGTCGTACCATTGAAAGTATAATAACCATCAAGAGACGTTTCTGCATCGAGTTTAACACCAATATCATATCCATCATTATTTGTTACTATTGCATTCTTCACAGTCTCCTCTGTAATACCCTGAGCAGCACCATCTTCAACTGTTGCTGTATAGAGCTTTGCATTTGTGCCAACGGTAAGAGCTACACCATCGTTTACAACTACATAGATATTTGCACCTGACTTATATTCATTATCAGTCAGCACAGCAGAAGCCTTAGCATAGGTTGTGATGCTAGGATTGCTAACAGTAGTAATTGTCTCCTGACTACCATCTTGAGCGTCGGTTATGACAGCATCAAGGGTAATAGGATACAGACCTGTGATAGTACCTGACTGTGCATTGGTGTTATCACTAATCTTAAAGAGGTATGTGTACTTGTAGTTTGGCTTCCACTGAGCATAAGCAGCAGGAATAACAGCAGTAGCACCAGTCATATTAATCGTCTCACCAGTACCATCACGTGATACAAGGGTGAAGTCCATCTTCAGATTCAATGCATTCTCATTAGCTGGATTTGGAAGGACATTAACTTCGTTTGTTTTTGTCGCAGCACTAGATGCTCTACCCAAATAGACAGTACTTGTATTGTCTTCTTTATAATCAGCTCCAACATAATCTGTCAGAGTAGTATTGAAATCTATCTTTGAAATTTTTGTGGGTGTAGGATCACTTGTTGCTAATGCAACTTGTGCTTTGCCACTTGCATCAAAAGTAACTGTGTACTTACCACCATTAGGAATAACTTCACTTGCTGTATAAAGGCTAGGAGTTGTAGTGGAAGACCCTGAAGATGAAGGATAGAACTTAACCTCCTTCACAGAATAACCAGGAATAGTCTCGTAGAATCCCAATTGTACTTTAGTCAGGAAAGAGCGGAACTCGAGATCCACCTCAGTTGCAGAAGTTGATGGTGTTATAGTCTTCTTATTTGAAATATAGCATGTACCCAGTTGTGCAGCAGTTCCTTCCAAAGAATAAGTGGAATTAGACATGGCTGTAGCTTTTGCCCAAGTTGATGTATTTCCTGCACCTAATGAATATGCAAAGAAATCATACTGACTTGCATTGAAGTCCCAATATTTGATAGATTGGTCAATGGCAGAACTATTGTTGAGATCTCCTGTCGTAGTTGCAGCAAATGCCGTTACGCCGTCATTAGTTCCCACACCATTAGGCAGGTTTTTATAACTAACATACTCCCAATTTGCAGAATTTGACTCTGTCGTATTAGCTGTATTAGTTACATAATTAACCTGATAGTTATCAAACACCGTCTGAGTAGCTGCACTAACAGTCTTATAACCAAATACCACGAAGTTGTTATTCAAATCAGTAGCGGCGTCAGCACCTGATTTGGCAGCACGCGTGATAGCTGGTGTACTAGAGCCAAAGCTAATAGCTCCAACGATTTCACTTGTCACTTGTGGGCTCTCATCACCCACGAAGTCGTTGCTTGAGCAGCTTGCCAATGCTGTGATGGCGATTGCTGCGATTAATAGATTCTTTTTCATACTCATAAGTTTTATTTTTTATACTATTGTTCTTTTTCTCTTTGTGCATCAGGAATCCGATTCCCTCAACACGTTTGTTGTTTCTTTTTACTTTTTTGTTACTTATCTCTTTTTTACTGCATCACTATGAAAAACTTTTTCCCTGGGCAGAGAAATATTTCTCCTTGGCCTTCCCGTAAAAACAGCTCTTTCTCATAGTTCTCTACAGTGTTAATTTTTTTGTTACCAAGTGGGGAGTCGAACCCCACCTGGCTATGAAATGATCAGTCAACTACCTTGATGACCTTAACACCGTAAACCTTGTGATTTACAGTATACTTCTTGTAATAGTATCCTGATGCCCATGCTGTACTATTTACGGGTTGAGTACCATCAGGATCTTTATACCATACACCTGCTGTAGCCCAATCGTCTGGTTGTGATGTGGTATTCACAGCTGTAAAAATGTATGTAGGTGTATTTTTGTAATATGTGCCTGCAGCAAAATCGCCTGTGGCTGCAGTTGTGCATTTAGCATCAGTATAGTATCCTGTTGGGAAACCTGTTGGAGCTGTTGCGTAATATTCACCAGTATATTCACCAGTATCGTAAACATAAGCATAATACTTAACTGTAGCAGGAGAAGTTGGAGCTACTGGAGTAAATTCAGCAGCTTCACCAGCATTTACAGATATATTATTACCATCTTCACCAGGAATGGTAGTTATGGTTGCTGTACTTGTCTCAGCAGTAAGTGTAATACCATTACGACCAGTAGTTCCTGTCTCAATTATATTAAGAGCATCCAAAACTGTTGCCTCGGAGATTGCTGTACCTGTAGTTGCTACCGTATAGAGTTGACCATTTGTACCAAGGTCATTCTTAAGAGTACCATCAACCATTACCTGAACATAGATTTTACCTGTAGCTGCAGAATACTCGTCCTTTGTTTTATCATGATTTTTCTGATAAGTCGTAATGCTTGGAGAAGCTACCGTAGTAATCGAGGCTTGCTCGTTATTAGCATCTACTGCCTCAGTTACGATAGCATCGAAGGTAATAGGATAGAGACCTGCAGGGTCGGTATCCGTTGTACTAGTCCAACCATTGGTATTATCGCTAATCTTAAAGATGTAGGTATATGCATAGTTGGGCTTCCAAACGGTATAAGTAGCAGGAACGAATGCCTTAGCACCATGAATCTTGATTTCTTCGCCACTACCATCAATAGACACCAGCGTGTAATCTACACGCAGTTCAAGCACATCGCCAGTTGCTGTGTTTGGCAAAACTGTAGTATACCCAGAACCAGCATAAGAAGCGTTGTTGGATGAACGTCCAAGGTAAATATTTCCACCAGTCTCATTACCTTCTTTTGCTTTATAATCCAAAGCACCAAAGTCTTTCTGGGTCGTGAGGGCAGCTTCTCCATCTTTTGTAAATGCGACCTGAGCCACATTACTAGCAAAAGATACGGTATAAGTACCTGCAGACCCGAAACCTACAGTACCAGATGGCATAAACAGAGTTGCAGATGTTTCTGAAGCACCAGTTGCAATTGAAGTAGCGTCATCTGTATAGAACTTCACATCCTTTACAGAATATCCAGGAACGGTCTCGTAGAGACCCACTTTTATCTTCGTTCCTAAGGAACGGAAGGTTAACTGAACCTCTTTTTGATAGTTTGCTTTTTCTACTGTCACCATATCTGAGATATAGCACTTTGCCAAATCTACAGCTGAGCCTTTAAGGGTGTAGGTCGGACCTGCATAAGTTTCTGCTTTTCCAATGCTGGTTACCAAAATTTTTCCACTGGTGGGAGTACCAGTCGTAATAGACGTATTTGTACCGAGAGAATAGGCAGCAAAGTCATATTGGCTGGTAGAATAGTCCCAATATTTTACGGTTTGGTTACCAGTAATAGCAGAAGGAGCTGCTGCAGCAATACCTACGTATTCCCAATCGGAAGTGTTGGACGCAGTTGTACCTGCAGTACTCTCTACCCAATTGACAATATAGTTGTCAAATACTGTTGACATGTTTGTGCCATCTCCTTTAAAACCGCTCACCACGAATTTTTTATTCAGCAATGCTGCTGCATCGGCGCCATAAGAACTGCCGCGAGTCACAGCCTTGAAGCCACTACCGAAGGCAATAGCTCCTGAGACATCAGGACTGTTGGGGTTATTGTCACCAACATAGTTGTTGTCGGAGCAGCTGGCCATCATTGTGACAGCGACTGCAAGGATTAAATACTTTTTCATAGTTTTCATTTTTTAATTGTTATGTTTTTTGTCTAGTTAGTTGTTACTGTACCTTTATGACTTTTACATCATATTTGCCAGGGGTGCCAGGTGCTATAGAATCAATGATATACAGCTGGGCCTTGTGTTCGTTGAAGGCAGCTGCATTTGCCACTGTGACAGCATAGTACACATTGTTGGCAGTCTTC
>JAEEGL011298611.1_pt1 | contig 29869 bp, 22 predicted proteins | sample 9134231 | NCBI WGS metagenome assembly JAEEGL01 (sample SAMN16246548, study PRJNA631951) | gut metagenome | biome: gut microbiome; feature: rumen; material: fiber-attached | host: Bos | place: Iran: Karaj | collected 2018-10
CCTTGTGGGAGGGAATCCACTCGTTGCCGCTGGCGACCGTTCCGTGAAACTGCTTGGCCAGCCGGGCCATACGCTGGGCGTACTCGTCAATGGAGTCTGGATTCTCGCCGCTCATTTTGGCCAGGGATTTCTTTCCTTTAACCAGTTGACTTATGATGCCGTAATCATCTCCGACTTGTACGATTTCCATCATTTCCGGGGTGGGGATTCCCAGGTCATAAACGGTCTTGGAGACATGAAATTCTTTGGATATGCTCTCCAGGGAGCCATTGGTAAGCGTATGGTTGCTCACTTTCAGGAGAACATCCGGGAACTCGGCATTTGTATAAGTGGAACCTTCTCCACCTTCTCCCACCTTGGCCCAGGTGCTGATGTCAATAACACGGTAGTTTTGCATAATAATGTATCTCTTTATTCGTTTTATCAGTACAAATATACTGGTTCTCAATGACATAATAACACTTTAGGGAGCAAAAAAAGGCTGTATTGCTCCCGGATGAGGAAAAATCTTGCTTTCGGGAGCAAAAACCGGGGAATTTGCTCCCGGATTAAGGAGGCCGAAGGCCGACGGAAGGGGGAGCCGCGTGAGCGGCGTGGGGGAATCCTTTCACCCTGCCCTTGGGGGCTGTCGCGAAGCGACTGGGGGATCAAGGGGTGCATAGCACCACAGAAAAAGCCCCTCAAATCTGAGAGGCTTTTTCTGTGGTGCTGGGAAGAATCGAACTGCCGACACATGGATTTTCAGTCCATTGCTCTACCATCTGAGCTACAGCACCAGGGGTTTGGGAATGCAAAGATAGTATCTTTTTTCGATAGTGCAAAAAAAATTAATAACTTTGTGAGAAATGAAAAGGATGGGATTCATATTTGCGTTTACCGCTGCTCTGCTACTCTTTCCGGCAGAGGGCCGGGCGCAGGATCTCAAGACCCGCGCCCTGAACATATGGAACAAGTTAATGGCGCCGGACAAGAATCTGGACTCCACTTACGTTTTCCAACCCTTCAAAGGATGGAACGTTTCCACCACCTATCAGGGAAGATGGGACCACGTAGGGCTGGAGATTCCGATGGAGATTGTAACGAACAGATCCTCGGAGCAGGGGAGAACCGTTATCAATTTGATTGATAACCAGTCCCATCACGTAGGCCTTCGGGGCGGATACGGACCCCTGGAACTGGGCTTCTCCGTAGCGGTTAACAAGAAGGAAAAACCAGACAGGAATATTTCTTTCAACTGGTTGTCCACCAGTTTCAGCCTGCAGTTCTACCACACGCTCATTCACGACTCCGCCACTTCTACCTTTGAGTTTCCCATCGGGAATACGCCGGATCGGATGCCGGAAAACGCCTCATCGGCCAGTATCTGGCGGGTAGGGGGTTTCTATATCTTCAACAACAAGAAGTTTTCCTACCCGTCGGCTTACCAGGGGAAACTGGTCCAGCGGCGGTCGGCCGGTTCTTTTCTGGCGGGTGCGGAATTCCATCATTCCTATCTCACGCTGGATAAATCCAAGAGTTTTGGCACCATGCTCCTGAATCTGACCGGTTATTCAACCTGGAAATTCTCGCTGGGCGGCGGCTATTCCTTCAACTGGGTCCTCTATCACCGGGATGCCTCGTCCAGCCGCAATATACAGGATCTTCGCAACCTGACCCTGAACATTACCGCCATTCCGATGCTCATCGTTGTGAACGAAATGGGAATGACCCACATAACCCGCTCGGAAGAGGAGAAGATCCAGGTACATGGTGGCATCCAGCCCAATTTCCTGGGAAGGGTGGGTATTTGCTATGCCTGGGGCCACTTTTACGTAAACGGCTACTTCGATTTCAATTATCACCGGTTCGAGGGAAAGGAACAGGAGGAGACGCGTTTACGCCCTTTCCTGGAAAATGACGACGCCATTTACCGCTTCAAAGTCCTGGGCCATCTGTCCAATTGGACCGGCGGTGTAGAACTCCATTATCGCTTCTAAGAACCCAGGTGTTCAATCAGGATTCGGACACCAATGCCGATGAGAATGATGCCGCCCAGGAGTTCCGGGCGCACTTTCCGGTTGATGATTTCGCCGAAGCGGATGCCCAGGCCGAAGCCCAGCAGGCTCATTCCGAACGATACAATCCCGATGATGACCAGCGGAAGCGCCATCTGGCCCAGTGTCTCGTAGCCGGTACAGGCATACGTGATGCCCACGGCCAAGGCGTCAATACTGGTAGCCACCGCCAGCAGCACCTGCGTCCGGAAATCCCGGGGATTCACGCTGCGCTGCTCCTCTTCTTCCTTGAAGGAATCGGCAATCATTTTGCCGCCGATGAGGGCCAGCATCCCGAAGGCCACCCAATGGTCATAGGCCTCTATATAAGCGCTGAAACTCTTGGTCAAGGCCCAGCCCAGCAGCGGCATCAGGGCCTGGAAAAGGCCGAATAGAAAGGCCAGCGTAAACGCTATGCGCCCTTCGAAACGCTGAATGATAACACCGCATACCACGGACACCGCAAAGCAGTCCATAGCCAGGGCTAAGGCTATGAGGATGGATTCCATCATTTCTTCAGATCCGGGTAGGGGATAAGGTTGGGAAGACGCTTCAGCAGTTCGTTCTGCGGCCCGTTGGTATAGCCCATCACGATGAGCGCATTCATCCAGTGCAAGTGCTCCTGGGCGGCCAGATATTCGCCTTCCGGGGCCAGGGCATGCAGGGTGGGCGCATACAGGACAGCGAAGATTTCCTCCGACTGACGGCGATGAAGTTCCAGGCGGTTCTTAAGCTGGTCCGGGCCCGCCTGGGAAAGCCGCTCCTTGCGCTCCTCCCAGGACTCTTCCTTGCTCAGGTCCTTGGCCGCTTTCTTGAGTCTCTTTCCCGAAATCACATCCGTGTCCCAGATATCCTTAGCCATACCGAAGCGCTGGAGCACCTTGCATCCTTCCGGACAATACGCCGCGTTGTAGAAATCCAGGATATGCTGGGTTTTCTTGCTGCCGTCCCAGTCCCGGACCAGGATGAGCATGTGGCTCAAATCCCGTCCGGAACGCGCTGCAGCCTGCAAAAGCGACACACCCAACTGAATATTCTGTGGCCCTTCATCTACGGCCACCACCACATAGTTGATGAGCGGATCCTGCTCAAAAGCCTCCCAAAACGCGATGGAGGAAGCCGGCTCCCGGTGCCACTGGAAAGCATCGTCGCCCTTCAGGCCGGGCGCGCTTTCCAAGAACTGTCCCAGGATGAAATCCAGCCGGGGATCGAACACCTGGATGGACATAGGGGCCCGCCCATAATCCTTCCCCACAAAACTGCCGTATTCATAGAGGAAACGCGCCGCCTCCTGGCCGATACTGCCAAACCCCACGATGAGGGCATGCAAGCCCTGTTTCACATACCCCTGCGGCTCCTTTTGCACATAATGGACGGGCATCAGGGCCGGAGCGTGAAGCTTCAGATTGGTGAAAGTCATCTGGTGCGGGTTCAGCATCCGGACACGGGAAGCGGTAGAGGCCACCAGCGTGTCGAAACCGTCCGGGCGCGATTCGTAGCAGAAGATCTTGGCCTTGATGCTGGTATCGTCCGTGGCGGCGTAAAGCAGGAGGGAATTCTCCTTGGACTTTTCGGAAACCAGATACAGGCTGGTGCGCTTATTGGCCAGCCACACCTGCAGACCGGGGAGCCCCAGGGCATCGGCCAGGCGAGCCTCCCGCTCCTGGGGTAGATGGCCGCAGAACACGGAGATGCGGTGGCTGCCCAGTTCTTCGCGCAGATTACGCTCCAAAGTGGGCTGGAAAGTGCCTGTCAAATCCACGAACAGGATGCGTCCCTGGTCTTTCTTCTTCTTTTCGGCCTTCCACTCCGCCAGAATGCTCCTGGCCATGAGCCGGGAAGAGGAACTGATTCCCAGGAACACGTGGTTTTTCCTGTCCCGTCTGCCCAGAAGACTCAGGAAAGCCAGCCGGAGCCGGTCACGCCCGGCGCTGGGCTTGAACAGGAAAACAATGAGCAGGACCAGTAATGCCGCGACGCCCAGCGCCGCCACAATGGCTGCTATGAGATGGAGGGGATTCGACAAGTCCATAAACCTACAATATAATGCACAAAAATACATAAAAAATGCTATATTTGCGTAAATAGTCAAACAGTATTTCACGTATGAAAAAGACCCTTCTGAGTATTACCTTCGTCCTCTTGTCCTTATCGGCTTTTTCCCAAAAACCCGCCGGAGATCCCAAAGGCGGCATCTCGGCCGATATGCTCCGTCAGATCAGCGCCGCCTATGAAGGCAACGCAGCCGACAAAGCCCTGCGCAACGCCCTGAACAGCACGCCCATCAATACGCTGGCTGTATCGGCCGATAAAATTGCCATGATCGACACGCACTTCAGCAATGAAGTGAAGACCCTGGGCCGAACGGACCAGAAATCCAGCGGCCGCTGCTGGCTGTTCACCGGCCTGAACGTCCTGCGCGCCCGCATGAACCAGAAGCACGATTTAGGCGCCTTCACCTTCTCCCAGAATTACCTTTTCTTCTATGACCAGCTGGAGAAGGCCAATCTGTTCCTGCAGGGGGTCATCGACACGCGGAACCTGCCCATGGAAGACCGTACCGTAGACTGGCTCTTCGCCCATCCCATCGGCGACGGCGGCCAGTTCACCGGCGTTTCCAACCTGGTGATGAAATACGGCGTCGTCCCCGCCGATGTAATGCCGGAAACCCTGAATGCCAACAACACTTCCCAGATGCGCGCCCAGATTACCAATAAGCTGCGCGAAGACGGTCTCCGCCTGCGGGAAGCCAAACCCAAGGATGTACAGGCCCTGAAAGTGCAGATGCTGGGCGAAATCTACCGCATGCTGGCCCTGTGCCTGGGCGTTCCGCCCACGGAGTTCACCTGGGCCCGCTACAACGGGAAAGGGGAGTTCGTAAGCGAGAAAACCTACACCCCCAAGTCCTTCTACCAGGAGTTTATCGGCGAAGACCTGGAGAACAACTACATCATGGTGATGAACAATCCGGCCGTACCGTACAACAAGGTGTATGAAATTGAATACGACCGCCACGTATACGACGGCCAGAACTGGGTATATCTGAACCTGCCCATCGAACGCATCAAGGAGATGGCCATCGCCTCCATCAAGGACAACACCGCCCTCTATTTCTCCTGCGACGTAGGCAAATTCCTGGACCGGAAGCGGGGCATTGCAGACCTTGGGAACTTCGACTACGAGTCCCTGATGGGCGTCACCTTCGGTATGGACAAGAAGGAGCGCATCCTCACCCACGCCAGCGGTTCCACACACGCCATGACGCTCATCGCCGTGGATATCAAGGAAGGCGTTCCGGTGAAATGGATGGTGGAGAACAGCTGGGGCGCCGCCACCGGCTATAAGGGCAACATCATCATGACCGACGAATGGTTCAACGAGTACATGTTCCGCCTGGTGGTGGAGAAGAAATACGTACCCGCCGATATCATGGCCCTGATGGCCCAGAAGCCCGTTATGCTTCCTTCCTGGGATCCGATGTTTGCCCCTGAGGAGTAACCGTCCGGGCTATCTTTTCAATATTGAGACTCCGTGCGGAGGCGTCTATGATATCCTTATAGACGCCTCCCTTTTTGTACACATCATCGGGATGGCCGGACTGCTCCACGCGTCCTTTCTGCAGGGCATACACCATCTCGCTGTCGATAATCTGCGAGATGCTGTGGGAGATGATGATCACCGTGCGGTCCTGCTTGATGGCGTCGATGCTGTTCTTGATCTGCTCGGTGGCCACAGCGTCCAGGCTGGCGGTGGGTTCGTCCAGGAAGATGATGGGCGGGTTCTTCAGGAACATGCGGGCAATGGCAATGCGCTGCTGCTGGCCGCCCGAAAGGTCTGAAGCCTTGTTCAGGAACTGCTTGGGCAGGGCCATTATCTGATCGTAGATAAAGGATTTTTTGGCGGCTTCCACCACTTCCTCGTGCGTGGCGTCGGGCTTGCCATATAGGATGTTCTCCTCGATGGTTCCATCGAAGATGTGGTTCTTCTGGAGTACCAGGCCAATATGGTCCCGCAGATAATGCGTATCATAATCCTGCAAATCCACCCCGTCCAGCAGGATCCGGCCCTTCTGGGGCTCATAGAACTTGTCCAGCAGATTCACGATGGTACTCTTGCCGGCGCCGGACAGGCCCACCAGGGCCGTAATCTTGCCGGGCTCGATGTCCATATTCACACCAAACAGCGCCTGGGTGCCGTTGGGGTAAGTGAAATCCACGTCCTTCAGTTCGAAGCGGCCGTGAATCTTTTCGGGCCGATAGCTGCCGGAAGGCTCCACTTCCTCATCGGCCTCCAGGATGCCGAAGAAGCCTTCGGCGTAGATGAGGGCGTCGTTCACGTCGTCGAAAATGCGCTGGAGTTGCGTGATGGGGGCGATGACATTGGAGAAGAGCAGCACGTGGTACATAATCTTACCGATGGTCATACCCGGGTATTCGATGAGCACCAGATAAGCGGTGAGGATGATCACCAGCACCGTACCCACCTGTTTCACGAAACTCTTGACGCCATTGTAATAGAAGCCCACCTGCCGCGTCTTCATCTGGTTGGCCGTCACCTGGTTCTGCAGTTCCAGCTGTTTTTCGGCCTCTATGCGCTCCCGGTTGAAGGATTTGATTACATTGATGGAGTCGATGATGTTCTTGATGCCCTGGCTTTTGCTTTCCAGATAGCCGCGCATTTCCCGGCGCCAGCCTTTGAGCCGCCGGGCCTGCCGGATGGTGATCCAGAAATAGACGGGCACGATGCCCAGGGCCACCAGTCCCACATACACGTTGGCGGCGAACATCAGAATGAGGGCCAGCAGGGCGCTGGTAAACAGCGGCAGCAGGTCGATGAAGAAGTTCTGCACCGTGCGCGACAGGCTGCTCACGCCCTGGTCTATACGGGACTGCACCTTTCCGGTGGCGTTTTCGTCGCGGGAAAAGAAAGCCATCCGGAAGGTGAGGACGCGCTCGATTACCGCCTGGGAAAGATCCCGGGACACAAAGATACGCATACGCTCCCCGAAGTAATTCTGCGCGAAGGTGATACCGGCCGATAAAAGTTCCTTGCCCAGCAGCACCACGGAAATGATGGTGAGGATGCGGGCGGCCTGGTGCCAGGTGAAATCCGTGCCGATAAGGGCATTGATGGCATCTACCGTGCGGTCCAGCACAATGGCGTTCACCTGTTGCATCAGGGAACCAATCAAGGTTAAGATCAGGGTGATGATCACCAGCAGCCGATAGGGCTTCACAAACGGTCGGATATTCTTGAAAAGGCCGATCAGATTCATAACTCCTTATAGTTTATACACAAATATCAGAAAAAAAGTCCAAACCTAGAATTGTTTTTGTAAATTGCAGCTGAATTTATGGAAAAGACGTTACAACTGGACATTTATGCCAGTGCCGGCATTGGGGTTCTGGCACTGCTGCTGGGTATCTATTTAACGCGTAAGATTCCCTTTCTGAAGCGGTTCTGCATTCCGGCACCGGTTTCTGGCGGTTTGCTGGTATCGCTCCTGGCCCTTTTCGCTTATTCGGTTTTCGGATTTACCTGTTCCTTTGACGGAACGGTGAAAGACCTGTGCATGATGCTCTTTTTCACCTCCGTGGGTTTCCAGTCCGATATGAGCGTACTCCGCAAGGGCGGACGCCCGTTGCTGGTGATGATCGGCCTGGTGGCCGTGCTGATTGTGGCGCAGAACCTGGTTTCGGTGGGCATTGCGTGCGGACTGGGGATGGATCCGCTCTTCGGGATGGCTTTGGGATCCATTCCTATGAGCGGCGGGCACGGAACCGCCGGGGGCTTCTCTCCGCTGCTGGAACAGATGGGCCTGCAGGGCGCTTCCTCCATCACCATGGCGGCCGCCACCTTCGGCCTGGTGGCCGGGTCCCTCCTGGGCGGTCCTTTGGGCGAAGCCCTCATCCGCCGGCATCACCTTTCGGATGAATCGGCCCGGAACGAGGACATTGCAGACACGGTGGAGTTTAAGGAAACCACCTCCAAATTGGAATACCTGCGGGCGGCTTGTGCGCTGCTCATCGCTATGGCGCTGGGAACGGAACTGAGCAAGCTCCTGGCGCTAACCGGCATCACTTTTCCCACTTATTTCGGTTCGCTGCTGGTAGCCTGCCTGCTCAGAAACCTCATAGGCCTGTCTCCCAAATGGAACAAGGAATTCTGCATCAGGGAGATTATCTCCATCGGAGATGTGTGCCTGCAGCTGTTCCTGGGTATGGCCATGGCCAGCCTCCGGCTCTGGGAGCTGGCTTCGCTGGCACTTCCGCTCACCCTGATCCTGCTGTCCCAGGTGGCCCTGATGGCCGTATTTGGGGCTTTCGTGGCCTTCCCGCTGCTGGGGAGGAAACAATACGACAGCGCTGTCCTGGTGAGCGGCCTCTGCGGCTTTGGCCTGGGCGCAACGCCCAACGCCATGGCCAATATGTCGGCCGTGTGTCTGAAATACCGCTATGCGGTGAAGCCCTTCATCATCGTCCCCATTATCGGAGCGATGTTCGTGGACCTGATCAATACCGGGATTATTACCTTATTCCTGAACTGGATCCGCTAAGCCGCTATTACTTAGTTTCCAGCTGACGCAAATAGAATTTTTCCAGGGTACGGTAGGCGTTTTCCTTCTGGGCCGATGCCACTTCCTTGGACTCCACATCGATGATCATAACGGGCGCGGCGCCGCAGTTCTCCTTGGTGATGGAAGACCACTCGGGAAGGCCTTCTCCGTTGGGATTGCCGGTCTTGCAGAAGTTGGCGTAGTAGGAGAGGAAGAGCCTGGAAATGGCGTAGTCCTCGGGCTGCCAATCGTAGAATTCATTGGTGTCCAGGGTCCCCATGGCATATTCGATATCGGCCGAATGAACGGCGCCGGGAGCAACCATGGGCTTCGGGGCTGCCGCTTTCTCTTCCGCCGTCTTTTCGCGGACGCCACCGGCCAGGGCGGCTACCTTGTCACCCATCTTGTCCGATACCTGCGGACGCGGATGCATGTAATGGTAACGGTACACCGGCTGGCTGGAGGTCTTTACGTGGTAGTCGCAGACTTTCCAGGTGGGGAATCCGGTGAAGAGGTCGGAGGCCAGATCCAGGCCCTTCTGGCTCATCACGTCCTCGTCGGAGACAATGCCATAGGCCTCGAAAATTTCGTCGGTCATGTCGCCGAACTGAGGCTTCATGGCTGCCTTATAGTTTTTAACGGTAGGGGCTTGTCCGCGAAGGGCCTGCATGGGCGTGCCTTCCAGGGAGTTCCAGCCCGCCAGGAGCGGAACCTGGGCCTGCTGGCCTTTGGCAAATACATCATCGGCGCTTTCGGTCATGAAGTAGCCGTCAATCACCACATTGGACATGCCGCGGGGCGGAAGGAGTTTCTGGAGTTCATCGCCGCTCAGGGCCATGGCATCGGCCAGGCTGGCCAGCCCCACGCTTTCCAACAGTTTCTCACCGGCAGCTTCGGCATCGGCCAGGGGAGAGGCCATATAGGGAAGGACCTCGGCGCCGGAAGAGAGGAGGGCGCCGGCGATGTTGTTCTTGGAAAGGGGAGAGCACATAAGCAGGGACACCGAGAAGGAGCCGGCCGATTCGCCCACGATATTGATGCGCGCAGGGTCTCCACCGAAGGCGGCGATGTTGTCCTTCACCCACTGGATGGCGGCCACCTGGTCCAGGAAGCCGTAGTTGCCGCTGCCCTTATAGGCCGATGCGGCGGAGAGTTCCGGATGGGCAAAGAAGCCGAAGACGCCTTCGCGGTAGTTGGCCGTTACGCCAATCACGCCTTCCTTGGCGATGGAGGAACCGTCGTAACGGGGTTCACTGCCGGAACCGGCCATAAGGCCGCCGCCGTTGAAATAAATGAGGACGGGAAGGCCGTCGGCCTCTGTTGCCGCCGTGGTCCAGACGTTCAGATACAGGCAGTCTTCGCTACGGGCGGGACCGCGGAAATTCATATCACCGAATACATTAGGCTGCATAGGATCGTTGCCGAATTCCTTGGCTTCCCGGACGCCTTCCCAGGCCTGTATGGGTTGGGGCGCCTTCCAGCGCAATTCGCCCACGGGCGCCTGCGCAAACGGAATGCCCAGGAACTTCTTCACGCCGTCCTGCTCAAAGCCTTCCACAACACCCGCATTCGTTTTCACCTGAAGCGTAACCTCCTTCACTTTGGGTTCGCAGGCGGTCAGGAACACCCATCCCGCCATTGCCACCAGGGCTAAAGTCTTAATGGTTTTGGTCATAGTATCTGTCTATTTGATTATTTCAGTATTTTACCGCTTCTAAGTTACGGAATATTCTTCATTCTTCCTATTTATGCTTAATCCCTGGAGGCTGTTTTGCGCCACGGCTTCGACGGCGCCGTCCTCTCCTGGAACATTATGGAAGCCCCCGACTCCCACATTGCCTGCCTGGGGAAATAGGTGGGGTGTGGCAGTCAAGTTGCTGATAATCAGTTGCTTATGGATAGTTCTCTGCGCAAAAAGAGAGGACAAATCGCAAACACTGGTAATCAGTTTATTAATTGCCACGACCAAAGGTGATAGGGAGGGTGCGATTCTGGAGCGAATTGCACCCTCCCTATCCTATTTTGTCATCAGAGGAGTCGAAAGATCTGCGGGTGGTGATGGGTTTGGTGTACTTTAAGTTTTTAAAGCACGGTTTTGTTGCTGGATGGCCTATTTTGCGCTTGAGGCAGGGGACTGTCCACCCGCTGAAGAACACAATCTGCCCCTCAGTGCGCAAAGTGTGCTTCAAGTTTTGAAAGGAGAAGTCATTCCAAACTTGGTCCGTAATTCTAAACAAATACTTTGCAGGATCCAGAATAACCCTTACCTTTGCACTAGGATTCGTCACGGGGAATTCGGGCAGAAGGGATGACAACCCTCTCAAAGCAATTTGATGCGAGCCCCCAAAAGTCGCTGCCTAAGCGGCTTTTTTTGTGGGTTTAAAAGTATTATTCATATAGATCCTTTTACAAATTCTTTGCAGAATCCGGAAAAAACCTTGCCTTTGTCTCTTGTTAAGCGATTCTACGGATTCGCTGCATACTGGGCTGACGAGATTCTCGTTAGCCTTTCAGTTTTATATTGTACCCTCAAACTATTTTGATGATAATCGAAAAAATACTATATTTGTAATGTTTATTCCCGGTAACCTCTGGAGCAATCCAAGTTATCGGGTTTCGTTTTGTTCTAACCCCCTAGAATTCGATGGGTTTAACTTGGGATTATTACACCAATAACCCGGATAACTCCAGGTAATCGGGATTTCGAATTATTCTTTGTGAAGGGAGCGCCTTCCAGAACGGAATAGCCCTGCTCCTGATTTCATTCCCGGCCGATTCGACGACCATTCGCTTGATACAAATATAGGAAGAATGGGGGAGAGGGGCAAATAAAGATTTTTTCTTATCTTTGTAATTGCCACAGCCCCAGCATGCAAAAGTTTTATTACACCGATTCGTTCGTCCATTTTCTGACCCAGGATGCCGAGAGCATTCTGGGAAATCTCAGCGGGCAGAACGAATTTGATCTTTCGCTGGAACAGAGAGATGCATGGTGCCAGGAAATCACCATCATGAAGCAGGTTGTGAAGGAAATAGGGCATGAAGGGCATATTGTTTTTGAGTATACAATACCCCGTCTAGGGAAGCGTGTAGACGTGGTTCTGCTCCTTAAGGGGATAGTATTTACAATCGAGTTCAAGGTTGGCGCTAAGGAATTCCTGGCAAACGATAAGGAACAAGTATGGGACTATGCGTTGGACCTAAAGAACTTCCATGAAGAGAGCCGAGATAGGGTCATTGTTCCTATCCTTGTGGCAACAGAGGCTCCCGGGAAGGATTTTCAGACAGAGCCAGGCTTATTCAGTTACTACGACGACCAGGTCTATTATCCCCTTTTTTCCAACGCCGAAACACTTCTGCCCATCCTCAGGAATGTTCTGCTTTCAGAGCCCAGCCATGCGCCGATTGATGCGCACGAATGGCTCTTCAGCCGATACAATCCTACGCCGACGATTATTCAGGCTGCATCGGCGCTATACATGAACCACAGCGTCGAAGACATCACCAAGCACGAGGCTGATAAAGCTGGCATTGACACCTGCACCGAACTCATTCTGAACATTATTCGTAAGTCTAAGGAGCAGCATCAGAAAAGTATCTGCTTCGTGACCGGTGTGCCCGGTGCCGGGAAAACGCTGGTCGGCTTAAATGTCGCCATCCAGCAGGAGCAAGGAGACCTTGCAGTATACCTGTCGGGAAACGGACCGCTGGTGAAGGTGCTTACAGAAGCGCTAGCTAGGGATAAGGTGCAGAAAGAAAAGGCTGCCGGCCGACGCTGCACCAAGACCGAAGCCGAACGTCAAGTGAGCCGCTTCATCCAGATCATCCACCGCTATCGTGATAACATGCTAGCCAAGCTAAAGGTCCCTATCATTGGCTCGACCATAGAGATTGACCCGGAAAAAGTGTCTAAAGCAGCTCATTCAAATGCGGCAGAAGTAGAAAACGTAGCCATCTTTGACGAGGCCCAGCGAATGTGGGATATGCGCCACTTGAGTGCTTGGTTGTCACGAAAAAAAGGACTTGCCAACTTCCCCATGTCAGAAGGTGAGTTCCTTATTTGGTCACTAGATCAGCACAAAGATTGGGCAACAATAGTATGTCTTGTCGGCGGAGGACAGGAGATTAATTCTGGTGAGGGTGGAATTGGCCTCTGGATCCAAGCACTTAATGAGGCATTTCCGGATTGGCAGATTTATATCTCCGATAAACTCACAGACAAGGAATATGCAGAGGGAAACGTGGCTTCACTTTTAGCTTACAACGCGAATGTGCATTTGGAGAAGAATCTGCATTTGGCGGTTTCCCAGCGCTCTTTTCGCGCAGAGACACTTTCACTATGGGTACACCAACTGCTAGACCTGGAAGTAAATGCAGCCCGCTCCACTTATGAAGAAATCCGGGAAAGGTATCCTATCGTTCTCACGCGGGATTTAAGTAAAGCCAAGGCATGGCTACGTTCCCACGCCCGTGGCTCCGAACGATACGGAATGCTCGTTTCGTCCAAGGCCTTCCGACTGAAGCCCCTTGCTATTGATATCCGGACTCAGGCCGATATCGTCCCGTGGTTCCTGAACCCCATCACGGATATACGCTCCTCTTTGTTCCTGGAAGACGTAGCAACCGAATTTGATATTCAAGGGCTTGAACTGGATTGGGCTTGTCTGGTGTGGGACGGCGACTTCCGTTATGACCCCGCTCACCATTGCTGGCAGCACTTCAACTTCCGCAGCGATCGTTGGCAAAACATCAATATCGCCGAAGGAAGGGCCTATCAGTTGAATGCTTATCGAGTGCTATTAACCAGGGCAAGACAGGGGATGGTGATATGTATTCCTGAGGGTAACCCTGATGACGCAACGCGCCTTCCAGAATTCTATGACCCGACATATGAATATTTCAAACAATTAGAAATTGACGAGATTTAGCATATGACTGATATTGAGCAACTACAGGAAGCATTGCGACGCTTCAACCAGGAGCGCGACTGGGACCAGTTCCATAACGGTAAAGACCTTGCCATAGGCCTGTCTGTAGAGGCATCCGAATTATTGGAAACTTTCCTCTGGAAAAAGCCTGAGGACGCAAATCCGGAAAAGATTCGCGAGGAGCTGGCCGATGTCCTGAACTATGCCTTCCAGATGGCAGACAAATATGGTCTTGACATTAAGGAGATTATGTTAGAGAAGATTCGCAAGAATGCTGAAAAATATCCGGTAGAGAAAGCCAAGGGGAGTGCAAAGAAATATAATGAACTATGATTCCCATCATTTATACTGCAACAGAAGACAAGTCATTTCTAGATGATATTTCCGCTTGTATAAAGAGGGAAAAGACTGCTGAAGAGGCTTCAGTTCTGCTATCGTATCCAGTTGTTTATATTCATTTTTGGCAAGGCAATTCAATAGAGTATACAGACCGGAGAGGACGCACAATCGTAAAAGAGCGGTTTAATGTTTATATAGGCGAAAGCAATGATATCGTTTCTCGTACTAAAGAACATTATGCTGCCAGCTTTAAAGATGAGAACTGGGTATCTATCCTTAATAGCAAAGGAAAAGTATCAGAAATTGTCATTATTGGGCATCCACATTTCAATAAATCCTTCACTTTAGATGTGGAGAATAGACTGATTGATTATATTGCTCCCGGCAATAACATTGAACGTCTTTTCAATGCAAGGAGTAATCCTCAAAATGAGTACTACCCTGTTGAAGAGTTTGAAACTGTCTTTCAAGAAATCTGGAGGAAGCTTCGGAGGCATAATAAGGATCTTTTTTTATCTCTATCTGAAATAGAAAAATCCGCTTTTTTTAAAGCATCCCCTTTAAAGAAACTGACTGAAGATCAGATCGATGCCAAAGAAGAGATTCTATCGCGGATATATGATGCGCTGCATGAAAATAAAGACGGGCAATTAATCTTTGTTGAGGGTGAAGCCGGAACTGGAAAGACTGTTTTGAACTCGGCTTTGTTCTACGAATTGGTCACAAGGGGACAGGAGTTGTTTGGCGTAGATATCAAATGTCACCTCTTGGTTAATCATGACCAACAACTGAATGTTTATCAGCAGATAGCTAGGCGCTTAAATCTGGGAGAGGATCATGTTCATAAACCCACTAGTTTCATCAATAAGTATTCAGAGGAGAATAAAGTAGACGTCTCGTTTATTGATGAGGGGCATCTTCTGCTGACTCAAGGAAAGATGGGATATACCGGTCATAATCAGCTTGATGATATTATGAAACGTTCGCGTGTGACAGTCATCATGTTTGACGAGTATCAGGTACTTACGGCAGAGGAGTATTGGGAGCCAACTTTATTGGACCGTTTTAAGACGTTGGCACATAATCAAAGAAACATGTTAGCCCTTTCTCAGCAACTTCGCATGCAGTGTTCAGAGTATACTCAAAAATGGATTAAAAGTTTTGTGGAATTCTATACTATTCTTCCATTTGAAAAGGACGCTATGTACGAAGTGCGTTCATTTGATTCTCCATTAGAATTACATAAGGCAATTAAGAAAAGAGCACTTACTTACCCGCTATCTAGAGTTGTCGCCACATATGACTGGCCTTATAATCAAAAAAGGCGTCCAGCTGATGGAGGCAAATGGTGCGTAACAATCGGTAATTGGTCCTTACCCTGGAATTATGAAACAAAGATGGACTTGACCTCAAAGGCTAAACGGGCCAATAACACAAAAGCCTGGGCTGAACAAGACCACACTATAGATGAAGTAGGCTCGACTTTTACCATCCAAGGATTTGACTTGTCATACGTGGGTGTAATCCTTGGCCCATCCGTTAAGTATAGAAATGGCGAAATTGTTTTTGATCCATCCGCGAGCCACAACAACAAAGCTACGCAAAGAAGAACTCTTAATGACGGATCAAAATGCTCGTTCGGTAAAATATTCATCAGAAATGAGGTAAAGGTTCTTCTCACTCGCGGTGTGAAGGGGCTTTTCATTTATGCCTGTGACGATGCTTTGAGGAAAGCCTTAAGCGATATTGCAAAGATTTGATATTTAAGTCGTTTACAATTCCCGCACTTACCAGCGCCGGCCATCCATTCGGTTTCAGTATGTGCGCTACGGCCGAAAGGAAGAGTGAGGACGCAGGTGGAGGGGGCGCCTTGGCCCCCTCCACGGGTTCTTTACCTCTTCAACCACGCCAGCAGCTCATCAGTAGTTGCCGGTGCAGTGTTGGGGGGAAACAATTTATACTTGCTGTATCGAAGTTTGTCAGCGGCCAGCTGCTTCCGCAATTTTTCTCCTCGCATGAACCAGCCGGAGACTGTCTCGAATCCTCTCCAGCCACAGTCACAGTAGCCTTCCAGATTCACCCGGCCGCTGAGTGGTGAGCCCACGTAGCGGAAAGGTAGTACCGTCTTACCGCACTTCGGGCATTTGAACTGGAACAGGTCAGGGTGTTCCAGGGTGCAGTGGACGAAGGAGCCCAGCCATACTGGATCTGGAGCAAGTTCTGCGACAATGCCGTTGATACTGTAAGTCATCTCCAGGTACAATGGAATGAAGTAGAAGCGGTCGATGTCTTTCCAATCATTGAAGCGCCGGTAAATTTCGTTGGCGTGCTGGTAGAACGTTTTGGTGAGGAGTCGCTGCTCCTCGGTAGGGCGCAATGCGTCCTTCTTGAAGAAGTTGTTTTTGTCCATGATACAGACTTTTTTTGATTGAACATCCGCATCGCTTTACCACCGTGGCTTCTGGCTGCTCGGTTGGTGCTCCTCCGGGGAGACTCTTGATGCACGTGCAAAAGTATATAAATAATCGTAGAATTGCAATATATTCTAGCTTGCGCAACAGTTTTGCACAGGCTTCTTTTAGCTTTGCACCGTAAACATAAAAGCAAAGCGTTATGACTGAAGTTATTATCACCGTAAGCCTATACATCGGAGCACTGATCCTTCTGGTAAAAGGAGCTATCGTATTCTGTGAGAATAGTAAAGAGCAGGAGGCATAACAATTCCGCCTATGGAAGTAAGCATCCTCAGAACCCTCCGTTCCGGAAGAGTACAAACCACAACGCTGGAGAAGATCGTACAGATGACTCGAACGAGCCATCTGTTAAAAGAGTATACGGAGCAAGCGCGGAAGTTCCTTTCGGCAGGGAAGAAGAAAAAGTATGAAAACATCAAGCAGATGCAGTTGCCGGCATTTGCCTCGGCAGTATATCTGATGGGCGGGAAGGGGAGACAGAACCTGGTTGGGCTCACATGTCTTTGCTTCATTGATATAGATCACATGAAGAAGGTTGACGTTGAAGAGTGTATGCGCAAGCTGGAACTGGACAGTCATGTTCTGATGGCTTCCAGATCTCTTTCAGGCAAAGGGATACACATCCTGGTTCCATATACCTTGCAGCGGAAAGATCCTATTGCCCCCATGCTCCTTGACCCGAATAAAATCAACCAACTCTATGGGAATGTATTCAGTCAGGTTGCGGCTTACTATCGCGAGCTTCTGGATGTTGCCATAGACCAGGAGGTTAGAAACGCTGAGCGTCTGTGCGTGGTTTCATATGATCCAGAGGCCATCTATAACGCTGATGCGGAACCTATTGAGGTAAAGGAATAACATTGCATTTGAATAGTGTTATGAACGTACTTTTATCCACATTTGACCCTATCGGAGCCCTTTTGTTCGACGTTACCGCCGGACTGATAGCTAGCGTTATCTTTTCGCTTTGGGTGCTTATTTCCGGTATCAGAGCCGAAATTAGGGGCAGGCGCGAAAGGAAGGGACGGTAAACAAAAAGCTCCTCATGAACAGGACTTGTCTTAATCTTCTGAATAATTTTCTCTAAGGAGGTCCTTTGGAGTTCCCCTGCATGATGGTGTTTGCGAAAATTTGCGTATTTTTGTTAAAACACTAATTAACAATCCTTGAATAGACGACCCTATACATCTCCTAATGGAGACACCTACGAATCCTACGAGACTTACTGTAACTCGCCGGATTTGGATGACTTTACCGTGATGCTGAAACTTCATGCCGGCCTTAGGAAACCGCAGGATGACTACGAACAAGTTTTGCTGCAGGAAATAAGGGATATTGAGGATTGTGGTAGGATGATTGACTTCACGGAAAACATATGGTAATTATTCTTTACTGATATGGAATTCGACAGAAAACCCATTGATTTACAAGACCCGGGAAAACCCTTTACCGATGGCGGAAAGCCCATCGGCCTTACGGCCACAGATTATTGGCGTTTCCAGTTCTCCAACTTCTGGGATATGTATGAGGAAGTAGCTGAGTTTATCGTGAATAAAGCTCTGGAGATGGGGTTGCCATTCAACAAGAACGGCTCTACGCTATATGACATCGAATATAAAGGGAAACGTGTCGAGGTAAAGGCTACGGCATACCACCATTCCTGGCGTAAAGACGGCGAATACTCAGAAAGCCGGGTATTCAGTATTGCAGAAACAAAAGGGCAGCACAACGAAAGAGAGGACGTTCCGGTACGTCACAATGACGTCTATGTTTTCTGTCTCAGCACCGGGAAAAACCACAATGATGCCGACCCGTTTGAAATGAGTCATTGGGAATTCTACGTGGTCCCCACATCCGTCGTCAACGAAAAATGTGGCCATAACAAGACCGTTGCTCTGGGGAAAGTGAAAGAGATTACGCCAAATTACGGAAAAGTCTCCTATAGTCAATTGAAAACGGCAATTGACAAAGCCCTAAAGTTATAACCATACAACATCTTTTTCTGCTTGTGCAGCAACTTGGCACATTGATGTCCTTACTTTGCCAAAAACAAAGGAGGACATTATGTCCGATGCTTGCCCAGTCGCACCGCCCATCACCGAGGTGCCGGACTATGTCTGGTCGCCCCGGTATGGACGTACGTCCTGGCTCCCAGGAAGGCCGTCAAAGCGTCCGGAGGACACGGGACGACTGATTCCTCATCCCACGGCCGAATCGGCCCTACAAGCCGCAAAAAGGGCCTGCCGTGGCCATCCCGGCCGCTGGTTCGGCCGCAGCACCACCATCGGCCACGAAAAAACCGCCTTCGTGGTGTACGAAGACGGCAAAGTAATTGAGCGACACGTGGTGGGAACAAATAATCAGGATTAATTTTAATTTTTCAATTATAATTGTTTCTCTTGCAAAAGAAATAACTGAGCTATGCTTGGAATGAAATCTAGTAGGAGTCCCATCAAGGGTGAGCAATGTTGCGGTTTTCGGAAGAGTCATCAGCTGCCGGGCATATCGGCAAAAAAGGGTATCTTTGTCACGATGACTAATAGAATACAACTGCGCCCTTGGCGCGAAAGTGATGCAGAGGCGTTGTTCAAATACGCTTCCGATCCGGATGTGGGTACGCGGGCAGGCTGGCCGCCGCACAAATCCGTGGAGGAAAGCCTGGAGGTGATCCGGACCGTTTTCCACAATGACACCACCTGGGCCATAGAACTCAAGGAGTCGGGCGAAGCCATCGGCGCAATGGGCTATGTGCCTTGTGAGGGCAACAACCTCCCGTCCCGCCCGGGCGAGCCACTGGTGGGCTACTGGGTAGGAAAGCCCTATTGGAACCAGGGCATCTGTACAGAGGCCCTGAGGCTGATGCTTGACCATATCCGCCAGACAACGGACATCCAGTCGCTCATCAGCAGTCACTTCATTGACAACCCCGCCAGCGGCCGCGTTATGGAGAAATGCGGCTTTATTCCCACCGGCGAAATATGCGTGGATGAAACCCTGGCCGGTTCCGACCGTCCCATGCGGGTTTTGAGATTGGAATTTCAAACGTCCAGATGAAGTTTTATTTCCCCGTTGGGACTTTTCCATATCACGGAGAATCATTATATTTGCACGCGTTAATCGTTATTTGTAGAACGGATGCTGAAACGGCGCATATCTGCTAACTTGCTGCTGTCGATAGTCTTGTCGATAGTATTCCTGGCGCCGTTCCATCATCACGACCAGCCGCTCACGCAGGTGATATCCTGCGATGACTGCAGCCATCACCAACCCCATCCGGGGCACCTTTCGGAAAATCCCGGCACGGACGAGTGTCTCATTTGCCAGCTCCTGGCGCAGGTATATGTACCTACCATCGGCCCTGCCGTCAATTTGTCATCTTCGGATTGCGTCACCATCGACAGTGATTTCTCCGGTGATGTCATCCTCAGTTTCACTTCTCAATCTTCTCCCAGAGCCCCACCTGTTTCATTCTGTTTATAGCCGATCATTAATCCCTTAAACAAAACAGAATGAAGAAGACAATAATTGTTTTGTCGCTGCTATCCATATGCCTGGCAGCGGCTGCTCAGGAGAATCATCCTGACTCTACAGATGTATTCTACAAGCATCTGCAGCTGAATGAAATCGTGGTCACCGGCCTGGCCGGAGACAGCAAAATGAAAGAAATGCCGGCACCCGTATCGGTAATCCGCCCGGCCGATCTTTCGGCCCGCGCCGGAGGCAACATCATCCACGCCATAGCAGCGGAACCCGGCCTCAGTGAAATCACCACCGGTGGAGGCATCTCCAAGCCGGTTATCCGGGGTATGGGGTATAACCGGGTCATTGTGGTAAATGACGGAATCCGTCAGGAGGGCCAGCAGTGGGGCGACGAGCACGGTATCGAGATAGACGGCGCCGGCGTACACTCTGTGGAAATCCTCAAAGGACCGGCGTCCCTGATGTACGGCTCCGACGCCCTGGCGGGTATCCTCATCTTCCATCCGGAGCCCATCCGCGGGCCGGGAGAATTCGGCGGAAGCCTTTCCACCGAATACCAGACCAACAGCGGCCTCATAGGCTACTCCCTGGCTGCCGATGGCAACGTGAAGGGCTGGATCATGGGAGGCCGATTCTCTGATAAGTATGCACACGCCTACAGAAACGCCCTGAATGGCCAGGTGTCCAATTCCGGATACAAGGAGCGCGCGGCATCTGCCTTGTTGGGCCGGAACGGTTCCTGGGGCTACTCCCGTCTCAGATTCAGTTATTTCCATCTGAATCCCGGCATGATAGAAGGGGAGGGGAACAACTTCGGATATACTCCGGCTCTCCCGTTCCAGCAGGTCCGCCATTTTAAGCTTGTATCCGACAATACCATCCATCTGGGCCCCGGCAATCTGAAGCTTATACTGGGCTGGCAGCAAAACCGCCGGCAGGAGTTTGAGGAGAGTGCCCACGAACCGGGCCTGGACTTCCGACTCAATACCATCAACTACGACTTTCGATATCAGGCCACCTTCGGCAATGGCTGGAAAACGGCTTTCGGCCTGGCGGGGATGGGCCAGAAGAGCGATAATCTGGGAGAAGAATACCTGATTCCGGCATACGGCCTCTTCGATGCCGGCCTTTTTGCCACGGCCACCAAGACCCTGGGCGAATGGACCCTTTCCGGCGGTGTCCGGGCCGATATCCGCTGGCTCCACAGTGAAGCCCTGGCCGGCCGTTTTGAGGACTTCAGCCGCCGTTTCCCGGGCATCAGCGCCAGCCTGGGAGCGGTACGCCCGCTGGGAGAGCACTTCACCATCCGGGCCAATGTGGCCCGCGGTTTCCGCGCCCCTAATCTGGCCGAACTGGGTTCCAATGGCGAGCACGAAGGCACCTTCCGCTATGAAATAGGCAACAAGGATCTGAAGCCGGAATACAGCCTGCAGGGAGACCTGGGACTGGATTTCGTTTCCCAATATGTATCGGTCCAGTCGGCCTTGTTTGTGAGCCGCATAGACAATTACATCTTTGCGGCCCGTAACGGCCAGGTCTCCGACGAAGGCCTGCCGGTCTATGCCTTCCGCAGCGGCCTGGCCCACCTGGGCGGCGGTGAAATCGGCATCGATATCCACCCGGTGCATTCCTTGCACCTGAGCAGCGCCTACTCCTGCGTGTATGCAAAGGAAAAAGGCGGTGACGACCTCCCGCTGATCCCTGCGCCGCGGCTTTTCTCAGAAATCAAGTGGGAGATTACCCACGACGGGAAACTATTCAACAATGCCTTCGTTTCCCTGAACCTGGACTGGAATATGGCCCAGAATCATTTCTATGCGGCAGGAGGAACCGAAACGGCCACGCCCGCTTACCTGCTGCTGGGCGCATCGGCCGGAACGGATATCGTGATCAAGGGAAAGACCCGGCTGTCGCTGTACATCATCGGCTCCAATCTCACCGACCAGGCTTATATGCCCCATCTGAGCCGCCTCAAATACATCGGCATTGCCAATATGGGGCGGAACATATCCTTTAAGCTGGTGGTTCCCTGGTAGTCTTATAGCCTCTAACCGTAGGCGTGCATGCCGCCCAAGAGGAGGTTGACGCCGAAGTACGTGACAAGTACGCACAGGAAGGCCACGATGCAGAACCCGTGGAAGAAACGGGGATTGCAGAATGGCTTGAGTAGCGTACCGTGCAGGACAAAGGAATAGACCAGGAAGGTGATCAGCGCCCAGGTTTCCTTGGGATCCCATCCCCAGTAGGTGCCCCAGGAGATGTTGGCCCAGACAGCGCCGATAAAGGTGCCGAAAACCAGCAGAAAGATAGCCGGGTACAGAACCACGAGGCTGACGTCCATCAGGCGCAAGGAGGCATTCCGAGGGACGAACAGAGCCATGGTGCCGTTCAGGGCAACCATGCCGAGCAGGGTGTAGGCAAGCATCATCGAAAGAACATGGATTGACAGTAGGGGAGATTGAAGAACCGGCATCAGATGCGTGATGCGAGGATTCGCGCTCGCCAGGCTGGCCATCAGCATCGTGAATCCGGCGACCAGGAATCCCAGAGGAAGCACCATCGGAATCTTCTTCCACAGCAGGCACATCGTCAAAGCGGACAACCACGCCATCAGCATCATTACGCAATAGCTGCCGGCAAACGGCATTTGTCCGGAAACGAACCAGCGAAGGCCCAGTGTCAACGTAAGATAAAGCAGCAGGACTCCCGCCAAGCAGGCCGACAAGATGGCAACCCTCCCAGGGAAGGGACGGTTCCGAGACAAGGTGATCGCCAGCAGAATGAACAGGACCAGCCCCCATGCGATGGAAGCCATGAAGGGAACAAGCGGCCGGGAAAGACGGTTGTAGGCCTTCTCGGCATCGATTTTTGCTTTGGAAGGAAGGACGGGGCCAGCCACCTTGACCTGGTAGTCCCGGATCCTGCCGACAATGTGTCTCACTTCCTCCCAGTTCTCCTCCCGGACGGACTGTTCCACCAGATCCATCGCCTTCCGGATGAAAACCCAGCGGTCGTAATCGCCGACAACTTCTGCCGGAAGCACGTCATTGGATGTGTACCAATGAACGACACCGAGTGAATCGGCTACCGGATACAATTTCCACGCTTCTCCGGCGGCCACGCTTTGGACCAGGAAGGATTTTTCCTCTTCCTTGGCCGTGCCTCGCTCCTTGTCCTTGAGTTTGAAAGGCACCGTGTTCCACCAGTCGTAATAGAACAGCCAGCCGGTCATGACCTGGCAGGCGTCATATCCTTTCCAATGGGATTTCCCGTAGGCTTTCAGGGTGTAATCCCGCGCCTGGGTCTCGAATGGGCAGATGCGGTCATTGTAATAGATATACAATTCTCCAAAGGCATCGGCGACATCCTGCGGCAGTGCCTTGGGCCGTTCCTGCGCGTGGGCAGTGCCCGGGAGCAGTAGCGCAACGGCCAGGGCCGATGACTGTGCAATTCGTTTCAGCGTGCTCCGGAAAACGGTGTTCCGCTGGAAGAAGAAGCCCAGCATCGACAGCAGCAGGAGGATATACCCTGTATAGGTGATGCCGATGCCCCAGGGGTCGTGGTTGACGCTGAGGATGGATGCCTCGTCGTCATAATCTGCCTGATAGAAACGATATCCATCAATCCGGGCAATGTTGTTCATGGATATTTCCCGTCGTTCCCCTTGCACAAGGATGACGCTCCGGTAATCGGACGGCATCCGGGATCCCGTGTAATACAGAACCTGGAACGCTTCCAGTGTCATCGGGCAGGGGAGCGGACGGACGGATCCGTCGCTCCGTTCCCATTGGCTCACTTCCTCCCCGCGGGGCAGACGCACGAGACCATCTTCTCCTGTCAGATGCGTGGTTAGCGCTCCGGCCAAAATGACCACGAAGGAAAGATGCAAAAGCATGGTCCAGGGCTGCCGCCCAAGCTTCCGGGAGATGAGCAGACCTATTCCGGCAACGGAAAGCGCCGCCCAGAGGACGAAAAATACTGGATGATGGTACACCCATCGGAACGCGAAGTCCGTTCCGTTGAATCTTTCTAGGACGGTGGCTACCATCATCATCAGGATGAGGGCAGCCAGCGTTCCAAAAGCGATTATGACAAGGAGTCTTTCTTTCTTGCGCATCATATGGAATCGATGAATTTGACAACGGCGTCGCGTTCTTCCTTGCTCAGGTTGTAGAATCTCTCTACGCTTTTGTAGGCATCACTCTGCTTGGAATATCCATGCCACATGATGGCCTCCACCACATTCCGGGCCCGGCAGTCATGGAGACGGTCGCTGCGGCCCGTGTTGAGCGCGGAAAGCCCGCGTCCCCAGAGCGGGGTGGTACGGCACCAGGTCCCATGGATGTCGTTCTTCATCCATAGCCGATGCTGGATGAAATCGGAGTAAGGCCAGATGGTCTGATTCGCATAGCGGGGAAGCGGTTTCGTGCCATTCATGGCCGGCGTCCAATAGTTGTCGTCACCAGTGGTCCAGGAGGGCTTGTGACAGGTCGCGCAACCCATGTCGGTGAAGAGCGTCTTGCCTTTCTGCACGTCGGGATCGTTCAGGTTGCGGGCGCGGGGAATGGCCAGGCCTCTGTGCCAGACCATGAAGTCATAATACTCGTCCGCCGTCATCTCCGGCTCAAAGTTGTGATAGGGATTGTCGAACTGGTTGGTCTTGGGGCTCAACAGGGCCAGGACAGCCTCCGAGATTTCGGCATCGGTGACGGTTCCGTCTTTGTCGACATCTACAAAATAGGGGGATCCCGCTCCCTCCGCACGGATGGCGGCAATGACGTCCTTGTTCTTGGACATGGCGGTCGCCCAGGCCACGGTGGTGTAGAGGAACGGACGGTCCGGACGAGACACGTTGGTGATGTTCCAGATGGCGTTGGCACCTGCACCGTCCTGGAGGGTGCCGCGGGTCATTGCATAGGTGAATTTCTTCAGCAACTTTCCGTCCATGTAGGTATCGCGCTCATAGTAATTGCCATTGGCATCGTACCCGGCGCCATTTTCCCCCGCCTGCCAATTGTGGTAGAAGGCGCTCGCGGCGAAATCTCCGGCGGCCTTGTCCCAGAACGCAGGATTGAGTTCGACATAATTGGCCTCCTGCGCATACTGGGCCTTGATGGCCTCCTGGGGGATGGCGTCGATCAGCCCCGTTCCAGGGATGCCGATGGTGCTCTCCAGCCGGAAACCGACCTGGTTACCCTGCGCCCGTGCGGTCTCATAAGGCGTCGGGGACGTATTGAAGGCGCTCTCCGGAATAGTCAGTTCCGGGTAGATGAGGGCGTATTTCTCCCCATCAGGGAAAGTCATGGGAAGCCCGCTCTCCATCGCGGTGACGGGAATCCAGCTGATAAGGATCTGCTCCTCGTCAATCGGAGGGAGGAAGGGGGCTTCGGCCATGGTTTGCGGCATGCCGGTCACTTCGGCTACATAGGGGCCGTCGTTGGGATTGTCCGCGTTCTGATGGTAGATGACAAGGAGGTAACCGTTGCCGAAGGCGTTGGATCCATTGGCATTGTAGACGGTCTTCCGTTGGCCATGACCATATCCGGGATGGCAGTCCAGACAGGATTTGCGGACGGCGGCGGGACCGCGACCCTTGAAAGGAGGCTGGTTGACCGTGAAATTCCGCTCGAAGAAAGCCTCGCCATGGAAGAAGGCGCCATCCAATCCCATCCTGGTCACCGCCGGAGTAGGATCTTCATAAGACCCCGGGGCGACGTTGTCGGTCGTTCCCAGTTCACCTCCGGGATACCACTCCGCAGCCGTGAAATTGCCGACAGCCTGCCCCACGTATTTCGCATCCGATTCCTTCGGGCCTGGGGCCGGATTGCTGTTCCGCTCGCAGGAAACGAGAACGGCCGTCAGCATACAAATAAGAACGGTATATCTTTTCATGACCCTTATTGCTTCACGATCCAACTCGCCGCTTTGTTCAGCTGCTCGTCCAAAGCGGACACCGCATCCATGGCGGTCTGCACGGAACTATCGGCATAAATCTTCACGAAGGCGCCCTTGTTCTGGCAATCCTTCAGCGCATTGATCGCGGCGTCCATCTTGGTCTGGATGGTCGAGGCATCCGAATAGCCCAACTCCTTCAGAAGCGCCAGGATGGAGTTGGCCGCAGGAACAGAAGCATCACGGCCGCCATACAGGGTAAACTGGATGGAAAGGATATTGTCAATGAAATCCTGGAAGGACTTCTCGCTATAAGGGGACTCGATGTAATTGACATCCTCGCCGGAATGGGCGTTGCCCATCTTGACATCGGCGACCTCCGCGCAGATGTTAGAGCATCCGCCCACCAGGACGGTCGTAAAAACTTCTTCCCAAGTCTCGAAGGAACTCCCGAGCTTGGCGGCGCCCAGCATATTGGCGCCGTAGATTTTGCCGTTGATTTCTGTCTCGGCCTCGATCTCCTCCATGCGGTCCGTGTACTTCTTCTCAGCGTCCGGATTCCAGGAGGCATAAAGGCGATAGCAGTTGTCCCTGAGGTCGCCGGCGACGGCCGTTGCATAGATCAGTTCCTGTTCGCCCGTAACGTCGTATTTTGCGAAAGCCTCATCGCTCTCCTTGGACTGAAGAGCGGCCACCGTGCGGTTCTTTCCCTCGCGGAAAATGATGAATTCGATACCATGGAACCCCAGGAGTTCCTGGCCCAGCTTGGCTCCAGCATAGGCGATGCCATCCTCACCTTCCAGCATGGCCACCTGATCGGCATTGCTGAGCGCCGTCGCGAGGGCTTCGACATCCAGCGGCCAGGTGTCGATATGGGGATCGATGCCGAATATAGTGGCAGGGCCATACAGGAACGCCTCGGACTGTTCCCAGTATTTACGGGCATTTAGGAAAGTGGTGCAGATGGCGTCCAGGTCACTCTGCTTCAGGGAGACAACACCCTTTTGGGAAGCCGCATTCAAGGCATTATACAGCTTGTCGGTTTCATCGGCAAGTGCCTTGTAGGTGCCGTAAACGACGTTGGGAACATAGTTTTCCACCACGGCAGCCATCTTTTGCTGGTTCTCGGTGAGACCATTCTCGATGGGGTTGTTTTTCTCGCAGGAGGCAAGTGTGGCACCCAGTGCCATCACTGCCAGTGTCTTGATCAAGTACTTCATTTTGTCTATCTTTTTTATGGATTATCGTTTGAAAAAAGCCATGTAGGTGACGCCGAGGCTGATGGAGGGCTCTGGATTGTAAGGGGCCTTCAGGAACCGGTGGGAATACTCTCCTTTTATGGCGATCTTGGAGATCGGGAACCAGTTGAAACCGGCGGCTACACGGTGTCTGTCCGTAAAGGGATAGTCCTGCTGGTCAGCGGCCGGGATGTAGCTGTCATAGTATTCATACCGCATGAACACGAAGAACTGGCTGTCCTTCACACCGAACCACGGAAGAATGTCATACCCTGCCTCCATCCCCGCCGCCAGGGCCTGCTGGCCGACAGGCGTCTTCTTGTACGGGGCGTTGTTGGACGACAGGTTGCGTTTGATGGTGGAGATGGTAGGGGCGTCTTCCACGAAGCCATAATCGGCGTTGCCCCTGACGATCAGGCGCTTCCCTTTGTAGGCGAAGTCAAGGGCACCGATGAAGGTCCGTCCTTTGACAGCCGCATAACGCGTGTTGTGCAGGTCGTTGGGATAGGAATTGTGCATGGCCCGGCCGTAGAAGGCACTTAGGCCGATTCGAAGTCCCTTCACGCTGAAATTGTCGATGCGGGCGGCATAGCCCAGCTGGTTGGCAACCCGGTATTCGTATGGGGACTTGGCCCCGTAATGGACGAAGTGGTCACGGTCGAACATGAATCCGTCCAGACCGGCCGTCACCAGCAGCTCATAGCGCCAATGGTCCGTCTGTCCCCAGATGCTGATCCCCGTATCGTGCCAGGTGGAGGGAAGGAGGGTGTTCTCGCCTTCGGGACGATAGACGGTGAAATAATTCAGGGGTTCATGGGCATAATTGAGTCCGCCTACCGGCACGATAAGATGCCCCGCCCGTACATTGAATTCCGGACGGAAAGATTTCTGGATCCATAACTGTTCCAGTTCCAATTCGCCGCCCTTCTCGACCTCGGATTCCCACTCTCCAGCCTCCGTGAACTCCTTTTCGACGGCGCTGCCCGTTCCCGTGTGTTCGAACTCGATCTCGGTCTGCAAGCTCCAGCCCTTGCCGAAGTCATATCCCAGGTAGATGACGGCATGGGGAATGTCGAAACGGCCGTGGGAGGGATCTCCGGCGTATTCGGAAGGCCGGGAATACCGGTAAACATTGTCACTGTAGAAGTTGCGGGTATAGGCTGCCTCTGCATATCCGCCAATCGTAAGTTTCTGTGCCTGAGCGGCAATCGTCAATAGCAGCAATCCTATGCTGAACAGGAATTTCTTCATTTGATTCGTTTTCTAACCGAATGCAAAGTTACCGCCGTCCCCGTTCTCCGACAATCCCCAAATATGGCTAAATCCACCCCATGGATTACGGTCGGCCGGAATGTCTGGCCTGTCAATATCCCTATAAATGGGGATTGGCTGAAAAGTATAATCAAAGTATCTTTGTACTTGATATGGCAAGTGATATTACTCCCTCGATGAAGATGGCGGATCTCCTGGAGAGGAATCCCTCCCTGCTGGGCGTTTTCACGAGAATGGGATTTACTTTCGGATACGGAGATGCGACCGTGGCCGATGTCTGCAAGGCGGCCGATACGGACCCGGAGACCTTTCTCCTGATATGCCGGGTTTACTCCCGGGAAGACTATCGGCCTTCTCCAGAGGAATTGGAAAAAACGGATCTGTCCGTGATCGTCAGGTATCTCAGCCTCTCCCACAGCCACTATATGAACGTGGCCTTGAAAGATCTGGCAGCCGGTCTAGGCCGGATGATTGTTCCCTGTGCCGATGAGACGCAAAGGGTCATTTGGAAATTCTTCTCAGATTTCAAAGAAGAGCTTCGGAAGCATTTCGCCTACGAAGAACAACTCGTCTTTCCCATGGTCGGAAGCCCCGATGCAGACATCTCGGAGGAGGACCATTCAGGTGTAGAGGAAACGCTCGATGACCTCAAAAGCCTGGTGATGAATCATCTGCCCTCCGAGGCGGACCAGCAGGAAGCCTTCAAAGTCCTATCGGCCATCACATCGCTCCAGGATGATATCCGAAAGCATATCCTCTTGGAAGAAACGCTTCTCGAAGGACATACGGAAATCGTAGAGGACGACAATTCCTTGTCATCCAGGGAAAAGGAAATCCTCGTCTGCGTCGCCAAGGGGATGATCAACAAAGAAATCGCCGATGCGCTCAACATATCCGTCCACACCGTGATCAGCCATCGCAAGAACATTTCCCACAAGACCGGGATCAAAACGGTCGCCGGACTCACCGTTTACGCGCTACTGAATCATCTGTTGGACGTCAACTCCGTTGAATGAGCTTTTCGCTTCTTTCCGTTCCTTACTTTCCGATGCGGAAAATGCCGATTATTGATAATCAACGACTTGCGCTTGCCTGAGACCTCGACATAGCCGAAGAATAGGGGAGAGTACCGCGTTGGGTACTGATGGTGTCGCGGAGCTCGTAATGCCTCCGAGGCTAATTTATCGAAGTTAACTAAAGCGGATTTTTTGTTTTTATCGAAGTTTGCGTATATTCGCATTGTAAATATTGACCTTAACTAGATAAGGTCACTGGCTATGCAAGAGATAGCGGCCACATGGCTGTTACGTCCGCCGTTCTAGCTAGTATCCAGTACAAAAACGGACTTGGATTTCTCGGGCGACTTATTTATTTCCCAAGAAACTCTGTTGGCGTAATACCCGTCACCTTCTTGAAGAGTCGGGTGAAGTGGTGCGGAAAGTCGAAGCCCAGGAGGTGGGCGGTTTCATTGATGTTGTGACCGTTCATCAGGAGATTCTTGCCCTGTTCTATCACAAAGGAGTGGATGTAGCCGATGGCTGTGCCGCCGGTGGATTTGTGGATCACGTCGCCGAGGTATCGGGGTGAATAGGCCAGCTGCCGAGCGCAGTACTGGACGGAGGGAACGCCGAGGTCCATTTGCTTGCCTTCCAGATAA